>Ga0334890_1000100_pt1 | contig 152922 bp, 129 predicted proteins | sample GraSluR1_MG_3_FD_207220 | JGI IMG/M metagenome (GOLD analysis project Ga0334890, IMG submission 207220) | Sludge microbial communities from methane-producing bioreactor in Wageningen University, Netherlands - Granular Sludge_31_08-R1 | ecosystem: Engineered > Bioreactor > Anaerobic >...
CACCTTTCGGGTAAGCCTGATCCTGAACCATCCCGGGCTTCTAATAAACAGTTCCACAAACGCCGGCAACGCCAAATTCAGGCGATCTCTTCTAACCTGTCTGCCTGATTTTTGTCAGTCAACCAGGCGATTCGCCTTACGCCAACCCACCCGGACCGGACAGCGGATATGACCACGTGACGCGTGGAAACTGCTGGGGAGTTGACGCTGGTCCCATCGCAGTCCCCCTCCGCTCCTTTATCCGTTTCCATAACACACCGACAGCCAGAACCGACTTCTTGGGGTTTCGCTGCGCGCGCACGGCGGGACAATAGTCGTTAGCGGTTTTGAAGAAGCGCACCGCACCGCGTGTGGAAACCGGTATCTGCCGGGTGCGTTGCGCCTCAAACTGTGCGTAGTGTATCGTTCGTTTTACTATCAACGCTATACCTCATAAGGAGATGAAACCATGAAAGAACGCAGGTACGACATTGACTGGATGCGAGTCATCGCCATGCTGGGTGTCTTTGTTCTACATTGCACCCGCTTTTTCTGTACAGAAGATTGGCATGTCAAAGCGCCGGTCGAACAACAAAACGACATATGGGCGGCAATGCGCGGTATTTTCCTCTGGCTGTGGCTGATGGAAATGTTCTTCTTTGCCGCCGGATTCGCCACCAACTACGTATTGAGGCGGCGAACTACAAAGCAGTACCTCGTCGAGAGATTCAAGCGGCTTGTAATTCCCCTGTACACGGTGGGACTGTTCATCCTCGTGGTGCCGCAAGCCTACTTCGAGGCTGTCACGCATGGACAGATCAACGGCTCTTTCTGGCAGAATTTGCCGCTGTACTATCGCAATTTGCCCGGCGCTCTTTTCTCCCTCCCCAACCCGCTCTATCCACTTTCCTTCGTGCCTTATGGATTCACCGGCCATTTGTGGTTCAACCAGATGCTCATTGTGGTTACCGTGCTCACGTTGCCGGTGCTCTTCTTCCTCAAATCCGAGCGCGGACTGCGGTTCATTGACCGGCTGGCGGAATGGGCGATGCGACGCGGCGGCATATTCCTGTTCGTGATTCCGCTTTTCATCGTCCGCACGGGGCTGCGCTGGATTCCCATGACGGGTGGCCGAACGTGGGGCGACACCCTCTGGTACGCGCTATATTTCATCTACGGGTACATCGTCGCCGGAGATGATCGCTTTACCGCAAGCATCAAACGCCACGGCTGGTTCTGTCTGCCGATGTGGTTTGTATTTTTCTTAGGGTTGGCGGGTACAGCTTTATTCGCATTGGGATTCGATGGTGGTATACCCGGTCAAGGTTTGTCGCTCGGCTACTTCCTCTACGAAATAGCGTGGAGTGTTTCCAGTTGGAGCGCCATGGTCTTTCTGCTAAGCCTGGCGGCCAAGCACCTGAATTTCACCAACAAGTTTCTGGCTTACAGCAATGAGGCCGTTCTACCCTTCTATTTGTTCCACCAGACGGTGATTTTGATCGTCGGTTGGTTTATCGTGCCGCTGGAGATGGGCGTCCTGGCGAAATTTTTGCTCATTGCCGTGATTTCCTTCCCCACGATTTTGTTGCTGTACGAGGTATTCGTCAGGCGCATCAACGTTATGCGCTTCCTGTTCGGGATGACGCCGCTAAAGAAGCAGCCGGCTGTATCTGGAGAATGACCGTAGCATAATAGTGACGATTCTCCTCGCACTGCAGAGCGCGCTGAGGTCGCAGAGGGATGCAGAAAAATGTCTTTCTCTGCGTGCTTTGCGTTCTCTGCGGTGAATCATTACAGTGCTATAATGCACGTGGCATTCAAATCACGAAAGTGGAGGGATAACATATGAAGAAAATGCTGTGTGTCCTCGCCGTATGTGGGTTGTTCGGTCTGGCATTAAGCGGTTGTGGCGGGAAACAGTCTGCGTCAGACGGCGGCGCGCTGAAGGGCGACATCGCCATCTCCGGCGCGTGGGCGCTGTATCCGATGGTGGTCACGTGGAGCGAAGAGTTCCAGAAGGTTTACCCCGATGTGCAATTCGACGTCTCGGCCGGCGGTGCGGGCAAAGGCATGGCCGATGCCCTGGGCGGCGCGGTGGACATCGGTATGGTCTCCCGCGACATTCACGATGTCGAAGTGGAACAAGGCGCTTTCCGCGTACAGGTGACGCGCGACGCCGTTCTGCCCACGATCAGTGCAAACAATCCCCACGTTGCCCGCCTGCAAACCGGCGGCGCAACGCAGGCCGTGTTGAAGGGCATCTGGCGCGGCGAAATCACCACCTGGGGGCAGGTCCTCGGCGATCCAAGCGTCACCGATGAGATCCACGTCTACACCCGCTCCGATGCCTGCGGCGCGGCGGAAACCTGGGCACAGTATCTCGGCAATTTCAAACAAGAAGATTTGCAAGGCGTGGCCGTCTATGGCGACCCCGGACTCGCCAGCGCCGTCACGCAGGACCCATTGGGCATCGGCTTCAACAACCTCAACTTCGCTTACGATGCCGACAGCGGGAAGCCGGTGGAAGGACTGCAAATTCTGCCGCTCGACCGCAACGACAATGCCGCCATCGATGCCGCCGAAAACTTCTACGCCGACAAAAAGGACGTTATGGTCGCCATCGCCGACGGGCGCTATCCTTCGCCGCCCGCGCGCACGCTCAACCTCGTCACCAAAGGCAAACCCACCGGGATCACGCTGGCCTTTATCGAGTGGATTCTCACCGATGGCCAGACGCTTGTGGAACCCACCGGCTACATCCCCCTCACATCCGCGGAACTGGAAGCCGAACTGGCGAACCTGAAGTAACAGGATCATGGCCCACAACCCACATCTACGCCGGTTGAAAGACCGCAGCGCGGGACACCTGATGGGCGGGCTGACGTGGCTGGCTGCCACATTGGTCATCGCCATTGGGCTGGCGCTGCTCGCCCGCGCACGGCCCCTGTTGGATCTCCACCCTTTAGGCGACCTGCTGACCTCGTCAGAGTGGAGTCCCTTGCGCGGCCAATTCGGCTTTTTCCCCTTCGTCGTCGGGACGCTGGTCGTCACGCTCCTGGCGATGCTTCTGGCCGTGCCGCCCTGCCTGCTGACGGCGATTTACCTCGCGGAGTACGCGCCCGTGCGCCTGCGCCAGGGCGTCAAGCCGGTGATCGACGTGCTGGCGGGCATCCCCTCGGTGGTGTACGGTGTGTGGGGGACGCTCACCGTTGTGCCGGTCATCCGCGACTACGTGACGCCATGGGTGAGCCGGACACTCGGCTTCATCCCCCTCTTCCGCGCCAACAATCCCACCGGCTACGGCGTGCTGGCGGGTGGCGTGGTGCTCGCCGTGATGGTCTTCCCCATCATTATCTCGGTGACGGAGGAGGTCATCCGCGCGGTGCCCTTCGGAATGCGCGAAGCGGCGCTGGCCCTGGGCGCGACGCGCTGGCAGATGATCAAGACGGTGGTGCTGCGCCGGGCGCGCCCCGGTGTGATCGCCGCCATCGTCCTGGGCTTCTCGCGCGCCTTCGGTGAGACGATGGCGGTGATGATGGTGACGGGCAACGTCGCCCGCATCCCGCGCTCGATCTTCGACCCGGCCTACACCCTGCCGTCGCTCATCGCCAACAACTACGGCGAGATGATGTCCATCCCGCTGTACGACGCGGCGCTGTTGGCAGCGGCCTTGGTGCTGCTGATCGTCGTCCTCGGCTTCACCATCATCGCACGCATCGTCCTGGCGCGGGCCATCAAATCGGCGGCATAAACAGCTTTGCTCGGAGGGGATCGGCAGATCCCCGACTCCTACACATAGCCGGGGATCTGGCGATCCCCTCAGCTATGGTGCAGGGATTTCTACCGTGCAGTAGTTTATTTGACTACGCGACTAACAACGACCTGACTATCGGAGTTCTAGTGATGAAAATCGACAAACATCTCGAAGAGCGCATCATGAAGGGGCTGATGATCGCTTCGCTGGCGCTGGTGGTGGGCAGCCTCGTCGCCATTCTGGGCACGGTGCTCGCGAAAGGGTTACCTGCGCTTAATTGGGCGATGCTCACCCAGGTGCCCAAAGGCGGCTACTATCTGGGCAAAGAAGGCGGCATCCTCAACGCGATCACCGGCTCGCTGGTGCTGGTGGCCGCGGCGACGACGTTGAGCTTCTTTCCGGCGCTGGCCGTCGTCCTCTACCTGCACCTCTTCGCCCCGCGCAACCGGCTGCTCGACCTCATCCGCCTCTCGCTGGACGTGCTGTGGAGCGTGCCGTCCATCGTCTACGGCGCATTCGGGTTCACGCTGATGCTGATGCTCGGGCTGCGCGCGTCGCTGCTCGGTGGGATCATCGCACTGGCGCTGCTGGAGTTCCCGGTGATGATCCGCACGATGGACGAAGTGCTGCTGATGGTGCCCCACGAACTGAAGGAAGTCTCGTATGCGATGGGCGCGACACGCCTGGAGACCGCCATCCGTGTGATCCTACGCCAGACCGCGCCCGGCCTGTTGACCGCCGTGCTGCTGGCCTGCGGGCGCGGCATCGGCGACGCGGCATCGGTGCTGTTCACCGCCGGGTACACCGACCGTATGCCGACCACGCTGCTACGCCCGGTAGCATCGCTGCCGCTGGCCGTCTTTTTCCAACTGGGCACGCCGGTCCCGCAGGTGCAGGAGCGCGCGTATGCCTCGGCTCTGGTGCTGACGGTCATCGTGCTAGGGCTTAGCCTGGGCGCGCGCAGTTTCACCCGCCGCCTATCGCGACACATCATCCACTGAGAGCCTAAAGATGTCGCGCCAACGAGGAGCAAAATCCGTCAACGGATTCAACGGATGGAACGGATTAAAAAGAAAAAATCCGCTAAAATCCGTTCAATCCGTTGACATTTTCCAAGGAGCGTTATGGACACCGTAACCAACGATCCCCTGATCCGAATTCAAGGCTTGAACGTCGCCTATGGCGGTCAGCTCGCCATCAGCAACGTAAGCGTCGATATACCGGCCCAACAAATCACCGCGATCATTGGTCCATCGGGCTGCGGCAAGACGACACTGCTGCGCTCCATCAGCCGGCTGACCGAGTTGGTGGATGGCGTGCGCGTGTGGGGCAAGATATTGTTCGACGGGCAGGACGTCTACGCGCCGGGCGTGGATGTGACCGAGGTGCGCAAACGCGTCGGCTTGTTGGCGCAGCGCCCCTTCCCGCTGCCGATGTCGATCTACGACAACGTGGCCTACGGGCCGCGCCTCTACGGGATACGGAAGCGGGCGGAGTTGGACGGCCTCGTGGAAAAAGAACTGCGCGCCGCCGGCCTGTGGGACGAGGTTAAGGATCGCCTGAACGCTCCCGCGACGGCGCTTTCGATCGGGCAGCAGCAGCGGTTGTGCCTGGCGCGCGGGCTGGCGGTGGAACCGGACGTACTGCTGTGCGACGAAGTTACGTCGGCGCTCGATCCGATCTCAGCGCAGCGCATCGAAGGCCGGCTGGTGGAACTGAAAAACAACTACACCATCATTATGGTCACGCACCTGCTGCGGCAAGCGCGCCACGTGGCCGATTACGTGCTCTTTATGTATCTGGGTGAACTCATCGAACACGGCCCGGCAGAACAAATCTTCCACCATCCCCAACAGCCCAAAACGCGCGCGTATCTGGACGGCGAACTGTACTGATTTCGAATCATGAATCACGAATCATGAATCATGATTCGTAATTCGTAACTCGTGGCTCATGATTCATGATTTTTCGAGGGAGGCATTATGGACAACTTGTGGCAGTTATTTGTGACGTTTCTCAAGGTCAATCTCTTGACCACATCTGGACCGGCGTCGGCGGGGTTGCTCTACTCCGAGATGGTCGGCAAGTTGATGACGCGGGAGGAGTTCGTCGAAGCCGTAGGCTATTCGAGCGTGCTGCCCGGCTCCGACGCACTGCAGATGGCGATGTTCGTCGGTTATCGTGTGGGCGGCATCGCCGGCGCGGTCGTCGCCTGCATCGGCGCGATCCTCCCGCCGACGGTCATCATGCTCGGCGTCGCCATGCTCCTCACGCGCCTACGCAACGAGGCCTGGATCGGCAGCTTCGTCAAGGGGCTGACCCCGGCGCTCGCCGCGCTCCTGCTGGTGACGGCGTATCAGGTCGTCGGCGATAAAGGCTGGCAGGGATGGGCGCCCTTTGTGTTGGGGACGGTGAGTCTGGCGGCGCTGCTGCTCTTCAAAGTTCCACCGACGCTGGTGCTGCTCGCCGCCGGCATCCTCGGCATCGTCATCTTCCGGTAGCGGGAACCAGACTACAAAAGTCTCACAAGGCGCCTGGTCGCGCAAATACTTGCATTGAACACGGGGGCTGCAAAACACAATACGTGCTGAGACTTTTGTAGTCTTCGCCTTCGAGGAGAAAAGCGTATGAACCTGTTACTATGCACTGATGGAACACCTAGAAGCGAAGGGGCACTGGCGTATGGAACACGGCTGGCGCATATGCTCGAAGCCTCAGTCACCGTGTTGGGGGCGTGCGAACAGCCCGCGCAAGAAGCCACATTTGCCGAAAACCTGGCAGAACTCTGCGCGCGTCTGACAGCCGACGGCGTGCCGTGCGAGACCGTGCTACATCCTATGCCGATCCGCCACGCTGTTGTCGCGCAAGCCACGGCCATCACCTACGACATGGTGATCGTCGGGCTGGTGGAACGCGGGCGGCTAAGGCGGTGGTTGCGCGGGCCTTCGACCCGCCGCATCTTGCAATACGTGGCGGCGCCCGTGCTCGTCGTGCCCTTCGACCGTCCGGCGATCCGCAACATCCTGCTGTGCAGCGGCGATTTGTGGTATCCCGCCGCCACGCTGGAGATGGTACAGCGCATCGCCTTGAGCACTGGCGCCGAGGTCACACTGTTGTACGTCGTGCCGGAACCACAACTTAATTATCCCATTCTACGGGAGATGGAAGATGCCTGGGGCGCCTTGCTCCAGACGGACACACTCCAGGGCCGCAATCTCAGGAGTTGCCAGGAGGCGCTGCGCAGTCAAGGCATCGAAACCGGCGTCAAACTGCGCCACGGCCCCGTCGCCGAACAAATCCTCACCGAAATCCGCGAGGGCGAATACGACATGGTGGCCCTCGGCTCCACCTACGCCGCGCAAAGCTTGCGCCGCTACTTCGCGCCCGGCATCACCGACCAGATGGTCGAACATGCGGGGCGTCCGGTGTTGGTGGTACGGCATCGGTAGGGGCGAGGCATCCCCACCCAGGCGCTTGGTTAAGCAGACCTCAGCGGGAGGATGCCTCGCCCCCTACTCACCGCATCACCAGCGGCAGGTAGACTGCATACCCGTTGACGACCACGCCTGCCGTCCGCTGCCACACATTGCCCACGCCATCGTCAATCAACGCCACGCTGCCGATGTAGGTCGGCTGGATGATGCCCGGGTCAACGGTGACGCCAAACGTGATGGTGACACTCTGCGCCTTAACTCCTCCACTCCACGTGATGACGCCCCCGGTATCTGCGTAACTACCAGACGAAGCCCACAAATTGCCCAAATAGTAAACCCCGGAGGGCAATGTGTTGGTCACTCGCACAGACGATAGATCAGGACCGCGGTTGTTTAGCACAATGGTATAGGTTAGCGTGTCACCGGGGTCAGGTAGAATTGGCCACGCACTTTTGGTCGAGGAAGTGAGCGAGCCGTGTGGCACACCGCCGTTACGGCGATAAGTGCCCCGCCCGGTGCCCCACAGGACGCGCGTGTTCGCCGTGCCGGGTAGGTCGTAAGCCACGAAGCCGGAATGGGCAGTGTTGATCACGATTTCCAACTCACCGTCACCGTCGATGTCATCCAGCGTGGGCGCAGCCAATCCACCGTTCCAGGTGGGACTTCCGAAAGCCGGAGGCAGATCGACCGCGTGCAGTACGTTGCCCAGGTAATTCAGCACGTAGAGCTTACCGGTCTGCCCGCTGCCCTTCTGCGTCCACGTGGTAAAGAGCACCTCGGCGTAACCGTCGCCGTTCAGGTCGGCTACCACCGGCTCGGAGGCGAAGCGCAGCGGCCCACTGCGCGGATACACGACGAACGGCCAGTTGCCGTGCTGCGTCTTATCCAGCCAGTAAGCGTGGACGCGGCCATCGTAGGATGAAAAGAGGATCTCCAGATTGCCGTCGCCATCGAGGTCGACGGTGACGGGGTTGGACATATTGCTCTCGATGACGTTGTAATCCTCGCTCACCGGGGCTGCGCTGCCGTCGGGAACCGGGATGACGGTCCAGTCAAAGCCATCACCGCTCCAGCGGGTGCGGTCGGCGTTGAAGATGAAGGGCATCTCGTAGAGGCTTTTGTAGGTGTCGCAGTTGTAGACGTTGCCCATCGCCACGACCTCCAACACACCGTCGCCGTTGACGTCGACCATGTTGGCCGGGGTGTGGGCGAAGTTGGGCCGGTGCTCGGTCCCGCAGTTTGCATAGCCGCGCAAATCCACCCAATGATCGACGTGCACGCCCACGCGGCCCCAGGCCTTGTTGCCGTAGATAGGGTTGGCCGGGATGTGTGCGCCGCTCGCCTCGTAGGCGCAGATGTAGTGGACGTCGGAGGGGACGACGATCTCGCCCTGCCCATCGCCGTCGAGATCGCCGACCGTGGCGTTATCGTTGAACACCCCCCAGGCGTAGGCCAGGTCGTTGTTGAGCTGCGGCCAACCAGCGCGTAGCGTTCCGTTGTGCTCGTAGACCCAGGTGTTCGTTTTGCTGCCCAGCGCGGCAGTGACGATGATTTCGAGCGTGCCGTCGTCGTCTAGATCGTAGACCGAGAGGCCGCGCAGTTCATTGGAAGCCGGCTGGCGGCTCCAGACGACCGCGCCGGTGTGGTCGAGTACGTTCAGGTAGCCGCCGCCCTGCGCGGTGACGATCTCCAGGTCGCCGTCATTATCGAGGTCGGCCACGACCACGCCGGGCCAGATACGACTGCCGGGCGTATCGACCGCTTTCTTGACCGCGCCCGTCGCGCCGTTGAGGATGAAGAGCGTGTACGCGCCGGCGATCACCTCCGGTTTGCCGTCATTGTCCAAATCGGCCACGGCGGGCGATGAGTACCAACCGGTCTCGCACCAGGAATTGTAACAGCCGCCGCGCTGCCACTTGAGCACCGGCGCGGCGATAGCTTGCGGCGCAGCGGAGCGAGCTTGAGCGCCTGGCGCTGCCAACAGTGCGATCAGGAGAAAGGCTAATGCCGCTTTCATCATTCACCTCCACGTCGTGCAGATTCCGTCGCAGGCCGACCACGAATCTCCAACGAATAAACGCATGGGCGCCCGCCCAACGCACGTTTGTGGCACCGTAGGGGCGAGGCATCCCCCCGCCGAGGTCTGCGTGAGCAGGCGCCTGGTTAGGGATGCCTCGCCCCTACACCCGGCGCCTGGTTAGGGATGCCTCGCCCCTACCAAAACGGTTCGATGCCCGGCACCTGCCCCAACAACCGCGTGGCGCGTTGGACGACGCCCGCATCGCTGTTGACCGCGCGGGCGGCCTGATACGCGGCGTGGGCGGCCTCGATCTCGCCCAACCCCGCCAGGGCCAGCGTCTGGGCATCGAGCGCCGCGACATTCTCCGGCGTGAGGGCCAGCAATTCCTCTGCATAGACGAGAGCAGCGGTGAAGGCCTCGCGCGCGACCTCCACATCCCCCTGCTGCGCAGCAATAACGCCCAGCAGGGCCAGGACGTTGGCATTGTTTTGCGGCACATCGTAGCGCCGCGCCTCCTGTGCGGCAATGCGGGCGGCAGGCAGATCACCTGTGCAATGATGAGCCAAAGCGAGAAAATAGTACGTCTCACTGTTTACTTCCGGGCTGCCAAGTTCTGCGCCAATTTTGACGCTTTCCTGTAAATGCGACAACGCCTGGGTAAGGTGAAGTTGATCGATCAGAATTTGGGCCATCCAAGTGAATCGCTTGGCTTCACCGTAACGGTTGCCAATCTCGCGGGCGTTGACAAGGGCCAGTTCGTAATATTCCAAAGAACGCTGATCATCGCCTAATAGGCCATAGCACCATCCCAGGTTGCCGAGGTCAGCCCCTTCCCCGCGCCGGTCGCCAATCTCGCGGTGAATCGCCAGCGCCTGCTCGTAGAACTCGATGGCGCGGCGGGTTTGGCCCAGGGCGGCGTAGCCGTTGCCCAGGTTGCCGAGCCACGCGCCTTCGTTGCGCCGGTTGCCAATCTCGCGGTCAATCGCCAGCGCCTGCTCGTAGAACTCGATGGCGCGGCGGGTTTGGCCCAACTCGGCGTAGCGGTTGCCCAGGTTGCCGAGTTGGTTTCCTTCCGTTCGCCGGTCGCCGATCTCGCGGGCAATCGCCAGCGCCTGCTCGTAGAACTCAATGGCGCGGCGGGTTTGGCCCAGGTCGGCGTAGCAGTTGCCCAGGTTGCCGAGCCATACACCCTCAGCCTGGCGGTTTTTAGCTTCACGCGCCATTTCAAGAGCTTGCTCCTGGCAGGCAATGGCTTGAGGTATCTGTCCAATCGCTTGATACGCCTGCCCCAAATTGCCTACACTGATTCGTTTCAACCTCGCATCGCTCAACTTGCCCTGCAACCGCTCGTGCTGGTCGATCATCAGCCGGTAGTGGCCCCACAGCAGCAGGTAGTCGTAGTCAATGTCGAGCAGCACGCGGGCGGCGGCATCGTAGTCATTGGCGGCGCAGCGCAGGTCGATTTCGGCCAGGTGTGGGGTCAGGTCGGCCAGGGTTTTCCATTCGGCGCGGGGGGCGCGGGTGGCGCGGAAGTAGTCGGCGGCGCGGGAGAGTAAAGAGGGAGGAGTAAAGAGTAAAGAGTGAGGAGTGGGAGTGTCGTCACCGGGAGAGAGGCGGGCGAAGGCGTAGGCGCGGTCGACGGGGTGCATGTAGTAGCGGCCGGACTCTTTGGCGACGAAGCGGGCGTTGACCAGGCGGTTGAGGATGGGGGCGCTGTCCAGGCCGGGGAGGTGGGGCTGGAGCAGGTAGTCCACGGCGGCGGGCGGGACGGGGCGGCCAAAGACGGCCAACCCTTGCATCACCTTCTGCGCCAGGGGGTCGAGGCGGCTGAACGCCTGGCCCACCAGCGCCTCCACCACGTTCTCCGGCGGGTCGCCGGCCAAAAGTTCTTCCAGCGTGGTGGAACGGTCGGCGTTGAGCGCGGCGGCGAGTGCTTCGAGCGCGCGCGGGTAGCCGCGCGTGTACTCGCAGGCGGGGGTCAGGCGCGCGGAAGGCGCGTCCTTGAGGCCCAAAACGCCGAGCGGGTCGCCCGCGCGTAGCACAACTTCAGCGTATTGGGGTTCCAGGCCGGCATCCAGCGGCACGTGCATCTGCCGCTCCGGGTGCAACACAGGCAGGCCGTGCGGCGTCAGGCGGGTGGTGAGCAGCACTTTCACCGGGTGCGGCGGCGCTTCGAGCAACGCGCGCAGGGCTGCGTCAACCTCCGCGTCGGCGAAGGCGTGCGTGGCGGGGTCGAGCAGGTCTTCGAGGTTGTCCAGCAGCACCACCACCGGGGTCGTCACGGTCTGGTCGAACGCCGCCAACACCGGGCGAAGTTTGGCGGCGACGCTCTGCTGCGGGTCTTTGTACAGCGCCTCCAACGGCGGGCGTTGGTCGGCGGGCAGCAGCTTGAGCAGGTCCTCGAACAGATTGGGGAACGAGATGCGGCGCGAACCGACGGCGCTGAGGTAGACGATGCCGCTCAGGCGCAACTCGCCCAGGTCGTCGGGCAGATGGCCGGATTCCAGCGCCTTGAGCAGGCGGCAGACCATCGCCGTCTTGCCCACACCCGCGCGCCCCACCACGGTGAGCACGCGCCGGGCGGGGTCGCGCAGGAAGTCACCGATGAGGCGGTTTTCGACGTGCCGGTCCTGGAAGTAAATCGGCGCGATCAGCGGCGGCGGGTTGATGAATTTGGTGGACGCGTGCCCGGCCATCGGGCGTTCCGGTTGGCGCTCGCGTTCCAGGGCGGCCTCGGTGCGCTTTTCGGCGGCGCGGGCGGCGGCTTGCGGGTCGCGCGCCACGGCGCGCTGCGTCCGCAGGTCGGCCTCCAACTGGGCGACGTCGGCCAGGATGCGCGGGTCGTTGGGGGCGCTGTCCAGCTCGCGCTCGGCGTCGGCCAGGCGATATTCCAGCTCGCGCACCTGCCCGGCGGGGGTCGTCAGGTCGTCCAGGGCGCGGCGCAGGGCGTCCACGGCGGGGGCAAGTGCGCGCGTCGAGGACGCGTTGGTGAAGTCCATCACGGGACGGCGGCCCAGCGCCGGCGGCGCGTCCACGCCAGGGACAACCCGCAGCGGGAAGACGGGCTTCTTGTAGCGCAGGGCGAACTGTAGTTGTTTCGCACAAGCGTTTTCCGCGTCCGCACTGCCGGGGGTGAGGATGAGCAGCACGGCGGCGCACTCGCGCAGGGCCTCCTCGCGGGCGGCGTCCGGGGCGCAGTCCGGGGGGGTATGGCGCACGTCGAGCCACGGGCGCAACCCGGCCTCCAGCAGGGCGGCGTGCAGGCGTTGGGCGTGTTCTTTGCCATCGGCGGGCGCGTAGCCGATGAAGATGTGGTTGAGGGCCAGTGGATGTTTCACGGCTTGAACGTGGGCCACCATCTGCCGGCGGAGGCTGTGCAGCTCGTCGTACAGGGCGTCAGCTTCCACACAATACCCGCACAGGGCATCGAGGAAAGGAAGCATCAATGCACGTCCGTCGGCCAGGTGCGTTTTGAGCAGGGACGATTTGGCGGCATTGACGAACGCCCTCTTGGTGCCCGTTCTTTCCGGCAGCCCATCGGCAAACGGCGCTAACTCGGTGGTGGTGAACACGTCGCGCAACGTTCTGCCGTTCTCAAGTTCGTCGCACCGCGAAAACACCGTGAAACACAGCTTATCCAGGTCGGAAGGAAGACTGAGCATAGCGCGTTACCTCGCTTTGAAGAGAAACCTCACCGCAGAGGACGCAGAGCACGCAGATCAAGATAAAAAAACTCAGCGTTCTCAGCGATCTCGGCGGTAGAACTGGCGACCAACATCAGAACCACCAGCGCATCTTATGACGCATAACGGCTCACCCGGAACACAAAGGCATTGCACGGCAAAGGATACGGCCTTTCGCCTGCCGCCAGGTGATCCGGGTGGCGCACGATGGTGCCTGTATCGGCATCGTAGGCCCACTCACTCCACGCAATCTCGTCGGCGCGGGCGGTCTGCGCCACCACGTAACTGCCCACGGCCAAGCGCGCGCCGGTGTGGCCGGTGTCGAAATCCAGCCCCAGGCGCACGTCCTGCACCGCCACATTGCGGTTGTGGGAGGCGAGCGACACGCACAGGCCGCGCGCCAGCGTCGTCAGCGGGGCCAGGGCCGGCTGTGCCGTGGTCAGCAGGTTCAGCCCGGCGGTCACGGCGTCCGATTCGAAGATGCCGACCAGGTTCTCGTCCGTCGAGTTGGACACATTCACCGTCTTGCAGGCAAAGCCCACCCCGTTCGGCCCGACGGTCAGCCCGATGAAGATAGGTTGCCCGGAGACGGCGGCATCTTGCCCCGCGCGCGCTTTGTAGAGCTGGTTGAACGCCACCGGCTCTTCTTTGTCGTCTTCCACCTGATTGCGGGCCTCGAAGCTGAAAAGGATAGTGTGGACGCTGTGCGCGGGGTTGAACAGCGGCCGGGGATATTGGTACACGCGCAGATGACCCAGGCGAATGTTGATGCGCTGCCCTCTCAATTTCTTGTCGGCCGGCATATTGCTCGCCGACGTAATGGCGTGGTAGCGCTGTTCGCCCGGCTTGAACGGGGCGATGAAGCCGTATTGGTGCTGCGTGTTGAGCCACGGGCGCGTGCGCCGGGTGCTCTCCAGGCTGTAACTGACGGCGCTTTCCACGTCCCCAAGTTCTTCCAGTTTGGCCTGAATCGCCTCAGGGGATTGCAGACCGAGGGGCACAAAGGCTTGCTCTTCCATACATGACCTCCTGCGTCAACAGATTGTTTTCGGACCTGACAGGTCTTCCGAGACCTGTCAGGTCTATTGAAGATAGGAGCGGATGAACGGTTCGATGGCCGTCAGTGGCACGCCCTGGTTGGCATTTTTCACCGGGCACTGGGCATCATCCACGATGCCCGCCCGGTGCAGGGCGATGACGCGCCAATCATCGTCGAAGACCGGCGAGCCGGAGGACCCGTGTTCGGTATCGGTCACGTAATAGATACGCGTGGCGTCCACGTGGACGATGGCGTTGTAACGCAGCGCCACTTGCATCAGCCCTCCGGCCATATCGGGATATTGCAAGATGTTGGCCGGTTGATCCGAGTAGGCAGTCTCGGTCGAAAACGTCACAGGCTGCGCACCAGCTACAGAAGATTGCAACCGCACCAGGGCAAAATCGAGTTCATCAATCGCGCTGTGCGCAATCTGTTCGGAAAAATAGCACCACTGCGGTGCGGTCTGTAAACCAACGTGGAAGCGCACACCGCCTTGTTTCAACGCAGGAATCGCTTCCACGACGTGGGCATTGGTCAACACCAGATCCGGAGCAATGAGGAAGGCCGTGCCGATTCTGCGGTTATGATGCTCCACACGTCCCACCGCGTAGGCCGCCTGGAGTCCCTTTTCGAGAAATTCGACCGGCAGCCAATCGGCCTTTTTCTTATCCTTGAGCGATTCCAGGCGCTCCTTGAAGAGGCTGGCAGACAAACCGGAGGGCAGGACGGCAACCTGAGCGCCGGGTTCGGTTTCGGCGGGCGGCAAGGCATAACCGGCCAGGTTGGCGGGAAGTGTCTCCTCCTCACGCGCGGCGGAAGCACGCCACAGATTGCCCCGCGCCAACGGCGGCAAGGCGCTGCCGGTGGCATCCGCCACTTTGATGGCCACGTCGTTGAGGCGCTGGTGACACGCATCTTCCTCTATGGCTTGATCATACAAGGCTTGTAAAAACAGCACCAGCACGTTTTGGCCTTCACGGTTCTGGCGGCTTAGAAAAGCGGCTATGAACTGACTCACCCGATCACTCCTGCCATACGCTTCGGGTAGACTGTAGCGCCACGGGGCTAGACGGTCATCGGCGGCGAACACAGCCGCCAATGCGCGGTCACTTTGGAATGGACCACATTCAAGCAGTATTTGTCTGAGTTCTTTGAGTAACAGAGCGGGTAAACCGGCCATAGTTGTCAACACCTCCTCGGTAGTGCTATTTTTCTGATGCGATTGCCTATAGTGTCAACACCTGTCAGGCGTCAAACACCTCCAATTAAAGTATCCTGGCAATTCATTGCATTGCATACGCAAGATCGTGAGGTCCCACAGTCAGGAAGACAACTGTAGTATCCGGCAAGTAATCACAGAAGCAGTATTCACACTTACCAATGCGCCGACACTCCTCACAGATGACAAAAATGATGCGGAAATTGCGATTGACCCGCGCACTACGACAGCCCCGCAAATTCAATCTGCCACTCACATCCCCCAGGAACTCCGTGTTTGTGTATGGCGATTGACGCACTTTCTCGACACAACGTTTGATCCGCTCTCGTAGGCCTGCATAACGACGTAAGTTCTGGACGAAACGGTCTTCGTAGACCGCATCATATTCACTCACCCCAGACCTCCGCGTGATCGTGCAAGCGAAGACTTCCCTGTTCACGGCGACTGGCGATATCGAGTAAGTCTGTGTACAGCGGCGAGTCGGGGGCAAGATAAAAGGTATCCGGATGTTCTTCTGCGAAGTGTTGTAGCTCCTCCCGCACAACTCGGCGGATTAACGGTTCCAGGAGTTCGGATAAAGTGTGCAGGTCAAGCGTTTGCAGTTGATAAGTCTGATTCATTGTTTCGGCTCCTTATGGCGTCAACACCTGACAGGTGTGATAATAAGCACATCACCACATTCTACCAGAAGCGGCGTTATTAGACGGCTACTTCATTATAACGCAATTTGGATAGTAACAAGAATTTACCCTATGACGAAAAACTGGATATAGTCTAGCATAAATAGCGTCGAGCGAAATTGAGATGCAGATTTTCGCAGATACACGCACATACCCATAAGCAAAGCGACAAAATCTGCGAAAATCAGCGCCAATCAACGTCCGACGCCTTTGCATGATCGCGAACAATCAACTCGGCAATACGCGCGCAAGACATCCATTCCACCCAAGCGGCAGCCCGTTCGAGCGCCAGCGGATTCCCCTCCACCAACCGGCAAATTCTAGCGATGGCCGCCGCATCCTCCGGGGTGGGCGTAAAATCAGGCAACACGCGCCGGGCCTGCTGTAAAAACAACGAGGCGGCGTCATACGCTTCGAGGTCCGCTGCGGACACGCTCGCCGGTGTGGGCGGTGGACATGCCAGCCCATCCACGGGAAAGCGGAATGCCTCGCGCAGGCCCAACGGCTGCCGCGAGGCGATCAACGCCTTGATCTGAGGCGCAGCAGCGAGCATATCCAGCAGTCCCCCACCCCAGCCTTCCTCCGCAGTGGCACCGGCGTTTTCCTCATCGATGACGGGGGCAGGCAACAATCGCTCGAAGCCGTCCAGCAGCAGAAGCATTTCGCGGTCGCGCAGGTGATGCAGCACCGCGGATAGCGGATCGTCGGTGGTATCGAGGGCCAGAGTCTCGGCCAGGGCGACGGGCAACTGCGCCACCGAGGAAAGCGCCGCCGGCGAGACGTAGCACACGCCATCCAGGAAGGTCGCGCGGGCGCGCTGCGCCGCTTCGAGGGCCAGGCGGCTTTTACCCACGCCGGGCGGTCCTGTCAACGTGATCAACCGCGCGTAGGGATCGGCCAGCAACGCGCGCAGACGGGCCAACTCCGGCTCGCGGCCCACGAAAGGCGTGAACGGCGCGGGCAAGGTGCAGGCCTCGGAGAGAGGCACGCGACGCGCACGGAGGATACGGTCGTAGAGCGCCGTCGTCTCGGCGGAGGGCGCGACGCCGAACTCGGCAGCCAGGATACGGCGGCAGGTCGCGTACTGCTTGAGCGCCGCGCTGCGCCTGTCCAGCCGGATGAGAAGGAGCATCCGCTGGCGGTGGGCTTCCTCGCGCCACGGTTCGAGCGCAAGCAACCGGTCGAGATGCCACAGGGCGAGTGCGTATTCGCCTTGCCGGTCGTAATAGGCGGCCAGGTCCGCAAACAATTCCGCGCCCAGGCTGTGCAGCCATTCACGCTGCGTCATCATCCATTCTTCGAAGGCTGGCGCGTCGCGGACGTGAAACCCCTGCAAGAAGTCGCCTCGGTAAAGCGCGTCGGCCTGCCGCCCGGCCTGGGGGTCGACGCGTTGGTGAAAGCCGGTAACGGCGGCGGCAAACTCAGCCACGTCCAGCCGGTAGGCGCTGTGCCGGTCGAAGGCCGCCGTGTGCCGCGTGACGATAATGTGTTCGCCGAGTAGACGTCGCAGGTTGGCGAGCGCCTGCCGCAAACTGATCAACGCCTTGACGTGGGGCATATCGCCCCAGAGGAGCGCCGCCAGATTCTCGCGCGGTTGTTCGCGCCCGTCCACGGCCAAATAGCACAGCAGCGCCCGCGCCTTGTTGGAGATAAAACCCGTCACCGGCGCGCCGTCCAGCGAGACCTCGAATCCCCCCAGAAAAGTGAAATGCAACACTCCCATTTTGCCAGCTTTCATAAGCGTTCAGCGTTCAGTGTTCAGCGTTCAGCCAAAAACCTTATAACCCTATGCTTTGGCAAACGTTAAAGCTGAGAGCTGAAGGCTGATAGCTGACCGCTATTTCACGTTTTCTTCACGTTTATTTGGTATGCTAGTGTATCATATCTGAATAAGGCCACAAGGAGGCAAAAGACGCGACTGATGAAAAGACAACCCTTGATCACCCTGACACGACTCGTCATTTTAATTCTGCTTATAGGTGCGCCGATTAACCTGCGCGCCCAAACGGCCACAACGGCCCCGGCATCGCTGTCGCCAATTCACCTGGTGGGGCAACTCGGCGGGATGAGCCGCGCCGTCGCCGTGCAGGGGAACTTCGTCTACGTGGGCGTCGGCCCGCGCCTGGCGATCCTCAAACTGGACACACTCGCCGGACCGGGCCACCCGCTCTTTGTCGGGCAGACGGCGGTGCTCCCAGGCATCGTGGAAAGCGTAGCCGTGCAGGGCGATTACGCCTACGTCGCCATCAAAGAAGGGCTGCACATCATCGATGTGCGCGATCCAACGCAACCCGCTGTGATAGGAGAATGGCAACCGCCGGAGCCGCCGGAGATAGGCGTGACACGCTGGGTCAATGCGGTCGCTGTGAGCGGCGCTTACGCTTATCTCGCCGCGAGCAGCAGCGGCCTGCGCATCCTCGATATCAGCAATCCCAATGCCCCAGCCGCAGCGGCAGTCTACGACACGCAGCACGCCAACGGGATCGCACTGGCGAACAATTACGCCTACGTGGCCGACTCCGGTGGGTTATACATCATCAACGTAAACCTGCCTTCGTCGCCGCAACTTGCCGCCGTGTTCGATTCCCAGGTTTTCGACGACGTGGCGGTCGTGGGGAACTACGCCTGCGTCGCCGCCGGGCGGAGCGGGCTGCGCATCGTCGATGTGAGCATCTCCACCGCGCCGGTTGCCGCCGGCGTCGCCTGGACGGCGCAAGGTGCTGCCCAGCGCGTTGCGATAGCCGGGACCCGCGCCTACGTCGCCGTAGCAGCGTGGGGCAATGAACCCGGCGGCCTATCTGTCATCGACATAGCAACTCCGAGCACGCCTCAAGAGACTAGCTTTTCCACCTTGCCATGGCCAGCATCGGCTCTTGGCGTCGCCGTCGCGGGGAACTACGCCTACCTGGCGGCGGAAAACCTGGGCCTGCGCACCTTCGACGTGAGCGCGCCGGTGTCGCCGGTCGAGAGCGACGTCTACCAGACATTAGGGACGGTCGTAGGGGTCGCCGATGCGGGCGATCACGTTTACGTGGCCGATCTGCAGGGCGGTTTGCGCAGTGTAGACGTGCGCGATCCGGCGCGACCTGCCGTGCGCGGCGCGTACGACACCCCCAATCCCTGGCCGCGCGGCGTCGCCGTGGCGGGGACGCACGCTTATCTGGTAGATGGTGAGAGCCTGCGCATCGTTGACAGGTCTTCGCCGGATAACCTGATCGAAACCAGCGTATACACCACACCAGGAACGGCGACCGCCGTTGCCGTGGCGCTTAATCACGCCTACGTCGCCGATACGAACGCAGGGCTGCTCATCCTCGACGTCGCCAATCCCAGCAATCCGTCCAAAGTCGCGGATTTTCCCACCGCAGGCGGCGCTGCCGATGGCCTGGCAGTCGCAAACAATAACGTCTACGTGGCCGATCGGTGGGTGGGACTGCGCATCATCAACGTCGCCAATCCCATCGACCCCACGCAGATCGGCGTAGTGCAACCGGCGCGCGCCGCAACGCGCGTCGCCCTGACGGAAGCTTACGCCTACGTCGCCGGAGAAGGCTTCGGTGTGATCGACGTCAGCAATCCGGTAGCGCCGTTCGAGGTTTACAGCACGCTCGGGGCCATCGGCGTGGCGGCGCGCGGGCCGTATGCTTACGTGGTCAACGACGCGGCGCTGCGCATCCTCGATATGACCGTCCCCGCAATGCCGGTCGAAGTCGCCGAAATCGTCACGCCGGGCTACGCCGGTGAGGTGACGGTGGATGGGAAGTACATCTACGTCGCCGACGGCGAGGGCGGCTTGGCGATCTATCAGTTCCCGCCATCGGTCACGGCGGTCATCCCGCTCACGGGCGGGACGCTGGCTTCGCCCTTCGACGATGTGACCTACACCTTCCCGCCGGATGCGTTCAGCGATCCGGTAGTCGTCACCCACACGCTGCGCCTGCCCGCAGATGCGCCGCCACTCGACGGGAAATTGGGCATCGGGCGCTTCTTCGACGTGACCGCCGTATACAGCACTACCGGACAACCGGCGCAGCCCGCGACGGCCTATACCGTCACCGCCGGCTACACGAGCGCCGATCTGGGGACGGTCAACCCGGCTATCCTCAAGCTCTTTTGGTGGGACCCAGATAGCGCGCAATGGTCGCAAGCGGGCATCAGCAGCGCCGTGGACACGAACGCGCAGCAAGTCGTGGCGCAGGTCGAGCACTTCTCGCTTTTCGCCGTGCTTGGGGTGTTGCAGCGGGTTTATTTGCCGTTGGTACTCAGGTGATACGACCATGCTTGCGCCGGATCGCAATCCGGCGCTGCGGGGACGGCGGATTGTGATCCGCCTTAAGCGTTGAAGTAGGACTATATTTACGGGAGAGCGCACATGGACACATCGATCAGGGCGTTTATCGTGTTGTTGATCCTTATGTTGCCCTTATTGGGGACGGTGAGTACGACGCCTGATCGCATCTCTCACGTAACTGCCACGCCCCTCGACGAACGGGCTGATAGGGGCTTCCCGGCGCTGAACCCGGCGATGCTTTTGCCGGCATCGCCGGTCACACCGGAACCATTCAGCCTTGAATACTCCACCCTGCCCTTGATGGAGAGCCAAAACGCAGGCGCAACCTTCGACATCGCGTGGGTAGCGAGCTGCGCGACGCCACCCCCTGACGCCGTGACCGCGCTCGACTACGCCGCCGGCCTCTGGGGGACGTGGATTTCATCCACCGTGCCCATCGCGGTGAACGCCTGCTGGGCGACCAACCTCGGCGGCAGCGTCCTCGGCACGGGCATCCCCATTCGTTACATCCGCAACTTCCCTAACGCGCCCCAGGTGGATACCGACTATCCCAGCGCCTTAGCCAACGCCCTCAGCGGCAGCGACCTGCATCCCGAATTCAATGACATTGGATTGGAGTTCAACGCAAACCTCACCTGGTCGTTTGCCACCACTCCCTCTGGGAGCGGTACTGACTTCGTCTCGGTGGCGCTGCACGAGCTGGCCCACGGCCTGGGCTTTATCGGCAATATGTACGTGGACTCTCAATACAAAGTCGGTTGGTGCGGCGTTGGGCCTCCAGACTATTACGGCCCTTGCCCCACACCCTACGACCGTCTGGTTGTTGATAGCGACGCCATCCCGCTGCTCGACTATCAAACGAACCGGTTCGCGCTGGCCGCCCGGCTCCTGGGCGACGCCAACTCCGGTGGTCCAAATACTCGCGTCGCCAACGCGGGAACGGCGGCCAAGCTCTACACGCCGCCGGCCTGGCAGCCTGGCAGCAGCCTCTCGCATCTTGACCCGGCGACGTTCGGGGCAGGCGCGAATCACCTGATGAGCCCCATCTACACGATTGCCGCCCGCCATCCCGGCCCGGTGACGCTGGCGATATTCCAGGATATGGGCTGGCTGCGCACCGACGGCGTCCCCAACGTCACGACGACCGGGCCGCTGGTTGTGGGAGTAGCGCAGCCCGCCGACTTCACCGGCGCGCTCTTCTGGCCGGCCTACGCGGGGCAGCCCGTCACCTACACCTGGAGCGCCGCAGAGCACGCCCCGCTCGTTCACCCCGGACAAACGCTGACCGACAGCGCGACGCTGGACTGGAGCACAGCGGGCGAGAAGGCTATCACCGTCACCGTCACAGATAACAATGATATCGCCAGTGCCCTGCGTAGAGCGTTGGTCTTCGACGTGGGGATGAACGGCCCGGCGCAGGGCGATACGAACCTCGCGTACACGTTCCAGGCACAGGTGACGCCCGGCAGCGCCGGATTGCCCATCACCTACACCTGGGAAGCGACGGAGCAGTCCCTTGTTGTCCATTCCACACAAAACACGACCGACAGCCGCGCCTGCACCTGGACGCATCCCGGCGCGAAGACCGTCACCGTCACCGCCGCCATCGCAGGTTCGGCGGTGCAGCGCGTCCATACCATCCAGATCGAAGGGATCGTGTTCGATCAGTTCATTTACCTGCCACTGGTGCAACGGCAGTAAGACAAGGAGTGAGAATATGAACAACCGCAAAGTCAACACCTGGACGATCGTGAGCGTTGGCCTGCTGATTGTGGGACTGTTGGTCTCGTTGCCTGTCGCTGCGCCGCGCCCGACCCTGGCCCAATTGCCGGAGCCGTTCGAGTTCAGTTCCCCGCAACTCCAGGACGGCGTGCCAACGGTATCCACCGATGAGGAAGGCTACACCTTGTGGACGGTGGATTGGAGCAACTTGGATTTTTGCGCCCCCTATTCGCGGTATACCTATCCTATGGACCTGAGCGGTTATGACCCGACTGCGATTAGCGATCCTACCCTGTTTGTAACGTATAGCCAGATGCAATACACGGAGCAAATCCCAGGCGATCCTACCTGGACGGTGGTAGTCAACGGCAAACCACCCTCCCAATGGCGCAGCCTCGGAACCATCGGCGGCCCGGTCAACGACCGATATGTTTTTTCGCAATGGACAACTGCCGAAGTGCCGTTCCCCGATCAGGCCCACTGGCTCATCGATGGTGAAAACAAGTTCTGGCTCAAGCAGCACGACGCTTGCCCCACAGACACGTATCCAGACGCGGCCTGCACCTGCATCGAACTCCACACCATGCAACTACGCGCGCTGCTGGATCTGAAAATCATGACAGTCTTTCCGCAGGATGATGCACGACATCTGCGCGTCGATACGCCCGTGCGCGTCCGCTTCTCCCGTCCCGTGACGGACGGCTCGGTCAACGCGGAGACGTTCCAACTCTACTACTACGACCAACACCTCAACCAGATACCGGTGGCCGGCGGCATCAGACGCGAGTCGCCGAACGAGTTTACCTTCACTCCTTCCACGCCGCTGAAGCCCGGCGTGCGCTACTATGTGAAGGTGTGGGGACACGAGGACGCGCTGGCGGCGGGGCGCGATAAATGGGTCATTGGCCCTAATGATTTCATCCTGACGGAGGGACGCGCGTGGAGCTTCTGGACGCTGCCCGATGTGCAAGTGGAACTGGTCCCGGTGCAGGTGCTTGAGAATATGCCGCTCATCGTCAACAAGGCCACGGCGCTGCGCACGTTCATCCACTGGGAATACCATGAGGACGTGTATCTGCTGGATCAGGTGGAGTTGATCGAGGTATACGACATCTTGCTGCGCTGGCAGTCGCTACTGGGGGCGCATAGTGATAGCGCCAGTTGGCGCGATAGAGACGGCAGTTGGAATCTGCCCTACAGCTTCGAAAATGCCCGGCGCAAACGCGAGTATCGTATCTTCAACACTCCGCTGGATAGCTACGATAAGTTCGAGCGGATGGCCGGGCGTGACAGCATCACCTACTTCGGCTTCTCCCCCGTGGATGCCGGGACTTACACCCTATCGGCGTTCGTGACGCTGCTGGATCACGAGGGCGAGCCGACCATCGCGCGCCTCGCTGCGGTACAACGGGAGACGTTCACAGCGCCGGTGCTCAATATCCATCACCGGGCCGGCGCCGTCGGCACAGATTACGGGGCCTCGGGCACCATGAACCTGGGGACTGCGATCCACGACAGCCTCAATATAGTGCGCGCACTCTTTCCTGTGCCCAATGTCACCCGCCCTCCAGATCCGAGAGCCATCCCCTACCACCATCCCTCGACCAAGCTCTATATCAAAAGTTGGGCGTCGAACCCTTGGTGGCCGTACACACAGCACGCCTACCTACTCCAGGAACTCAGCGAGTTGTGTGTTGCCACCACCGGCTGCGACTTTATGATAGGCTACGTGCCCCAGCCCTGGATGGGCGGTAAATACATCGGCACCGTCGAACGCTGGATCGCGCCCAAAAGCGCGCTGCTGGTCCATGATGTCGAGGTAGGCTACGACGCCCACTTTGCGATGGCCCACGAGCTGGGCCACCTCTATCAATTCGACACGCACGACGATGCGCTGCGCGGCGGAGAAGGCTATATGGTGTCACACCGCGTTGACCTGCGCTACAGCGTCGCGCAGATGTCACCCAAGACCACCGACACGATGAACGACATCAAGGACTTTATGCACGAGAAGCCCCAGACCCAACTACGCACGACCGGTGGTCGCTACGCGTGCCGGGACTGCGTCTGGATTCACCCCTCGCGGTACCAGTCGCTTATCACTAAAATTACAGGTGTGACGCCACGCGCGATGGGTATGTCGGACGGACTCACGGCCTCGCCTATGCTGATGGTGAGCGGCGTCATCACCCCGGCCACGGGCGATACTTTCCTGATGCCCTGGTACCAGCTCGATCTCGATAACAGCATCCCGCCAGTCGCGGGACCCTACCAACTGGTGTTCGTGGATGACGCCGACCAGGCTATCGCCGGGCACACCCACAGCTTCGACGTCTCCTCCGCTTTGCACTTCGACGACCTCTCCGTCGCGAGCATGGAGATCGCAACTCCGGCGCCGGCCTGGTTCTTGTTCACCGTGCCCTATCCACAGAACGCGGCGCGCATTCAAATCCGGCGTATCTCAGACAACGAGCTACTGGCCGAGCGCACGGTGTCGACCTCGGCCCCGAGCCTGACGTTGCACGCGCCGCCTGCCGTATGGACCGGCAAGCAGCCTATCACGTGGGATGCCGCACCAGACACGTTTTTCGTTTTTAGCGTGTCCACCGACGGCGGAACGACGTGGGAAGCGTTAGCCATCAACTTCGACGATAAGCAGGCCGACCTCGAAACCACCACCCTCCCCAACACCATGCAGGCGTATATCCGCGTAGCCGCCACCGATGGTGTGCGCACCACCACCGCCGTCACCGGCCCCTTCACCATTGCCAATCCGCCGGTGGTGAGCTACGTCACGCCCCCGCCCGGCAGCGTGGCCGACCCGGCGCTGCCCCTGATGATCGGCTTCCGCGACGCGATGGACGCCGCCACCCTTAACGAACAAACCATCACCCTGAGCGGCGGCCCTTACGGGACGGTGAGTGGCGCAGTGGTGTACGATACCCTCGAACGCGAGGCCACCTTCACGCCCCGCGCGCCGTTGGCGTACAACACCGTCTACACCGCGCAGGTCAGCACGGGCGTCCGCGACAGCGCCGGGACGCCGCTGCCCGCCGCCTTCACCTGGACGTTCACCACCACCCTCGACACACTGCCTCCGGTCCCGCTGACGTTCTCGCCGGCCCGCGGGACGCAGCACGCGCCCGCAGATACGGCGGTCATTGTCCTGTGGAACAAAGCCCTCGACCCGGTCACACTGACCCCGGAGCGCTTCACCCTCGCTACGGCGGAAGGCATCACGGTGAGCGGCGCAATCGCCTACGACGCCGCCGCGCACACCCTCACCTTCCAACCCGCCGCCGACTTGCTGACCGGCCCCCTGTATCTGGCGACCCTGCATCCGGGCATCGCCGACCTGGAAGGGAATGAGACTATCGGCGAATACCGCTGGACGTTCCGCACCGGCGCGCGCGCGGCGACCGGGCTGCGCTTCACCGGCGCTTACGCCGATTGGGGCGTCGATACGAACGGCGATGGCCTGTACGAGCAACTCGTCATCCAGGTGGGCGTGCAGACGCCGCTCTCCGGCGACTTCACGTTGCAGGGTGTGCTGGCCGATGCTGCTGGTGCAGAGATCGGCTGGACGACCACCGAAGTCAACGTGGCGGCGGGCACGCATTTCATCGCCCTCACCTTCGACGGTGCGGAGATCGGTGGGCGCGGCGTGGATGGCCCGTATACCCTCGCCCGTCTGACGTTGACCGCGCCCGGCAAGCGGGTGATTTGGGCAACAGATGCCTACCGCACTTTCGCGTATACCGCCGCCCACTTCCCCGCGCCGTTGCGCTTCGGCGACCTGCCCGACCTGCTGCTGACTCCGGGGACGAACCTCACCCCGGCCTTCAACGTCCGCGATTACGCGCAGCACATTACACAGCCCAGCGCCGCGCTGACGTACACGCTGCTTATGAACACCAACCCAGACGTCGGTGTGACGTTGGACGCCGCAGGCAACATCCACGTCAACCCGAAGATCGGCTGGGGCATCGTCTGGACGGAGGGCACGCGGGTCACGGTGCAGGCCAGCTACGGCGCAGAGCGGGTGCAGGACACCTTCTACGTCGCAGTAGGGTGGCGCTCCCTGATCTATCTGCCGTTGACACTGCGGCAATACCAACCCGGCGCGCAGGCGGCGCGCAACTACTGGCAGATCGCTATTGACACCGACTTCGAGGAGCCTAGCTTTGGAGCCGGGTGGAGTGAGTACGAATACAAGACCGGCATAGACCCGGCGCGTTGGGGGCGGCGCGATTGCAACGCCTATTCCGGCCAGTACAGCATGTGGGCTTTCTCCGGTTGGGGATCGGTGGATTATCCCTGTGGCGCACACTACCCGCCGCTCGCCGGATTTTCGGTCATCTACCTCGGCGACTTCAATCTGCGGTATGCCGCACAAGCCGAACTGCGGATGAAGGCCTGGACCAACCTGGGGCCGGGCGACGAGCTATGCGCGCTGGCCTCGCTCGATCCGTACGATCCTTACAACAAACACCTTCAGTCTTACTATGGCGTCTGTCGCAGCGGTCAGACCAACGGCTGGGAAGACCTGGTGCTGGACCTGTCCAAAGTGCCGACGCTCGGCAACCTCCTGGGGCAGGAGTCCGTGTGGCTCACGGTGCGCATCCAGACCCAGGGGAAAAACTCGCTCCCGATAGGCGCGTACATCGATGATGTGGAACTGCGGCTCTGCCCGCAGGGTCTCGATTGCTATGCGCCCCCAGGCCCCGCGCCGATCCCGGTGGGCCAACCCACGCTCACGGGCGGTAGCATCGGCGGCTATGCCGGGGAAATAGAAGAGATGGTTATAGCGCGGGAGACGAACGGCCGGGTGCATGCCCTATGGACAGGGAAGATGAACCCGCACTTCGAACCCTTCGTCTATTACGCCACCTCGCCGGACGGTCAGACCTGGACGCCTTTCACCATCGTGACCTACGATGCAAGTAATAACCCGCGCATTGCCGTGGACGAGATGCGCCAGCGTGTGCATCTGATGTACCGGGGCAACGGCATCGTTCATCACGTCATCGAAAATGATACCATTTCGCTGCCGATTATCGTCACGGCAGATAACACCGGGTCTTGGGACGGCGTCCGGTATCCGAGTATAACGATAGCCCCTGAGACAGGACACGCCCACGCGCTCTGGTTGCACGCTTACACCGCGTGGATCGAGTACCCGAGTGCGGCGGCGCTGCGCTATCGCACCTGGTACGCCTACTGGGATGGCGAGCGCTGGTCTCCACGCCAACGGGTCATCAACGATGACGACACCTGGGATTCGCGCATCGTGGCCGGAACGGATGGCAGTCTCATGCTCGTCTGGTTCCAGCGTTGGCAGCAGTCACAACCGCAGTCGCATCTCGGTGATCCAGGTGAACCCACGACGCCGCGCTCAGCCTATGGTCTCGCGGCGACGCCAGGGCGCTTCCCCCTGCGCCAGAGTACCCCAACCATGCCGCCACGGGGAGATGACAGCATCATGCTCGCCTACTCGCCCGGCGATGGCAAGTACTATATGTTCAACTGGCACCGGATGTGGCCGGGGTATTCCGTCGCCTACCGCTACGTGTGGGAAAACGAGACCTGGAGCGACCCAATCAACGTGGCGCAAAACGCAGATGGATACGTCGCGCCGCTCCACATCGGCGCGGCAACCGAGACCCCGTTAGTTTGCTACGTCTATAGCGAGAATTCGGAGTTGAGGACGCGCACAGAAATCAACGGTGTGCTAGGGTCGGTGGTGAATCTCGCCGATTATCTGAGCGCGCGCGGGTATAGCGTCGCGCCGGAGACGACCTTCCCCGATGCGGTGTTGGCTTACTTCACCGATGCGGCGGGCGACTTACACCTGATCCTGGCAGGGGAGAAGAACGGCGTGCCGGGGTTCTATTACGTGCAACCATAAAGCAGGTCAGACAGGTTCCCGACTACTTCAGGATCACCACCGTGCAGTTACACAGATCGCGGAATTCCTCGGGATTGGCGTTTCGCATGTGCATGGGGACGACAACTTTCGGGCCGATGTCTGCCGCGGCCTGGGCGGCTTCCTGGATGTTCATCGTGTACGTGCCATCGATAGGCAGCAGCGCCACGTCGCAATCGATCTCCTGCATTTCCGGGATACGACTCGTATCCCCGGCGAAATACAGCCGTTCCCCGCCCCAGGCGACGATAAAGCCAAGCCCACCCGCTTCTTTGGGATGGTAGGATTTCCCGATATTGTAGGCGGGAACAGTCTCGATCTCCACGTCACCCACAGCCGTCACTTCGCCCGGTTTCAGCACCCATATTTCGCCGGCGACGTTAGCGTTTGCTAGTTTGTCAGCCACGGTTTCATTGGTGATGATGACCGTTTCTGCCGTGCTGATTTGCTTGAGAATCGCTGGAGCATAATGATCACTGTGATCGTGACTGATCAAGATAACGTCTGCCGGAATCACCTCGCCTCTCAGGTTTGCCGGATCGAAGTAGATCGTCGGCGGTCCATCCAGCCGGAAGCTGGCATGTTCCAGGTAACGCAAATGTTCGAGGATAGTGGGCAGCGGGCCGGCAGCAACCGGTTGCGCCGGTTCGGCGGTGGGTGTCGGCGCCACTGTCGGTTTGGTGGTGGCAACCGGTGTCGTCGCCGGAGGTTGTGGCGACAGCGTGGCGGGAGTAGTTGAAGTACAACCGTTGACTATCCACATCATACACAACAATAGAATGAACCATAGCCAATGCCTTTTCATCGTATACCCCCTGAAAATAGCCTCACTTCAACGCTTGGGGTGGATCACAATCCGCCGTTCTCGCAGCGCCGAATTGCGATCCGGCGCAAGCATTTTCGTTCTTGGTTGCAGGTTGAAAAAGTCGCTCAATCCGCCGACATAACTGCCGCAGGTTGCAGCACTGGCGGCGCTTTCACCTGCAGCGCCCGCGCAAACGGAATGGACACCAGGATGAGCGCCGCCGTCGCCAGGAAAATGCCGCTGTACTGGATGACGGGTAGCGCCGCGCTCGCCAGGAAGGGGACGCCCACCGAGCTGATGTGATCGAAGGTCACGCCCGCGGTCAACGTCGGTGTAAGTTCTTCCGGCGGGGCGGTGCGGTAGATGTAGGTTGAGAGGCCCATGCCAAGCGGCCCGACGACCCTGATCAACGTCCACAACACGAGCAACACCCACAGGTTGGGAATGACGGCGTAGCCCACGCAGCACAACGCCAGAATCGCATAGGAAGCCGTAGTGGTGCTGCGTTCGCCGAAACGGTCGATCAGCGCACCCATCGCCGGTGAGACCAGCAGATTGATGATGCTGCTAACCAGCATCAAGGTGCTGACCTCCCACACGTGCAAGTCGTAGTTCTGCACAAGGACGAGCGTAACGAAGCTACCGAGCACCAGCTTGCGCGCGCCGGAGAAGAAGATGAGCACATAATAGAGCCAGTAGCGCCGCCTGACCAGGATACGCGCGGGTTTTACCTCCGTCGCGCCGAGGTCTTTGGGCAGCTTGGCGACGAACAGCGCAGAGAACACGATGAAGATCCCGCCGATCAGAAAATACACGCCGAGCGGCAGTGTCTCGAAAAGCGTCGAGATCAGCGACAGCGCCGCCATGCCGACGATGCCCGCCAACGATCCCACCGAAGCAAGCACGCCCAGAATCCGCCCCGTGTTTTTCTTGCTACTCAGCGACATGCCGATGGCGTGGTTCAGCGGCGTCCACAAGTGAAAGCCAAAACTGGCGACAATCGCCATCGCCAGCAGTGCGGTGTACGAGCCGACGAACATCTGCAACGCATAGCCGACGCCCATCAACAGCAGTGAGATCACGCCTTGCCACGCCAGCGGCAAGTGCATCGTGAAGGCCGCGAGAAAGATGAGCGCCAGCCCCGGCAACTCACGGATGCCTTCCAGCCACAAGACCTGGTTGTTGCTCAGGCCCAACGTCTCCACGAAGAAATTCATCCGCGCCCCGCCGAGCAATCCCTGCCCGAACCGATCCAGGAACACGGCGACGGCAAACAACGATAAACTTTTGCTCCAAATCGTCAGATCGACTTTTTTCCAGATGTGATGCATGAGACTCCTATCAGTGTAAACCACAAATCCACACTAATTTTCATGAATAGAGAGAATTATATCATCTCACGGAAATAATGAGGAAAAGCGGGGGAGTTGGGGGTGAGCCACCCCCCAACCCCCGCTTCGAGATCACAATTCGTGTGAATTCGTGAAGATTTGTAGTGGATTTATGCGTTCTGCGCCCGCTGCCGCTGCGCTTCGTAGAGGAAGATTGAGGCCGCCACCGAGGCATTGAACGACGTGGCGGAACCATACATCGGGATGGTGACGTAGGCGTCACACAACGTCTCGAAATAATGGCTGAGGCCCACTGTCTCGTTGCCGATGGCGACCAGGGTTGGGCCGGTAAGGTCGTGTTCGTAGAGCGGCACCTTGGCGTGCGAACTGGTGGCGACCACCTGTACCCGCCCCAACGTATCGCGCACTGTCGCCAGCCATGCCTCCAACACGCCGTGTTCCGGCACACGCAGCACGGGCAAGGCGAACAGCGACCCGATGCTGGCGCGCACCGTCTTGGGATCGTACAGGTCCGTCGCGTGCCCGGTGATGAGGACGGCGTCCGCGCCGAGTGCATCGGCGGAGCGGATCGTGCTGCCCAGGTTGCCGGGGCTGCCCGGACGATCCAGCAGCAGCACGAGCAAATCGTCCTTGAGGGGGATGCGCGCCAGGTCATCGGGGCGCTGCGCCACCACTGCCAGCAACTCTGAGGCCATCTCGCGGTCGCTGAGTTGCGCCAGCACGTACTCGTTCACTTCCAGGCGCGCCTCCGGCGGCGTCTGCGCGATCACGTCGATGCCCCAATCGGTGTGCTCGACCTCCGGGCAGTAGATAAGCCAGCGCACGTCCCACTCGTAGAGGTATGCGGCGCGGATCGCAGCAACGCCTTCGATGAAGAACAGCTTTTCTTTGTTGCGCTCCCGCCGCTGCTCGGCCAAAGCGCGCACCAGCTTGATTTTGTCGTTTTTGAGCGAGGTGATCATCTTGGTTCTTTGGACAGGATTAACAGGATGTATAGGATTTTTTATCCTGTGAATCCTGTAAATCCTGTCGAAAACAGAATATAACGGCCAATGTTACAACTGAATGATGAGCGTTCCCGCGTTCGGGATAACACGTGTACCCTGCGCCTCAACCTGCGCCGCGCCGCCTTTCACAGATTGCACAGCAGGGACGTTCCGCAGCACGACGGACCATGGTTGGGTCGCGCCTTCGACCTGCACGCGAATCTCCTGCCCGGCGCGTGTCACCGTGATGGTGAGTGCAGTCTCGCCTTTGAGCGTCGGCACGCGCGCGCAAGCCATCGCATTGTCCGCCAGCTCGAAGAGGTGGAACGTCACGCCATCGGCGAAGTCGTAATCCGGCTTTTGCTCGTTCGCGCCCACCGCGATGATCGAATTGGGGCGTACCATCAACGGTAGGCTGAGATAGCTATGCGTCTCGCGCACCCAGCGCCCGCCTTCGACCACGTGACCGCTGAGGAAGTTCGTCCAGCGGCCTTCTGGCAAATAATAGTCCACCCGGCCATCTGGTGAGAAGATCGGCGCGACGAGCAGCGAGCCACCGAGCATATACTGCCGGTCGAGCGTGTCGCAGCCGGGATCGTCGGGGAATTCCAGCGGCATGGCGCGTAGCACCGGTATGCCGTGTTCGTGGGCCTCAATCGCCGCGTCGAAGAGATAAGGCATCAACTGACACTTGAGCTTGGTGAAGAAGCGCAGTACATCACTCGCGGTTGGGCCTTCATATCCGGCTTCGTCGAAGAGCCAGGGCACGCGATAGGAGCTGTTGCCGTGCAGCCGGCTGTGCGACGAAAGCAGGCCGAAGGCACACCAGCGTTTGTACACGTCCGCCGACGCCGTCAGCTCGAAGCCGCCCATATCGTGGCTCCAGAAGCCGAAGCCCGACATGCCGAGCGACAGCCCGCCGCGCAAGCTCTCGGACATCGACTCGAACGTGGCGGTGCTGTCGCCGCCCCAGTGGACGGGATACTGCTGCCCGCCCGCCGTGGCCGAACGCGCGAAGACGGCGGCCTCGCCCACCCCGAGTTTCTCTTCCAGCACCTCGAACACCGTCTGATTGTAGAGTTGGGTGTAGTAGTTGTGCATCAACACCGGGTCGGAGCCGTCGAAGTAGACGACGTCCGTGGGGATGCGCTCGCCGAAGTCGGTCTTGAAGCTGTCCACGCCCATATCGACCAGCGCGCGCAGTTTGTCGCCGTACCAGCGGCGCGCCGCCGGGTTGGTGAAGTCCACCAGGCCCATCCCCGCCTGCCACTTGTCCCACTGGAACACGGAGCCATCGGCGCGCTTGAGCAGATAGCCGTGCGCCATCCCCTCGTCGAAGAGCGCCGAGCGTTGCGCGATGTAAGGATTGATCCACACGCAAATCTTGAGGCCGCGCGCCTTGAGCCGTTGTAACATCCCCACCGGGTCGGGAAAGACCGCCGGATCCCACTCGAAGTTGCACCAGTGGAAGGCCTTCATCCAGAAGCAGTCGAAGTGGAAGACGTGCAGCGGCAAGTCGCGTTCGGCCATGCCTTCGATAAAGCCGGTCACGGTGGCCTCGTCGTAGTCCGTGACGAAGGACGTGGTCAGCCACAGGCCAAACGACCACGCGGGCGGCAGCGCCGGCCGTCCGGTAAGTGCGGTGTAGCGATCCAGCACTTGTTTGGGTGTGGGGCCGTAGATAATGAAGTAGTCCAGATACTCGCCCGGCACGCTGAACTGCACGCGCTCGACCTTCTCCGAGGCGATCTCCAATGAGACTTTCTCCGGGTGGTTGATGAACACGCCGTAGCCACGATTGGTCAGGTAAAGCGGGATGTTCTTGTACGCTTGCTCGCTGCTGGTGCCGCCGTCCTCCTGCCACAGATCGACAACCTGGCCGTTTTTGACGAACGGCGTGAAGCGCTCGCCTAGCCCATAGACACACTCGCCCACGCCGAGCGCCAGTTGCTCGTGGATGAAGCGGCCTTCGGGGGTGTCCACGATGCCCAGCGCGCGCCAACCGCTCTCGGTGATGACATTGTCGCCATCTTTGAACTGCACTTTCCAGTCTCCGGCTTTTTCGATGCGCGCGGTCAGTTGCCCGGTCATCAGCGTGGCGGCGTTTTCATCGTCGTGAATGCTTACGTCCGGCGCGGGCTGCGGATACAACGTGAATTCCGGACTGCGCGGCACACCACCCTTGTGATGCCAGACTTGCACACGGATGACATTCTCCATCGGCGAGGAAAAACGCGCGGTAAGCAGCGGCAGGTTAAGCGTGTCGCCGCGATGGTTCACGCGGCGGGTCGGCGCATAGACGGTCAGCGCGTCGGGTTCCACCTCGACGTCGTAAACATGCACCGCGTAATGTGGCGTCACACCTTCTCGAATGCCCCAATAGCCATCGGTGAATTTCATAGTCTAGCCTCCCAGCCAACGGATTGAGCGAATCTAACGGACTGTTGCCAACCACAAAGAGTTAAACGAACACGGATCTGCGGGCAGCGTGCATCGATTGTCGACACTGACAACGGTTTTCAGTCACAGTGAAAGGAAATCCTCAAAAGTTTCCACTGTCAATGAAAACTATTCCTTGGATTACAACGCTCCCGCATACCGCACATCATACGGCGCGACTTGCGTGATGGTATACGCCCGGCGAATCTGCACGAGCTGCTGGATGTGCCATTGATCATGGATGACCCAGGAGGCAAACATGTCGCCCGCGCGCATGTCGGAATCCCAGGGTGTAGGGATGTGTGCCTCCCAGTCAGGCGCGTCCAGACTATCGAGCCACGCCAGCGATGCGTGGCGCTCGGCAAGAAAGTTCTGAATGGACGTCTCAAGGTCGCGCTCGTTGTAACGGCGCTCCGTGACCCACGCGAAGGGGCTGATGTGGCCCCAGCCTTCCTCCGGCTTGGCGAGAATGACGTCCAGGTGCGCGCGGAAGTCTTCACGTTCTTCGTCGTAGAGGTGATTGATGATCTCCAGCATCGACCAAGTCTCCGCATCCGGCTTCCACCTGGCCTGTTCGGGCGTCACCCCCTCAGTAAGCTGCCGGATGATCTCGGCGTGCTCCACCATCAAACGTTTCAGGTACGCAAAGTCCATGGTTTCCCCTCCTGATAGCCAGACAAACACTTACAAATTTGAAGCTAGCACGGGCGATAAACAACGTGTGAGTTCCACGGGATGATCAGAGGTTGCGGCCCTGCGGCGGGAAAACAAGCCGCCCACACTTGAGGATCATACGTCCGTTTCGCAAAACAGGCATAGTGCGCAGGGACTGCCGTCTTCAGGTCGAGTTTCTGCGCCAACAGCACGCTCCCCACGAAGAACGGGAATTCGCCTTCGGTGGGATGGGTGGTGAGGAAGCCGATGTCTGGCTTCAGCAGAGCGATGGGTGCAATCAGTTCGTCGTGGTCGGCGAAGGTGTTGATGGCGTCGCCGGTGACGTAAAGCCGGATGCCCTCCATCTCGATGACGTAGCCCAGGTGGGTGACATCCGGCGGCGCGATGCCTGCGGCCGGGTCACCTTCCGGTGGCTTGGAGTAAAAAGCATGGATGCCAATGCCGCCGACCTGCACCGATTCCCCCGCGTGGATCGTGACCGTGTGCGCAGCGTCGAGGGGCGTCTCATCGAGGACCTGCGCGATGCTCTCCGGCGGCCCAATGACGACCACGTCCGGCCGCGCCGCGTGGATGCGAGTGAGGGTCTCCGGGTTGGTGTGATCGCTGTGGCGATGCGTCACCAACACGTAATTGGCCGGCAGTTCCGCCTCGACCAGGGGCGGATGCGGGCGGATGAACTTTTCCGCCGGGCGAAATGTCGGGAAGTACGGGTCGATGAATAACACCATCCCCCGCGAGTCTTTGAGGGCATAGGCGTTTTGTTCGAACCAATGGATGCCGACTGCACCTTGCGGCACAGTCAACGTTGCAAATGGATGCATAGTCCCTCCTATTCTCTTTACCACGGCCACTCGTTGCCCTGATAATCGACGAGAACCAGGCGATCTTCATCTTCACGGGCATTTACGAAGAAGGGGATGGCGTAGGCGGCAGCATCTTCCGGTTCCAGATCGGCTTCGTTGTTCTTCTGCCCGCTCATGTACGAACGCACCCAACCGGGATGATAGACGCGGAACGTATATCCCTCCGGGCGCAAGTAATTGAACAGATTCTTGACAGCCATGTTCAACGCGGCTTTGGACATACAATATCCGAACCAGGCGTCGCGGTAACTGCGCTCGATGCTGCCCGCCTCCGAGGAGACGAAGCACAACCGCTTGAACGTCCCGCGGTCCAACAATGGCAAGAACGCCTTCACCACACGCAGCGGCCCCAGACTGTTGACATCGAACAGGCGATGCATCTCTGCGTAGTCCTGCGGCTCACGGATGGTGAGGCGGTTGGTCGGCGTGCTGACGCCGGCATTGTTGATCAACATATCCAGATGCGGGATCTGCGCGGCGACCGTCTGCGCCGCCGCCTGCACCGACTCCGTCGAAGCGACGTCTAGCGGGACGATGCGCAGATCGTTCGGATACTGCTCGGCCAGGTCGTCCAACTCCGGCCACGCCGGCATATACTGTCCGGCGAAGACACGCCAACCCTGTGCCAAAAGGCCGGACGCGAGTCCAAAGCCCAAACCCCGGTCCGCACCCGTCACAAACACCGTGCGCTTCGCCGCTGCACACCAGCGCAGCGCGTTGCTCAACAAGGTCTGGAAGGAAGGGTCCAGCCACACTTCAACGTTGTGGCCAGGCGTGAGCATACAGACGCGCCCCGCGCCTTCGAAGCGCGTCCAACCGCCCGGTTGGACGCCGTGTTGCGAGGCGGTGGTCATAAAGATGTCGGCGTCCGCATCATCCAACGCCATCATGTAGTGCTCATCCGTCAGGGTGAATGGCGTGCTGCCGACCGTCAGCGGATGGCCCACTTGCGGTTCCACGGTGACGGGGCACTGCGCAGGATGGCTGACGAACACGCCACCCATCAACGCGCGAAATACCGGCGTCTGCGCATACCCGGCAGACCCCGAATGGACGACCAACAGGCCGTTGCCGCGGCGGACGTAGTCCACGAAAGCTGCTTCGACCTCCTCGGTCATCCAATGGCTCTCGTCGGTCGCGGAAACGTTATTCGATTTGACGAACAGCACCACGGGATATGCAGCCATCCGCTCCGCCGACCACTCGGCGGCGTTCTCGATCCAATCGAAGGTGAAACCCTGCTCGCTCAACGGCGCCAGTCCCCCGCGGGCGACTTGCACCGGATGCCAACGATCATCAGCTAACACTAAAACACGCATTTCCACACCTCCGAAAACAGTTGCAGGTTACAAGTCGAAAGTCGAAAGTTGAAAGACAAGAACAGGTCAGGGACGGGTAAAGCCTTCCAGTTCAGCTACGAGCACGGTCTGCCCCAGGCTCTCGATGCTGTCGTAGAGCATCTGCAAAACATAGCGTGCATTGTGCGTGTAAGCGCCTGGGTCTTCATTGACGTAATGATAATTATAGGCGGCCTGCAGCGACCGGGGCGTCCACGCATTGTAGCGATTGCCTGGATTCACCTCATCGCTGTCAGCAATGCCGTTGCCGTTGGTGTCGTTCAAATAATACGGGAAAGCATCTGCATAGACCAGTGGTCGGCCTACAACTTCCACTGTGTAAGCCTTCAACGCCACGTAGAGCGTGTCGTGGAAGGTTGCGATCTCGGCAGCGATCGGTTCGCGCACATCGCCGTCGCCGTCATAATCCACCGCGCTCTGCCGGATGTCGCGTAGGTCGGCACGATCCACCACGTTTAGGTGACAGGGACTGCACGTATCGGCATTGAGTGCTGTGCTATGCGGGTCGTGACAGTCGGAGCAGGTTTTGTAGTCCTCCACATGCGCAAAACGCCCGACGTAGGTCTTCCCGGCGTATTGATAGCCACCCTGGGCGTCACCGCCGAGCAACGTCGCTGCAGCCACAGCATAGTGTACGTTGATGAAACTCAGGTCTGCTGAAATCACGTCAGGATCGAGGCCGGCGATGGCCTTGTCAACAGTTGGCGTCGACGTACGGCCTTGATGACACTGCATGCAGTTTGCCGCGCGGGAGTTCTCCGTCACTTCAATGTCAGAAGGGAACCTCACCTGAGTCAGGGCGTGCGCCTGCGGGTTGTGACAGGCATGACACGCCACCACCGACCCCACCCACGGCTCCTTCTCGATCTGCCCGGCCGGCGTCCCATCGGCGCCGAGGAAGTCGAGATAGCCGTACAGGCTGTGACATTTCGCGCACCCCACCGGCACCACGGGCGGCTCGTTCGCATCCCAGTTGGTGAAAGAGCGCGAAGCGGCATCTGCGTGACCGGAGCGCACCCATTTTGCACTGACGCTCTCGGTCGATTCCGGTGCGATAAAAAAGCGATAACCCCAGATAAACACACCTGCCAGGGCTATCAGGACCAATCCAATGGCCAGAATGGTAGACCACTTCATTACCGTTCCTCCCTAGATAAATACGCTAATGTTACTTGCCAAGTCCGATGAAGTGAGTATAAACTGACATAAACAAAAAATCAAATCCTATTCCCAAAGGAGCCACCCATGAAATGGAAAACTAAGCAGATCTTTTGGATTGTGGTCTACTTCGTTCTCATCTTTGCACCGTTAGTGATCCTGCTGCTTGCACCGCGACCGGCCGGGCGCACGTTCTGGCGCGAATTGTCCGTCGCGTTGGGTTTCGTTGGGCTAGCGCTGATGGGATTGCAATTCATCCCAACCGCACGCCTGCCGTTCTTGGGCGAAGTGTTTCCGCTGGATACCCTCTACAACTTCCACCACCGGTTGTCCGTGATTGCCTTTCTACTCACACTGGCGCATCCTTTGATCCTCTTCGTCCAGAATCCCTACACGCTGAAACTGCTGAACATCTTCACCGCACCGTGGCGGGCGCGGGCCGCCGTTGCAGCGACGGTCGCCATGATTTTGTTGGTGCTCACCTCCGTCAAACGGCTCTCGCTAAAGCTCTCTTACGAAGCCTGGCGTGTGCTCCACGATGTGCTTTCGGTCACTGTCGTCGGCTTTGCCCTCTACCACATCTTCAAGGTGAATTATTACACATCGGTTCCTGTGCAGCGTTGGCTGTGGATAGTGATGGGCATCCTGTGGGGACTGATGATTATTTACATCCGCGTTCTGAAACCAATACAACTCCTGCAGCGTCCCTACGAGATCGTCGAAGTGCTTCCCGAACGCGGCAACACGTGGACATTGAACCTCAAGCCGGTTGGACACTCGGAACACCACTTCCGCGCCGGGCAGGTGGCGTGGCTGAGTATCGGCCATTCCCCCTTTCTCATCGAAGAACATCCTTTCTCCTACGCTTCCAGCGATGTGCATCCTGAGATCATCGGATTTGCGATCAAAGAACTGGGCGACTTCACCTCCACCATCGGCAACCTGAAACCAGGAACCAAAGTCTACGTCGACGGCCCGTATGGCACCTTCGATCTCGACCACCATCCCGACCGCAACTACGTCTTCATCGCGGGTGGCATCGGTTCCGCGCCGATCATGAGTATGTTACGCACGTTGGCCGACCGCAACGACGAGCGCCATTTGCAGTTCTTCTACGGCAATCCCACCTACGATGACATCATCTTCCGCGAAGAGCTGGAGAGCCTGCAACAACGTCTCAATCTGGACGTGATCCACGTGCTGGAGAGACCCCACGCAGAATGGGATGGCGAAACCGGCTACATCACCAAGGCAGTGCTGGAACGCCACCTCTCGTGCGAGTACCAACACTGCACCTACTTCATCTGCGGCCCGCTGCCGATGATCGAAAGCGTCGAGCGTTCCCTGACAGAATTGTCCGTCTCCCGCAGCGAAATGCACGAATTAGCCCGCAAGCGCGCGTTCGAGACGACCCGCAAGCACATCTATTCGGAAAACTACAAGATGGCCTGAAGGAGGATGATATGCAACGCATCTATGCACAACGTATACTGTTGGCGACCTTGATTCTCATCCTGGTATTGACCGTGCTTTTCGCCGTTCTGCAAGGCGGGCTGCCGTTTTAATCCAAAAGAGGTATTTTTTACTTTCGGAAAAGGTGATAAAATACAACTTGTTGTGGATGTTTGTCACCCGTAACCAGCGGCAAGGCGGGATGTGATCAAACATCGTCCTAATCCGGACATACCGGAAACAAATGGGCTTTCGACGCTCGTTTTCTTACTCGTTGTGCAAGAATGTGCGCGGTTAGGCCCTATTCGTATAGCAACAGGAGGCAAACCTATCGATACGAATTAATCAGACTGTATGCACAACCCTGATCCCAGGTGGGCTCCGCCAATCTCACCCATCGCTGCGCTATGGTATTTCCAGAGCCAGCGATCATTCTATCCCCAACGTTTTTCCAATGTAAAGGAGAGCTATAACCATGTTCAACAAAGTGCGGTTTTTCGCGTTTGCGTTTGTCGTGGTGGCCTTGCTGACCTCCATGATCCCGGCCAGCCAGGTGGTTGCCACCCCCTCCGCCGATCCCAAAGATCAACAACGGATCATCGTGTACTTCGACTCCGGGAGCAAAGGCGCGGTTATGCGCGCCCTGCAAGCGGCTAAGGGGCAGGTCCATTACGAATTCGACGACCTGAACGCCATTGCAGTGACACTGCCTACCCAGGCGATGCAGGGCATCCAGCGTAACCCCAACGTCACGGGCATTGAAACCGATGTCCTGCGCCATCCGACGGGCGAGACCGTCCCCTACGGCATCGATATGGTGCAGGCCCGCGATGTGTGGGACACGAATCGTGATGGCATCCTTGATCCAGGCGCGCCCACTGGCCAGGGGATCACCGTCTGCGTCATCGACTCCGGCATCTACGCAGGACACGAGGATTTCGTCGGTGTGAACATCCAGGGCGGGTACCCCTCGGGATGGGATACCGACACCTGCGGGCACGGCACGCACGTGGCGGGCACAATTGCCGCCGCCTTCAACACTACCGGCGTTGTCGGGGTTTCTCCGGGCAAGGTATCCTTCTATTTCCTGCAAGTCTTCAGCGGAGCATCCTGCGGCTGGACCTACAGCTCCACCCTGGCGGACGCGGCCAATCGCTGTGCGAGCGCGGGGGCGAAAGTCATCAGCATGAGCCTCGGCGGGACCCAGAAATCGAAGCTTGAGGAACGCACTTTCAACACCCTCTATTCACAGGGCATCCTCTCGATTGCGGCAGCAGGGAACGATGGCAACACGGCCCTCAGTTATCCGGCATCCTACAACTCGGTCGTCTCGGTCGCTGCCATTGACGAGAATATGACCGTCGCCGACTTCTCTCAGCAGAACAGCCAGGTTGAAATTGCTGCGCCCGGCGTGGCCGTGCTGAGCACGGTGCCGTGGATCGCCACCAATACTTTGACGGTGGATGGCGTCACGTATCAGGCCAACCACATCGAAAACGCGGCTATGGGTTCAGCCAGCGGTGGGTTGGTAAGCGGTGGTTTATGCACCAGCACTGGTTCGTGGAGCGGTAAGGTAGTACTCTGTGAGCGCGGTGAAATCAGCTTCTACGACAAAGTGATGAACGTCCAGAACAGCGGCGGCGCAGCAGCCGTCATCTACAACAATGTACCGGGCAACTTCCTCGGCACACTCGGCGACGGTTCGTCGACCATCATCGCCCTCACCCTGAGCCAGGAAGACGGGCAGTACCTCGTTGCTAACAAGCTTAACTCAACGGGGACCGTTTTCAGCAGCGTCCAGCAGCCTGCCAGCGGGTACGAAGCCTGGGATGGCACCTCGATGGCGACGCCGCACGTTTCCGGCGTGGCAGCGGTGCTGTGGTCATACAACCCGGCGCTGACTAATGTCAACCTCCGTAATGCGATGAATGCGACGGCGCTGGACTTGGGGACGGCTGGCCGGGACAACGCCTACGGATACGGTCTGGTCCAGGCCTGCACGGCCTTGCAATTCCTCGGCGGCCAATGCGGCGGGGGCGGCGGGACAAACCAACCGCCTACAGCGGACTTCACCTACGTCGCCAACGATTCAACCGTGACATTCACGGATCAAAGCACCGACCCTGATGGCAACATCGTCGCTTGGAGTTGGGATTTTGGCGACGGCGCTGCATCCAGCGCGCAAAACCCAACGCGCACCTACGTCAACGCGGGGACCTATACGGTCAGCCTGACCGTCACTGATGACGACGGCGCGACCGGGACCACGAGCAAGAGTGTGACCGTGAGCAGTGGTGGGGGCGGCGACGCCACCATGTTTGTCTCTGACATCGCCATGTCGGGCAAGAAAGCCGGCCCGAACCGCAGCGCCACTGCCGTGGTCACCATCAGAGACACGGCCGGCAATCTCGTCAGTGGGGCAACGGTCTACGGAACGTGGAGCGGGGCCACCTCCGGTTCAGTCAGCGGAACCACCGGCAGCAACGGCGCGGTGAGCTTCCAATCGGCCAATGTCCGCACGGCCGGCACCTTCACCTTCACGGTGAACGACGTGACCAAGAGCGGGTTTATCTACGATCACAATTTGAACGTCGAAACCAGCGACAGCGTCACAGTACAGTAAGTTCACCTCCAAAAAACTGCTGCCGTCTCACGACGGCAGCAGTTTCTTTCAAGAATCGATTACCAATCCAACACCGACCCATCGTCGGGATCGTAACGTTCCGGATTGCGCCAGTCGTGATCGATCTTGTCTTCCAGCGCGTCCATATCCAGCTCGATGCCGAGACCCGGCCCGGTGGGCAACTCGACGAAGCCGTCTTTTGCCACAAACGGGTTCTTGAGATACCCCTCGCCGAGCGTGGTGTGCTCCTGGGCGACGAAATTGGGGATCGAAGCGTCCAACTGAATGCACGCCGCCAGCGAAATCGGCCCGAGCGGGTTGTGCGGTGCGATGCCAGCGTAGTATGCTTCACCCATTCCGGCGATGATGCGCGCTTCGTTGATACCGCCCGCGTGGCACAAATCCGGCTGCAACACGGAGGCTGCCTGCTTTTCCAGGACTTCGCGGAAACCCCACTTGGTGAAAACACGCTCTCCCGTAGCGATGGGCAGGTGCGTGCCGCGCGCGATCTCCGCCATCACGTCGAGGTTCTGCGCCTGGCACGGCTCCTCGATGAACATCGGCTGGTACGGTTCCAGCGCCTTGATCAGCAGCTTCGCCGTCTGCGGGCTGATCGCGCCGTGGAAGTCGATGGCGATATCGGCGTGCGGGCCGCCGGCCTCGCGCAGCGCGGCAAAGTGCGCCTCCGCTTCCTCAATGAACGCCAAGCTCTCGATGATCCGCGCCGGACGCCCGCCATGCACGCCCGTCTTGAACGCCGTGAACCCCTGCGACATCCACGACTTGATCGCTTCGGTATCGTTGGCATGTTTGTACATACGGATGCGGTCGCGGGTGGGGCCGCCGAAGAGCTTATACACCGGCACGCCGAGCGCTTTCCCAGACAGATCCCAAAGCGCTTGTTCCACGCCGCTGAGCGCGCTCGTGAGCAACGGCCCGCCGCGATAGAAGGCATGGCGGTACATCGCCTGCCAATGATGGACGACGCGCGTAGGGTCCTTGCCGATCAGATAGGGTGCGAGTTCATCCACGGCCCGCGCGCACGTCAACGCGCGACCTTCGAGGATCGGTTCACCCAGACCCACCAATCCTTCATCGGTATGTACCTGCAAAAACAGCCAGCGTGGCTTGACCAAAAACGTCTCTACTCTCGTAATCTTCATCAGAACCTCCTCGAAATGTCAACGGACTCAACGGATGTAACGGACTAAAAGAACCGGGGTATCCAGGTAAAGTGAGAGAATTGTATGACGCGCGATAAAAAAGTCAACGCGCGCGCTGACGCGCCTACAGTATATTTGCCAAATACACACTTTCGGAGTACATTCACTGTGATAATGCTTACCGGGGTTAGGACGCAGATTTTCGTACAGGAGGCATAATGGAGTTTCTAATCGCACTTATCGCGTTTGTCGCCGTATTAACCGGGGGGATGTATGGGTTTAGCGTGCTCGCCTCGAAACTACTCACACACGCCATCCAGGATCGACTGCACGCGCTCCAAGACATCGTCGAAGGCAGAATCCCCGACGTCTGGCTAAAACCCTTCCGGCGGCGAGCCGAGGTGCTGCGTCGCAACGCCGCAAGCGAAGCTCAGTTCATCCGGTTGGCGAAGCGCATCCAGAAACGTTGCTTGCATCATCTCGACGAGATGACACGCTATACCACCAGCGTCAACTTTACCGACAGCGAACTGACGCAAAAAGAGATCGTCGCCCTGCTCCAGAGGTATCAGAAAATCTGGGCTACCAAAGATTGGCGCGCGTGGATTGCCGCCGTGGAGGCACTCGACACACTTCGTCCAGCCGAGGAAGACCAGACGAATCTTTCATCAGCAGATGGGCAGCCATAGGGTGCATACTGATTGAGTAGATTTTTCTGGCTGGCCACCAGAAAATCTGCTTCATCTGCTCAATCTGCTAACGAACTATAACGACTACGCGACTGCCAGACTAAAGACAACGAGACTTTTCTCAAAGGAGTTCACAATGATTACAGGATTGGCGCACGCATGTTTTACCGTATCGGATTTAGAGCAATCGCTGCATTTCTACCGCGACGGCCTGGGGCTGAAGGAAGCCTTCGATTTCAGGGATGACGAAGGACGGCGCTTCGGCGTCTACCTCTTCCTCGGCGGGCGAAATTTCATCGAGCTGTTCGAGGGACAGCTTGACGCGCCGGCAGAGAAGCAGTCGTACAAGCACATCTGCCTGGAAGTGGATGACATCGAAGCCACCGTAGAGACGTTGCAGGCGCGCGGCATCGAAGTCGGCCCGATCAAAATGGGCAAGGATCACAGTTATCAGGCGTGGATCACCGACCCCGACGGCAACCGCATCGAACTCCACCACTACACCCCCGCAAGCTGGCAAGCGCCCAGCCTGGCGTAAAAAACCTCAACGGATAGAACGGGATTTAACGGATTTCTCTTCCGTTCTATCCGTAAATCCGTTGAGATAATGGGAGGGGGCAGTATGCAAAACGAAGATCGTATGCAACCGTATTCACAGAATCCGTTTTACTGGCAGTACAAGGGCCAGCCGGTTTTGCTCATCGGCGGCAGCGTAGAGGACAACCTCTTCCAGATCCCTGACTTAGAGGCGCATCTGGACTTGCTCGCCTCCTGCGGCGGGAACTACGTCCGCTGCACGATGTCGAGCCGCGATCCCGGCGATGTGTGGTCCTTCGAGCGCGATCCGGCGACCGGTCTGTACGATCTCACCAAGCCCGGCGAGGCATACTGGCAGCGCTTCACGCGCTTTCTGGAACTCGCCGCCGAACGCGATATCATCGCGCAGTTCGAGATGTGGGATCGCTTCGACTTCGCGCGTGAGCCGTGGCAGAGCAATCCTTACAATCCCAAGAATAACGTTAACTACACCGCTGCTGAATCGAGATTGAAGGAAGTCATCACCACCCACCCCGGCCAGCGGGAGAGCGCCTTCTTCCGCACCGTGCCCACGTTGGAGAACAATCAGGTCGTACTGCCGTACCAAATCCGGCAGGTCGAAAAAATGCTATCGATCTCCCTGAACTTCAGCAACACGCTCTACTGCATGGACAACGAGACCAACGAGAGTCCCGAATGGGGCAAGTATTGGGCGCTGCTGATCCAGGCCAAAGCCGCCGAAGCCGGCGTGCCGGTGCAGTGCACGGAGATGTGGGACGCGCACAATCTGCTCGACGGGGAGCACGCCGCCACCTTCGATCACCCGGAGTTGTACAGCTTCGTGGACATCTCGCAGAACAACCACAGCCCGGCGGACAAGCACTGGAGCAACCCGCAGGAGATTCGCCGCCGCCTGATCGCTTCTGGGCACATCCGCCCGATGAACAGCGTCAAAATCTACGGGGCAAACTCCGGGCGTTACGGCTCTACCCGAGACGCGCAGGAGCGCTTCTGGCGCAACATCTTCGGCGGGCTGGCCTCGTCGCGCTTCCACCGGCCCACGTCGGGCCTGGGGCTGAACGTCATCGCCCAGGCGCACATTCGCTCGATGCGCATGTTCACCGACGCGATGGATATCTTCACCTGCGAACCGCACAACGATTTACTGCGCAACCACAGTTGGAACGAGGCCTACTGTACAGCCAATCCCGGCATCGAATACGCCGTCTTCTTCTCCGATGGCGGTAACGTAAAGGTGGACATCAGCGCGGCAAACGACAGAACGCTCACGCTGCGCTGGCTGGACATCCGCCAAAGCCGCTGGTCCGGCACGAAAATGGTTTCCGCAAATGAGGACGGGTTGTTGCATTTGATGACACCGACTGAGGAAGGATACTGGGCGGCGTTGATCCAGTGAGGTATTGTAAACGGCGCTGTGCTTGATCAAGCACAGCGCCCATCCAAATTCGCGATTCCCCTTATCCGTTCTTCAGACCGCATCACCCCTCGATCAAATCATCCAATGTAAGATCAAGCTCTCGCGCAATGGCACTCAAAACATCGGTGCTGCCTCTGCGTTTTCCCGACTCAAGTTGTGACAAATACGGCACGCTAATTTCGGCGACCTTCGCCAGTTGCGATTGCGTCATCGCACGATATTCACGCCACACACGGATAGGATTTTCGCCATCCAGGAGTGCGTTGACGACCTCACCAGGGATCAGTTCCTCGCCCTCTGCGATGGCTTGCATGGCAGCGTCGTAGTCCCGGATGTCCTGCAACATCTCGGCATCTTCAAGCAATTGTTCGTAAGTCTTGTATGGAAGGATCGCCCATTCAGGCTGTCCATTCTTCTCGATCACTTGCACGTTCATTGACGTATATTCCTCCTCTTGACCCCAACTTGAGCACCAAAATCACGAGTTGCGCATCTTCTACCTCGTAGATGACCCGCCAATCCCCCACGCGCAACCGGTAACCGGAGCGATTTTGCAACCTCGTCACATTGTTGTGTTGCACGTATGGATTCGCAGCGATGTCGTCCAACTTCTCACGTATCAGTTTCGACACGTTGCGTGGCAATTTGCGTAGCGTTTTGGTCGCTTCTTTGGTGTATACGATTCGATACATACGTCTATATTAGCACAGAGCTAACGTTTTGTCAATACAAAGTTATCTAAAAGCAAATGATTTCTACACCGTCACCGGCGCCAACACTTTCCGCAAGAACTGCCCCGTATAACTCTCCTCCACCTGCGCAACGGCCTCCGGCGGCCCCTCCGCGATGATGTAACCGCCCGCATCCCCACCCTCCGGGCCGAGGTCGATAAGCCAGTCGGCGGTCTTGACCACGTCCATGTTGTGTTCGATAACGATGACGGTGTTGCCGGCGTCGGTGAGGCGGTGCAGCACGTCCAGCAGCTTCTGGATGTCGGCGAAGTGCAGGCCCGTCGTCGGCTCGTCGAGGATGTACACTGTGCGCCCGGTGGCGACGCGGCTCAGTTCTTTTGCCAGCTTGACGCGCTGCGCTTCCCCGCCGCTCAGCGTCGTCGCCGCCTGCCCCAGCTTGATGTAGTCCAGCCCCACGTCGTGCAACGTCTGCAACTGCCGCGAGAGCTTCGGATGGTTGGCAAAGAAGTCCAGCGCCTCCTGCACGTCCATATCCAGCACCTCGGCGATGTTCTTGCCCTTGTAGCGGATCTGCAACGTCTCGCGGTTGAAGCGCGTGCCCTTGCATTCCTTGCAGGTCACCCACACATCCGGCAGAAAGTGCATCTCGATGCGGCGCAAACCGTGCCCCTTGCAGGCCTCGCAACGCCCGCCCTTCACGTTGAAGCTGAACCGCCCAGGGCCATACCCGCGCATCTTCGCTTCCGGCGTGGACGCGAACACGAGCCGGATTTCGTTAAACACGCCCACATAGGTCGCCGGGTTCGAGCGCGGCGTGCGCCCGATCGGGTCTTGCGTGATGTCGATGACTTTGTCCAGGTGCTCCAGGCCCTCCAGACGATCATAAGGACCGGGGCGCGTCTCGGCGCGGTTGAGATCGCGGGCCAGCGCCGGGTACAGCGTCTCGGCGACGAGGCTGCTCTTGCCGCTGCCGCTCACACCGGTGACACAGGTGAACACCCCGAGCGGGAAGCGTGCGTCCACGTGCTTGAGGTTGTGCAGCGTCGCCCCGCGCAACGTCAGGCTGCCGTTCTGCGGCGTGCGCCGCCCGCCGTTCGGCGAGACTACCTCCCGCTCACCGCTCAGATAACGCCCGGTGAGGGATTGCGGGTTTGCGGCGATATCGTGCGGCGTTCCATCCGCCACCACACGCCCGCCCAGCACGCCCGCACCCGGCCCCAGGTCGAGAATCCAGTCGGCGTCCATCATCGTCTCGTGATCGTGCTCCACCACGAGCACCGTGTTGCCCATATCGCGCAGTTGGAGCAGCGTGTCGAGCAGCGCACGATTGTCGCGGGCATGCAGGCCGATGGATGGTTCGTCGAGGATGTATAGCACGCCCACCAGCCCACACCCGATCTGGCTTGCCAGCCGGATGCGCTGCGATTCCCCGCCGGAGAGCGACGGCGCGGACCGGTCGAGCGTAAGGTAGTGCAGCCCCACGTTGAGCATGAACTGCAAGCGGTCGCGGATCTCCTTGAGCACCTCACCGCCGATGGCGAACTGCTCATCGTCGAACTGCTCATAAAGTGATTGCACCCAGGCGTGCGCTTCGTCAATCGGCATCGCGCTCACTGCCATGATCGACTTACCGCCTACCAGCACCCCGCGTGCCTCGGAACGCAGGCGTGCGCCACCGCACGCCGTACACGGCTGCTCGCTCATAAAACTGCCGTACCAGCGGCGGGTATAGTCAGAATGGGTCTGGTGGAACAGTCGGTTGATGTGAAAGATGATACCCCGCGAAGGCCGGTGGCTCTCGCCCGACCACGAACTATCGCCGTTTTCGGCGTGAAACTCGAAGTGTATCTTTTCGTCGCCGGAACCGTAAATAATCACGTCCCGGAACTTTTCCGGTAAATCCTGCCACGGCGTATCCAAATCCATGCCGTAATGCCGGGCGATGGATTCCAACTGGTGAATCTGCCACTTGCTGTTCTTCTTGCGGATGTTGCCATACCACCGCAGCGCACCGTCCATAATCGAAAGCGTAGGATCGTGGATGATCAAGGCCGGATCGACTTCCAGCTTCGTGCCCAGGCCGTTGCACTCCGGGCACATGCCGAGCGGCGAGTTGAAGCTGAACAGTTGCGGGCTGAGTTCCGGGAAGCTGATGCCGCAATGGGCGCAGGCGTGCTGCTCGCTGAGAAGCAGTTCCTCGCCATCGACAATATCCACGACGACCATCCCCTCACCCGCGCGCAGCGCCGTCTCCACCGAATCCATCAACCGTGTGGTGAAGTCGCGCCACGCTTCGTCGCCGTCGCCGTTCACGTGCGCCGGGATTGCCAGCCGGTCCACAATCAGCTCAATCGTGTGGTTCTTCGTCTTCGCCAGCTTGATCTCGCGGTTCAGCTCCGTCGGTACGCCGTCGATGCGCGCGCGCTCGTAGCCTTCCTGCTTCGCCTGCGCCAGCACATCGGCGTGTGTGCCCTTGCGCTGCCGGACGACAGGCGCGAGCAATTGAAAGCGCGTTCCGCTCGGCAGTCCGGCGAGTTGATCGGCGATCTGCTGTGCGTTTTGCGAGGCCACTTTCCGCCCGCACTGCGGGCAATGCGGCTCCCCCACGCGCGCGAAGAGCACGCGCAGGTAGTCCATCACCTCGGTAACAGTGCCCACCGTCGAACGCGGATTCTTGCTCACCGCCTTCTGCTGGATAGCGATAGCCGGACTGAGACCGCCGATGAAGTCCACTTTCGGCTTCTCCATCTGCCCCAGAAACTGCCGCGCGAACGACGACAGACTCTCAACGTAACGGCGCTGTCCTTCCGCGTAGATCGTGTCGAAGGCCAGCGATGACTTGCCGCTGCCTGAAACGCCGGTGAGTACCACCAGCTTATTGCGCGGAATCGTCACATCGATATGTTTCAGATTGTGCTGCTGTGCACCGCGAATAACAATGAAACCAGGCTCCATATTTCCCCCAGGAGAAAATAGAAATGAGAAAGTAGAAGTGGGTGATGCGTGATACGTGAATTGAGGTTAGCGACCGACACATCCAGTATCAAGTATCCAGCTTCCAGTCACCAGCAACAAACGATTATACCACAAGTTTAGGATAGAACAAAGTTTCTACGGCTCTAGTGTAGCGGGGGAATATGACAAAGCGCGACATATAGCTAATAGCATTCAGCCTTCAGCTTTCAGCTATCAGCTTCAGAAAAGAGGGTGAGGACGTAGGCATGGCAAAACGATGTGGCGCGACCCAGTCACGATACTTTTGTAGGCACAAAAGCTGAACGCTGACGGCTGATAGCTGACCGCTTATTCCACAAACTCGCGGAACACGACCAGTGAGGGCAACACGTGCCCGTCGAAATCGAAGAGCGCCTGGTTCTCCCAGGCGTTGCCGGACTGTGGATCGGCCGGATTCCAGCCACAGCCCTTCAGCCCCAGCCATGCCGGTTCCCAATAGAACACGCCTGTCGCTCCGGGCACGTCCTTCACAACCTGCATAATGTCTCGCAGCCAGTCGGATTGGCCTTCGACCGTCGCAGGATAGCCGTCGATGAGTTGGCCTTCGCTGCTGATGATGTTGCCGTAGCCATCTTGATTGTCCAACGTGTAGGCATACGCGGTCTCGACCACGACCAACTCTTTGTTGTAGCGCTGCGCCAGATCGGCGAGGTTGGCGGAAAGATCGCTCAAATCGCCGTGCCAGTAGCCGTAGAACGACAAGCCGATAACGTCGAATTCGACGCCCTCTGCGATGATGTTGTCGAACCACCAGCGGTAGAGATCATTGTCCCCACCCTTATCCAGGTGCAGCATAATTTTCGCATCGCATCCGGCATCCTTCACTCCGGCAATGCCGGCCTTGAGCAGTCCGGCCAATCGCGAGAACTGGTCATCGGAACCGTCCAGTTTGCCGTGATCCCAGAGCATACCGCCGGGGATTTCGTTGCCGATCTGCACCATGTCAGGCTCCGTACCCTGCTCACGCAACGCGGTGATGACTTCTTTCGTGTGATCGTACACCGCCGCCTTGATCTGCTCGTAGTCATAATCCCACCACGCGAGGGGCTTGTACTGCTTCCCGGGATCGGCCCATGTGTCGGAGTAATGGAAGTCCAGCAAAAAACCCATCCCCGCGTGTTCGATACGCGTCGCCATGCCTTTGACCTTCTCCAGGTTGTTGTAGCCGTTGGCGGGCGTGTGCCAAAGCTTGAGCCGGACGTAATTGACGCCGTGATCGGCCATAATCTCGAAGATGTCCTGCGCCTGCCCGTCGACATTGTAGAAGACGCCGCCCTTATCCTCTACCTGGGGCAAACTCGATATGTCCACACCCCTGATTGCCAGGACGTGGGCGGGCAGCACGACTGTAGGTTGCGATGATACCATCTCTACCTCCTCCGCTTGCGCTTGAGTTGGGACTGGCGACACGGTTGCACTTTCCACGGTTGCCGTAACCGCTGCTTCCGCTTGTTCTTGAACCGTGCCACGCGAACAACCGGCAACGCCTGAAATCACCAGTGCGCCGGTCAACAAAAAAACCACAAGTCTCCGCCAGATAGGCATAGTCTTCACCACGATCGCATACAAGAGGGAAAAATCTGCGTGAATCCGCAAAAATCAGCGTCCAACAAAACAGGTCTGGCAAAATTATAGCATCAAATTGACATTTCCCTATCCGCCCCTACAATGCCCCTATGATCACCATCCGCCCTGCAACCCTGGCTGACGCCGCCGCGATCAGTATGGTCCACTGTAGCACCGTGGACGAGTGGCGCGACCCGTACACGCGCCAGCCAACCGACGAGGCCACGCTCAACCTCTTCGGGCGCTGGTACAACGGCGGCGACTGGATGAGCGTAGAGACGTGCGCGATCCACCTCAACGGAATGCTGTTGCAGGGTCATCTGCCGCTTGTGGCGGAGGTTGATGGCCGCATCGCTGGCGAGGCGGAGTACTACATCAACCGCGAACCTGCGCCTTTCGGTCCGCACCTGCACCTGTCGGTACTCTACATTCACAAGGAGTGGCAATGGCAGGGCGTGGGGCGGGCGTTGATCGAGGCCGGAGAAGAACACGCGCGCGCGCTTGGCTGTCACGCGCTGACCACACAACCGGAGCCGGAAATGACCGGCTTCTACCGGCGATTGGATTTTCAACCGTGGATGCGCGCCAAAGAAATGCAAACTACAATTGGGGGGATGCCCCCATCCCTGACGCAAGTATCTCAAAACAGTGGTCTCCCGGAACATCTCGCGCTGCGTATCGGGCGGTATCAATGCGGCGTTCAAGGGTGGGAGACGCTTTGGCCTGTGCTGGCGATCCCCGAATTGAGGGCGTTGCGTCGCAGCGTGTGGCACGGGGAACTCGATGGTACGCCGGTCGTACTTGGCCTACGCGAGCAGTTCCGCACCCCGACGCAGGCCGATGGCTCTGCCTGGCTGCCGCCGTCCGCCTCGCTAATGCCCGTGGTCGCTGCGCTGCGCGCGTTGGCTGCGTGTGAGGGTTACAGCGCCGTCGATCTCCTGCTGCCCGAAGACGCTCTGCCCGAACTGCGAACCACGTTCAAGCTAGATTACCAAACCACCCTCGACCTCTGGATAAATCAAACCTGACAGGTCGTGCGAACGATGTTCGCCTAAAACCTGTCAGGTTTGTATGTAATCCGTTAAAATCCGTTCAATCCGTTGAGCCTACTTGGCGTACTCCACCGCCCGCGTCTCGCGGATCACGGTGACTTTGATCTGCCCCGGATACTCCATCGTGTCCTCAATCTTGCGTGCCACGTCGCGGGAGAGACGTAGGGCCGCCAGATCGTCCACGTCACCGGGACGAACAACGATACGCATCTCACGTCCGGCCTGAATCGCGTAGGCTTCCTCGACGCCGGTGAAGGAGTGCGCGATGTCTTCCAACGCGCGGATGCGCTTGATGTAGTGCTCCAGGCTCTCGCGGCGAGCGCCAGGCCGCGCGCCGGAAATAGCGTCGGCGGTTTCCACGATGATCGCTTCCAGGCTTTGCTGGTCCGCCTCGTGGTGATGCGCCTCGATCGTGTTGACGACCGCCGCCGGGACACCGTAACGAGTCGCCAGTTCCGCGCCGATGGTCGCGTGCGTGCCTTCGACCTCGAAGTCCACCGCCTTGCCGATGTCATGCAGCAGACCACCCATACGTGCCACATCGGTGTTCGCACCCAACTCTGCCGCCAGCAAGCTGGCAAGTTTGGCCGTCTCCACCGCGTGGGCCAATTGATTCTGCCCGTAACTGGTGCGGAAATACAGACGCCCCAGCAGCTTCATCAACTCAGGATGCAGCGTGGGAATTTCGGCTTCGTAGACCGCGCGCTCAGCTTGTTCTTTCATAATCTGATCGACTTCTTCTTGAGCTTTTTCCAGCAACTTCTCGATGCGCGCCGGGTGAATGCGGCCATCGGCGACCAGACGGTGCATTGCACGGGCTGCCACTTCACGCAGGATGGGGTTGAAGGACGAGATGGTGATCATTTCGGGGCTGTCGTCCACGATGATATCGACACCGGCTTTCTGCTCGAAGACGCGGATATTACGCCCGCCGCGCCCGATGATGCGACCCTTGAGTTCGTCATTGGGGATTTCCAACGTCTTGGTCGTCAACTCGGCGACCTGCTCGGTGGCAATGCGCTGCACCACTACGGTCACAATCTCGCGGGCACGACGCTCGGCCTCTTCATGGGCACGCATCTCCTCTTCGCGGATCACGCGGGCCATATCCTGGCGGCTTTCTTCGGCCACACGCTCCAAAAGCACTTCGCGTGCTTCGTCTGTGGAGAGATTCGCCACACGCTCCAACGCCTCGCGGCGCTCCTCCTCCAACTTTTCCATATCGTTCCAGCGCTTATCCAACGCGCTCTGGCGCTTGTTGAGCAATTGCTCCCGCTTGTCAATACGGTCTTGCCGGACGTCCAACTGATCGCGGCGGGACTGTAACCGCTCTTCCTCACGACGCAATTTCTCGCCCCGGCGGTCCATCTCCGCTTCGAGATCGACGCGCAGCTTGAGCGCCTCATCCTTCGCGTTGAGCACCATATCGCGCGCTTGTTTCTCGGCTTCTTCCAACAGCCGGGCGCGCATGGCCTCCAGGTTTCCCATTTCTCTCTGGTAATTTGCCTGGCGCACTCTGTAGCCGACAAAGCCGCCTACAGCCAACCCAAGGAGCAACAAAACGATTCTAATTACCCATTCCATGTCCAGTGTTCCTCGCTTTCTTCAGTATCAAGGTGAAAGAAGGGCTGTGTAGCGAGAACTTCGCGGATGATGTCCGGTGAGAATCCGCGCCGCATCATACGATCCCAGAGACGGCGGCGAAATTGATCAGGGGGTAAATGCGCCAGACGACGGGCCTGCTCCTCCGCCACGTGTTGCGCGGCAGCGACCTCGTCGTATTCCGTCAACGTCGTTTCGATCACGCTCGACGCAACGTCTTTCTGACGCAACTCCTGCACCAACATCCGTTTGCCTCGGGGACGAAAGCGGGCGCGATTGTCCGCCCAGTAACGCGCAAAAGCCTCATCGTCCACCAGGCCGACCGACCGCAGACGGTGCAGCACTTCGGCAACCGTCGCCTCGGCAAAACCACTCTCCAACAAGTGACTCTGTACTTCGGCCTCGCTGCGTGGACGGTAGGACAGGTAATTCAATGCCTTTTCACGCGCGCGTTCCACTTCGTCGGCCAGCCGCAGCGCCGCGATCTCGTCATCCGTGAGGGTCATCCCCACGCGCAAGTTCGCCGCGAGCAGCACAGCCAGCCCAAAGGCAAAAACATCATCCAGATAAACGTTAACCCGGTCGTTGGAACGCTTCTGCGGTTCCAGCGCCGTAATACGTCCAGCCATGTGCCCTTCCATAAAACAAAAAACGGCTATGGCAGAACACGCCATAGCCGCCTGACAAGCTAAGCTAATGTGAGACAGGTACGCTTCCAAGCACCCCAACCGTTAAGGTTGGCACGCGACATCATCTATGCCCTTCAGCCTACCGACTTCAACGTTATTCCCCAAACCGAGCCTTGGGAAGGCATCACCCTCCCGCTTGGGATCCTAGCCACGGCAAAACTACAACGTATCTACCGTCAGGGCGCAACTTGCGCCCCACCGACTTCTGGCGGAGCAAATTCCCCCGCCGCTCCCGGAATTCTCTCCGGGATACAACAAGTTATCAATTCACACAACGCAGCCTGAGGATGCGATAAGACAATCTCATCTATCCATTTTACCAGAATTCTGAGAATAGGGAAATGGTTATCATCATAAAGAGCGGTCAGCGATCAGCCGTCAGCCTTCAGCTTTGGCATCGACCTGAAGTGCGCCGACGAACAACAGCGATGAGAGGCGGTTGAGATAGGCCATATTCGCCGCACTGATGCCCGGCTCAGCCTCGGCGAGCGCTACGACGCGGCGTTCTGCGCGGCGGACGGCGGTGCGCGCCATGTGCAAGGCCGCGCCGGGAACGGAATCGCCGGGCAATACGAACGTATGCAAAGGCGGTAACTCTGCTTCGAGTTCGGCGATGCGCGCTTCGAGCCACGCCAGACCGTCCGCGTCGGGACCGGGATAGCGCCCGCGCGTTTCCGGCGTCACCGAGAGATGCGACATCAGGCGAATGAAATGCTCTTGCACCGTATGCAACGTCGCCTTAAGTGTGGCATCGTCCAGCAATGCGCGCGCCATGCCGATGGCGGACGTCGCCTCATCCATCGCGCCGACAGCCTCCAGCAGCAGACTACTCTTGAGAAGCCGCGCATCTCCACCTAACCGGCCCGTATCACCCTGATCGCCCTTTGACGTGTAAAAATTAGAACGTGTCATCGTGATTTCCTCCAATCAATCACAGAAATAGTAGTATACTTTCTCCAAAACACCAACTGTCTTTTACCGCAGAGCGCGCAGCGTTCGCAGAGATTCCTTACGTTGCGGACGCTGCGACTTCAGCGGTAAGCATGATCGAAACAGGAGCGTGAATCATGAGCTTTCATATCCGAGATCGCTATCTCTACTGCGAAGGGATCAAAGTCAAAGCCCTGCAAAACGCGGTTGTGGACAGCCCCTTCTACCTCTACAGCGCCGCACAACTGCGGTCGAACATCACCGCCTATGCGGACGCGCTCACGGGGCTACCGGCGCGCATCTCCTACGCGGTCAAGGCCAACGGCAACCTCATCTTGCTTAAGATGCTGCGCGACCTCGGCTGCGGCGCAACGCTGGTGAGCGGCAACGAGTTGCGACTGGCGCTGCTCGCGGGATTCGATCCGGCGGAGATGGTCTTCAATGGGAATGGAAAACGGCGCGATGAGCTGGCGCTCGCGGCACAGCACGGCGTGACGGTCAACATCGACAGTGAATTCGATCTGGCCCACATCGCGCAGGCCGCGCGTGATGCCGCCAAACCCGTGGATGTGTTGCTGCGCGTCAATCCCGATATCCGGCCGGATGTGCATCCCTACGTCGCCACGGGGATGCGCGATTCCAAGTTTGGCATCCGCGCCGAGCGCCTGCCGTGGTTCCTCGAGCGGCTGCAGCACGAGCCGCTCCTGCGCCTGGTCGGGTTGCACTGCCACCTCGGTTCGACGATCAAGGATGTGCAGGTCTTCCACGACGCGGCAGTCCTGATGGGCGATCTCACCACCGCCATTCGCGGGCAAGGCTTCGATCTACGCTACCTGAACCTGGGTGGCGGGCTGGGTATCGACTACGAGCGCGCGGGCGAGACGCCTGCGCCACGCGATTTGCTCGCCGCAATGTGCGGCGCGCTGCGCGGGCGGCTGCCCGGCGATCTCACGCTGATCGTCGAGCCGGGGCGCAGCATCGTCGGCAACGCGGGTGTGTTGATCTGCCGCGTCGTCGGGGTGAAGCGCAACGGCGATAAGCAGTTCATCGTCACCGATGGGAGTATGGCGACGCTCATCCGCCCCAGTCTCTACGGCGCGTATCACCACATCGGCTTTATCGAGCCGGTAGACGGCGAGCCGCAGGTCTTCGACATCGTCGGCCCGGTGTGCGAATCCGCCGACTTCCTCGGCAAGGCGCGCGCGCTGCCGACGCCCCACGAGGATGCCGGGCTGGTCGTCTACGACGCGGGCGCTTACGGCTACGCGATGAGTTCGAGCTACAACCTGCAATTGCGCCCCGCCGAATATCTGGTCGACGGCGACCGGGTAACGCAGATTCGCCGCGCCGAGACTTTCGACGATGTAGCGTTGGCGCAGTCGCCGCTTTCCGTTATAATGTCTACTTTGTACTCATAGCTTCCGCGCACGCTCAAACGTCATTCCGAAGCCCCGTTCCCCAATTGCGCACAACCGGATGGCAAAGAAGGGGCTGAGGAATCTGTGGCGCACGAGATTCCTCACTCCGCTACGCTCCGTTCGGAATGACGAATGATGCGAAATGAGAAGCATTACCGATTGGTTTCTTAAAGTTTGATAAAAAATCTTAGGTGACACAAAGTCTGAAGTCGAGGTGAACTATGCGCCAGGATTATCCCATTTTGGAATTCGACTCAGCCCGCGAAGCAATCATCGAGCCGGGCCGGCTCATCCGCCGCATCGACGTGCCGGAACATTGTGTGATCTGCTTCTTCCAGGATGTGCTCACTGGGCTGGTGGAATCAGGTCGCGCCAAGCACATCGTTGATAACCGTTCGGAGATGGGGCGCCACCCGCTCTATGAAATCGATGTAGATGGGCGGCGGGTCGCGTTCTTTCACCCCGGCATCGGCGCGCCGTTGGCAGCAGGACTACTGGAAGAGGTGATCGCACGCGGCTGCCGCACGTTCATCGCCTGCGGGGGCGCGGGCGTACTGAACAGCGACATCGCCGTCGGGCACATCGTCGTCCCCAACGCGGCGGTACGCGATGAGGGCGTCTCGTACCACTACATACCACCGTCCCGCGAAGCCCACCCTTCCCCGCAAGCCATCGCCGCCATCGAGCGCGTGCTGGAACGCCACAAACTGCCCTACGTCGCCGGCAAGACGTGGACGACCGACGCCTTCTACCGCGAGACGCCCGGCAAGGTGAACCTGCGCCGTGAGGAAGGCTGCCTGACGGTGGAAATGGAAGCCGCCGCGTTCTTCGCCGTGGCCCAGTTTCGGGGTGTGACTTTCGGCCAACTGCTCTACGGCGGTGACGATCTCGGCGGCGAGGCGTGGGATCACCGCGATTGGGTCAGTCACAGTTCGGTGCGCGAAAGGCTCTTCTGGCTGGCGGCGGAAGCCTGCTTGGAGGTTGAGGTATGACAAATATCTGCGTCTACTGTTCGTCGAGCGACGCCGTTGCTCCGATCTACCTGGAGACTGCGCGCACGTTGGGTGCGCAGATGGCCGCGCGCGGCGACACACTCATCTACGGCGGCGCGGACCTCGGCTTGATGGGCGCGCTAGCACGGGCCGTCCACGCCGGCGGCGGGCGCGTGGTCGGGGTGATCCCAAAGGCTTTGGAGGCGCGCGGCATCGCCTACGCCATCGCCGACGAGGTCATCATCACCCCAGACTTGCGCGAGCGCAAAGCGACGATGGAAGCGCGCGCCGACGCCTTCATCGCCTTGCCCGGCGGCCTCGGTACGTTGGAGGAACTGCTGGAAGTCCTCACCCTGCGCCAACTCCAAGCGCATACCAAGCCCATCATCCTGCTGAACACGGCGGACTACTACGCGCCGTTGTTCGCGCTTTTCGCCCACCTCTACCGCGAGCGATTCGCCAAGCCCTTCGAGAATCTGTATCACGTCGCAGACGACGTCGATGGCATTTTCGACTATCTGGACGCCTACGAACCATTCGTTGCGCCGAGCAAATGGTTCGCGCCGGAGGATAAATGATTGATCTCCTGGAAATGCAACGCGCCATCTACGAGAACAAAGTCAACCGGGGCTTCAACGTCACCGATGTGGGAAAAGAGATCGTGCTGATGGTCGAGGAGTTGGGTGAACTGGCCCACGCTTACAAGAACAGTGACAAGCTGCCTGCGGCCAACATCAGTCACAAAGAAGAAATGGTCGATGCCGTGGGTGATATGATGGTTTACTGCCTGGGTCTGTGCGAGATGTTCGGGGTGGACAGCGAGGCCATGCTACATACGATCGTTGAGAACAATCGCACCCGCACACATACTGGCTGGATGTAGATAGCGCCGTAGACAAGAAAATCCCCCGACTTGCTCAAGTCGGGGGATATATCAATAGAGGATACCCCCATCTGGATTCGAACCAGAAACCTAGAGATTAGAAGTCTCTCGCACTATCCATTTGTGCTATGGGGGCGTGGATACAGCGTAGGCTTTTGGCTACTCAATCACCGGGCGCAGCCCCTTGCGCACGATGCTGCCCGAAAGCACCCGCAGCACTTGCTCCGACGTATGCCCCACCAACGGCGCTAACGCGCGCGGGGTGAGTGGATGGTTGCCGTTGCTCAGGAACACGCGAAAGATCGCTTCGAGTAGGGTCGGCGCTTGCATCACGTAGCCAGGATCCTTGCTGCAGCGCGTGGCGATCAGGTATTGCAGGCCCTCAACCTGGCGCACCTCGCCGGTCTCCCAGTCGATCAGATCAATCTTGTCGCCGAGACGCTGCCCGGTGTAGACCTCGCGCAATTCCGGCGAGAGATGCTGCAACAACTGCACATTCAAGTCAAGGCCCTGCTCCGCCCACCAATTGTAGTCGATGTGAAACGGTGTATCCAATGTCGGCTTGATAAAGCGCGCCAAAGCAGGAACAGGGGGTAGTGTCGGCATTAGCTCTCTCCTCGATAAGCCCAATAGTTATCCCCCAACGACACGTACCGCGACGATGTCGCCAAGACGGCAAGCATCGGCGCTGGGGGAACGCGCCGCAACAGGTTCAAAACGCTGTACAGCGTCATCGCATGGACGGCGCGCTGTAAACTCAAACCGGCCAATCCGTTGAAAATCTGCTCCAGCAAGGCTTCCAACGACACCCGCTGAAGTTGCTGCGCTAATTCATCAATCGCTTTGGGATCCGGCACGGCAACCGTCGCCAACTCATCAAACTCACACGCCACGGGGATACGGGTCACCTCGAACAGCACTTGCCCGCTTTCCGTCGTCACGGTACGCAGCCACTCGCGGCGCTTAGCCTTGGTCGTGCGTAGATTCACTTGAATCACGCCTGGCTCGTCGCCGCGCTCGAGATCAACGTAGACGCCCACGCTGGCGCCAAGCTTTTTGTACCACTCGGCCAATCCGTAGACGTAACGCCCGCTGCGCACTACCCAACCGGGGAAGGTCTGTTTCGTTGTCGCATCCATAAACGTGAAGCGAATACGGTCGGTCACCCGTGCGGTGGGGAAAAGCTGCGCCACACGCGGCGACAACGGCAGCGTACCGCTGCGCCAGTGCGGATAATTCAACACCACCGTCACGGTATCGGCGGGCGGCACATCGTAGCGGATATCCGACCACTCGTCGTCAAGTTGACGTTCCAACGCCAACATCGTCTCATCCAGCAGACTCCGGTTATACGGAATAGGCATATAGCGCAACGGCTGCGGCACTTCGAGCACGGCCTGTGGCTCCATCTGCCGGAGATACCACAAAGCGTATCCGGCCGGCCCCACCTCATCGAAACGCCGGTCGTGCAACAAGGCGTATTCGAGGGAGAAGAGCTGCAAGGGCCGAGAAATCTCCGCCGGGACTTCCATCTCGGCGAGCAGTTCCGCTGTGCGCAGCGGGCCGCCGCTCGCCATATCCAGCAGCGCCTCGGCGATGTTCAACTGCCCGGCCGGCATCTCCATCACCAGATCGCGCAGGAACCACTGGTCGCCCACGCTGAGGAACTGGACGTTTTTCTCCAACGCAGTCCGCAACGCCGCCTTGATCTTTCCCCCGTGACGACCAAAAATTTCATCCGGGTCCACGTTCTTGGAAGGCAGGTAGGTGGCCTGGTTCAGCGGATGATCGCGCGTCAATCCCGCCGTGAACTCACGCACGGTACCACTTTCCATACGCACTTTGATGACGGAGAACGTCTCGTACTCGGGATTGTGTCCGGGCCGCACCTCAATCACTTCGCCCAAAAGGTTGTTAAGATGAGGGAAAATAACCTTTTCGCCGACGGTATAACTGTCCCCAGGACGATAGATGCTACCCTGCGCTAATGTATCCTCAATCAACGCTACCATCTGCTGATGGCGCGCGCGGATGACCTCTTGCGCTAACTGATCGATAGTTTGTGGGCGCTCCGTCTCGACGAGGAAGTTGGTAATATGCTCCAGATCATTGGGCAAAACGGAGAACTGTTCCCAGTATTGGTCATTCTGCACGGTACTACTCATAAGCCTCTCGATTCCTCTATGCTGACTATCAAACGCTCTGATTATACCAGGAATACAAGGGATTGACAAATATACTTTTTTGACGAAACTATCTTTGGATTTTAAATTTTGGACTTCGGAGTGTATTGCTTGGTGAAAGGGAAAACTATGGCGCAAAAGGATAAGCAAACCGGATTGGTCACGGTCTACGTCGCACAGGGGGTATTGCGCGCCATGGTGGTGCGCGGCGCACTGGAAACTGCCGGAATTCCGGTCATCCTCACCTACGAATCCGTGGGACCGGTGATCGGGTTAACTGTGGACGGCATCGGGCGGGTCGAGGTGCGTGTGCCGCTGGAATGGGAGGCCGAAGCGCGGGATTTGCTCGACGCACAGCCACGCACGGGCGAGGTCTACGCCGTCCCGGAAAACGTCGAAGCTGATGACTAAACCGGTCACCATTGTCGGCGGTGGGCTGGCGGGGAGCGAGGCCGCCTGGCAAGTCGCCTGCCGTGACATCCCCGTGCGGTTGTACGAGATGCGGCCGCACACGTCCACTCCTGCGCACACCGGCGGCGACCTTGCGGAACTGGTGTGTTCCAACTCGCTCGGCTCCGATCTGCCGGACCGGGCGCCGGGATTGCTCAAAGCAGAACTGTGCCGTCTCGGGTCATTGCTGATCGCGGTCGCCGATGCACAGCGCGTCCCCGCAGGCAGTGCGCTCGCCGTGGACCGAGAGGGCTTCGCCGCTGAGGTCACACGGCGCATCACGGCCCACCCACGTATCACCCTCATCCGCGAGGAAGTGACGACGCTGCCGGAGGGCCTGGCGATCATCGCCAGCGGTCCCCTCACAGCAGACCGGCTTGCGGAGGCCATCCGCGAACACACGGGCAGCGCCGCGCTCGCCTTCTACGACGCCATCGCCCCCATTGTTGAGGTCGACTCCATCGATTTTGGCATCGCCTTCCGTGCCTCGCGCTATGGCCGGGGTGAAGCGGACGAGGGCGACTACATCAACTGCCCAATGGATGAAGAAGCGTACAACCGCTTTATCACGGCTTTGCTCGGCGCGGAACGCATCCCCCTACGCGATTTCGAGCGTGATGACCCACACTTCTTCGAGGCGTGCTTGCCGGTCGAAGTGTTGGCTGCGCGCGGACCGCAAGCGTTGGCCTTTGGGCCGCTGCGCCCCATTGGATTACGCGATCCACGCACCGGGCGACGACCTTACGCCGTCGTCCAACTGCGACAGGACAACGCCGCCGCCACCCTCTACAACCTGGTCGGCTTCCAGACCAACCTCAAGTACGGCGAACAGGAGCGTGTTTTGCGGCTGATCCCCGGCCTGGAAAACGCCCGCTTCGTGCGCTACGGGTCGATGCACCGCAACACGTACCTCAACGCGCCGGCCTTTTTGGCCCCCACCCTGCAAATGCGCGCGCAGCCAAACCTGTTCTTTGCGGGACAAATAGCCGGATTGGAAGGCTACGCGGGGAACATCGCCGGTGGGTGGTTAGCCGGGGTGAATGTGGCGCGGGTGGCGCACGGGCTGCCCTTGCTCACGCCACCTCCAGAAACGATGATCGGCGCGCTGATGCACTACATCACACACGCCGATCCAGCCACCTTCCAACCGATGAAGGCCAACTTCGGTTTGATGCCACCGCTCGACACACGCACACGCGGTAAACGAGCGCGTGGCGCCGCCCACGCTGAACGCGCACTAGCCAGCCTGGAGCGGTGGAGCGCGGAACACCAACCGCTTTAGGGTTCCGGACGCTCGCCCAATGTCAATGGCAGCGTGACTTCCTCGTTGTCGCGTAACACCGTGACCTGAATCGTTTCACCGGGACGGGTGAACGTTTCCAGATAGGCAATGAGTTTGCTTGGACTGGCAATCGTGACCCCGTTAACAGCCACGATGACGTCGCCGCCCACCATGACAGTTCCATACGGCGTGCTGACACTACGATTGCCGCCCCGTAATCCGGCTCTGTCTGCCGGCATACCCGGCTCCACGCCCAGAACAAGCACCCCTCGATCGGGAACTTCGGCTCCCAGCTCGGCAAAGGATGCCGCCAACTGCCGATTCAGGCTGACGGGGAAGAAACGCACACCCATCCACGGATGGCGATAACGACCTTCGCTGATTAATTCAGGCACCACCCGCTTTACGGTGTTGGCCGGGATCGCAAACCCAATCCCCGCGTTCGCCCGGCTCGGGCTGACGATCTGCGCGTTCACGCCGATTACCCGTCCCTGAAGATCGAGCAGCGGGCCGCCGGAGTTGCCGGGATTGATCGCTGCATCCGTTTGGATCGCCTCGCCGATGTAGCGCCCGTCCGGGCTTTCGATGATGCGGCCCAGGCTGCTGATCACGCCAAACGTCACCGTTTGCTCCAGGCCGAAGGGGTTGCCAATCGCCACCACAAACTGCCCCACGCGGATGGCGTCCGAATCGCCCAGGGGGACAGGCCGCAGCGGATAGGTACCGGCGGCAATTTCGATGACGGCCAAGTCATACGTGGGATCAGAGCCGATGACCGTTCCGGTGAAGGCGACGCCATCGGCAAACGTGACCTGAATATCCTCGGCGTTCTCGATGACGTGGTAGTTGGTGACGATGCGTCCTTGCGTATCATAGACGAAGCCAGAGCCGCTGCCTTCGCTAGGAACGGCATTGAAGAAGAAATCGTAGCCCGCGGAGGTGACGGAGATATTGACCACCGCCTCGCCCACCGCAATGTAGACCGCCTCTACCTGCGTCTCCAACTGCGTAATGACGCTGTCCGGCGGGGCAACGATCCACGGTGTCGGCGTTGGCGGCACAGATGCCGGCGCTTCCGCAACCGGCGGCAGGGTTGCCGGCGCCGGCGTCAACGTCTGCAAAGCGATGCAGCCGAATGACGTTGCCAGCAGCAACAGCACACTGACCAATACGTAAAGTTTTCGCTTCATCGTCCCTCCTCTCGATGGGGATCGGGGATTGGGGATTGGTAATTTGTAATCGGGAATAAGTCAGTTAGTCTCCAGTCCCTAATCCCTAATTCCAAGTCCCTAATCCCCTGTTACCAGCTCACGGCACCAGGAAAACCGGACAGCGCGCGTAACGCAGCACCTCCGTGCTCACGTCGCCCAGAAGAATGTCGGTCACGTTGGACGGCCCGCGCGTGCCCAGGACGATCAACGATGCTTTCTCGTCCTGCGCCGTCTCCAAGATCGTTTTGGCCGGAGCGCCGGCGTGAATGATGCCAAACGCCGAAATGCCCGCCTTCTGGAGATGCTCGACCGTGTCGTTCACCACTTCTTGCGCCACCGCCTCCAACTGCTGCAACAATAACTCGTAGCCCTGCGTCGCCAGATAACGCTCCGGCGGCTCGTAGACGTGCAAGACCACCACTTCGGCGCTTTCGGTCCGCGCGATATGTTCCAGATAAAGTAACGCACGCTCCGCAGCCGGCGTCGCGTTATGCGCAAAGAGTATACGTCTAAACATTGGATTATCCCTCCTAATCGATAGTCAGGTAGTCATTAGTCTGATAGTCGGTAGTCTGATAGCCGTTAGTCTGGTGGCGCTATACGCTGGCACGCAGAGCACGCAATTGTGCGAACAATTCACGTTCCTGCGTGGTGAGTTGGTCGGGCAATTTAACCTCTACCGTAGCGTACAAGTCGCCACGCTCTTTTGGCCGGTTCAGAACAGGCATGCCCTGTCCGCGCAGACGGAATTTGGCACTGTTCTGCGTCTCCGGCGGGACACGCAGCATGACCGAACGTCCACTAGGCGTGGGGACAGCCGTCTCGCCGCCCAGAATCGCCGTATACAAATCCAGCGAGATCACGGTTTCCAGGTCTTCGCCGTGCCGCTGGAACTGAGCGTGAGGCAAGACCTGGATGTGCAGAAACAGGTCGCCCGCCGGACCGCCGCCTGGACCGGGCGCGCCCTTGCCCGCGACGCGCACGCGCGTGCCGGTATCTGCGCCTGCCGGGATATTCACCTCGATGCGCTGGTTGCCAATCTGTAAAATGCGAGTCGTGCCTCTGTACGCCTCATCCAGGGTGATTTCCACCGGCTGCTCGTAGTCCTGTCCGCGTCGTGGGCGTTGCTGTCGCGCCCCACCGCCGAACAAGTCACCGTAGCCGACACCGCCACCGCCGAAAAGCTGCTGGAAGAAGTCCGAAAACGGGCTATCTTGTCCAAATACGTCGCCGACGTCTGTGGTGTAGCGGACACGCCCCGGCTGGGCGCCGGCCCCAAACCACTGCTGCCAGAAGTCCTCAGCCTGCCCGCCGCCTTGCTGGAACGTGCGGTACTCACTGCCAAACTGATCATACAGCTTGCGCTTCTCGGGATCGGAGAGCACTTCGTAGGCTTCGTTGACTTCCTTGAATTTCTCTTCCGCCGATTTGTCGCCGGGATTCATATCCGGGTGATGTTTACGCGCCAGCTTGCGGTAAGCGTTTTTGATGTCCTTTTCACTCGCGTTTTTGGGTACGCCCAAAACGCCGTAATAGTCCTTGTACTCCATCGCTGTTTCCTCAACAATAACGAGTTTTGTAGCGCGAGTTGGCAACTCGCGCAACGATACAGTTACCGTTTGGCGACAATGACCCGCGCCGGGCGCAAAATCTGCTCCCCAATACGATACCCTTTTTGCTCCTCGTCGATCACTAACATTTCTTCACGTTGACCATCTACCGCAGGCACCATCGCAATCGCATCGTGAAGCAAGGGATCGAACGGCGCGCCTACCGCTGCAATCGCCTCGACGCCTTCGAGACGCAACACCTTCATAAACTCATTATACGCGACTTTTATGCTCTGGTGATGCGGATCCCCCGGTTGTAGATGCGCGACAATCCGTTCGAGGTTGTCCGGCACGGTGAGAAAGGCGCCCAACAGACGTTTGCGTTCTGTCGCGATTTGCTCTTCGGCCAAACGTTGCTGGCGTTTGCGGTAGTTATCCATCTCTGCACGTAATCGCAACGCCATGTCTCGCCAATCCACGGCCTCGCCAGAAGTTGTCACATCCGGTTCAGACAGGGATTGTGCTTCCGGCGGGGCTGCGTCCTCAGGGCCGGCCGCCGTGCTCTCCCGACCGGCCGCGGTTCCACGGTCGCCCACATCTGGCCGCCGCACCGGAATACGTTGTTGTTTTCTAGCTGCATTCATCGTCAAACCTCTTTATAAAAAAGGGGGTGACCCCACGGCCACCCCCCACCCTTTGCAGAGTCATTATCGTCTCCCCTCAGGTGCTGAGGAGCCTGATTGACTAAACCTCACGGAATTCGCCATCCACGACGTCGGGGCCTTCGGGTTCCGGACCACCTTGCGGGCCGTGACCGAAGCCGGGGCCGACGTGCGGGCCGGGCATATCGGGGCCAGGACCGGGGCCACCGGGACCGCCATAGGCCTGCTCGCCCAACTTCATCGCGGCCTTTTGCAACTCGTCCATCTTGCGACGGATCAGCGCTGCATCTTCGCTGCTGTCCTTCACCTGGCGCAGATCGTTGATCAACCCCTCCAACTGTCCACGCAGGTCGCCGGGGACCTTCTCGCCTAAGTCGTTCAGCGTCTTCTCCATCTGGTAGCACATCTGGTCGGCCTGGTTGCGCGCGTCCACCAATTCCTGGCGCTTCTTGTCCTCCTCAGAGTGCAACTTGGCCTCTTCGACCAGCCGATCCACTTCTGCCGGGTTCAGGTTGGTGCTCGCGGTGATGGTGATACGCTGCTCGCGCCCGGTGGCCTTGTCCTTCGCATTGACATTCAGGATGCCATTCGCATCGATATCGAAGGTCACTTCGACCTGCGGGATACCGCGCGGCGCGGGCGGAATGCCATCAAGCCGGAACTGACCGAGCAGCATGTTGTAGCCCGCCATCGGGCGCTCACCCTGGTAAACCTTGATGTCTACAGCGGTCTGCCCGTCTTCGGCGGTCGTGTAAATCTCGCTCTTGCGCACCGGGACCGTCGTGTTGCGGGGGATCATCACCGTCATGCGCCCGCCGAGTGTTTCAACGCCCAGCGAGAGCGGGGTCACGTCGAGCAACAGGATGTCGGTCACGTCGCCGCCCAACACACCACCCTGAATAGCCGCACCCACCGCGACGACCTCGTCTGGATTGACGCCCTTGTGCGGTTCCTTGCCACCGGTCAGACTGCGCACCAGTTCTTGGATCATCGGCATACGGGTCGCGCCGCCGACGAGCACCACTTCATCGAGTTTACCGGCCGACAGCTTGGCGTCTTTCAACGCCTGTTCAAAGGGCACGCGGCAGCGCTCAACCAAATCGCGTGTGATCTGTTCGAATGTCGCGCGCGTCAATCGTATTTGCATGTGCTTCGGGCCGGTGGCGTCGGCGGTGATGTACGGCAGGTTGATCTCGGTTTCCATCATTGTGGACAGCTCAATCTTGGCCTTCTCCGCAGCTTCGCGCAGACGCTGCATCGCCTGGCGATCCTGCGCCAGATCGATACCTTGCTGCTTCTTGAATTCGGCCAGCAACCAGCGCACCACGCGTTCGTCCCAGTCGTCGCCGCCTAGATGTGTATCGCCGTTAGTAGATTTGACTTCGATCAAGCCTTCCCCGACTTCGAGGATCGAGACGTCGAACGTGCCACCACCCAGGTCGAAGACGAGGATGGTCTCATCGACGTTCTTATCGAGACCATAGGCCAACGCTGCTGCTGTCGGTTCGTTGATGATGCGCTTCACCTCAAGGCCGGCAATCTGCCCGGCGTCTTTAGTGGCCTGGCGCTGGCTATCGTTGAAGTATGCGGGCACGGTGATGACAGCCTGTGTGACCGGCTCGCCCAGGTAAGCTTCGGCGTCCTTCTTCAGCTTTTGCAGAATCATCGCCGAGATTTCCTGCGGGGTATAATCCTTGTTGGTGACCGGAATTTGCACACGCGCGTCGTTTTGCGCCCCAGCGATAATCGTGTAGGGCACCATTTCACGCGTGACTTGCACTTCTTTTTCATCGGCGCGGCGGCCCATCAACCGCTTCACCGAGTAGACGGTGTTTTCCGAGTTGACCACTGCCTGGCGCTTTGCGGGCACACCGACCAGCCGCTCGTTGTTCTTCGTGAATGCGACGACTGACGGGCACAAACGCCCACCTTCCGCCGTGGGGATGACGGTCACTTGCCCGCCTTCCATAATCGCCACCGCGGAGTTCGTCGTTCCTAGATCGATACCTACAATTTTGCTCATTTTCCACCTCCAGAGTCAGCATTATTCCGACTCTGAGTATACCCGGAAAGTATTTGAAAAACATTAGCGCAACATAAGAATTAGCTATATATTAACACACGCCCATCCAACGGCGGGACGGACAGCGTCAATGCGCCCTCATTTACAGGGAGGAACGCTTCCGTCCATGCTTCAACAAAGACAACGTCGGGTGGCACGAGGTTGTCCATACGCAGCGTCAATTCTACCGGAGATTCACTCACATTGAAGGCCACGACCACCGTCTCCTCAGTGGATACACGCGCGAAGGCGTAAGCCAGGTCTTTAGCGTAAAGGGTAACGAAATCGCCGCCGCGCAGCGCGGGATGCGCTTTGCGCAGAGCGATGAAGCGTTTGAAATCCGCGCGCAGGGCGTGATCCCATCGGTTCTCATCCCAGGGGAACGCGCGGCGACAGTCGGGGTCGGGGCCACCCTCCATGCCGATTTCGTCGCCGTAGTAGATACTCGGCGTGCCAGGGAACGCCATCTGGCAGAGCGTCGCCAGACGCAGACGGCGCTTGTCCCCGCCAGTCATCGTCAGGAAACGCGGTTCGTCGTGGCTGCTGATGAGGTTGTACTGCGCCAGCGTGAAAGGCCAGGCGTAGAGATTCAACATGCGATCGACCTGCCGGGCAAAGTGGCGCGCGTCCAGCCGCTTGAGCTTAAAGCCGCCGGGCCGCTGTGACGTATCCAGCGTCTCCTGCCCGAAGAAGCCATAGCAGGCGCGGTTGAAGCCATAGTTCATCGTCGCGTCGAAGTGGTCGCCTTGCAGCCAGGGCTTGGCCTCGTCCCAGATTTCGGCGAGGATGTAGGCTTCGGGATTGATCGCTTTTACCCGGCGGCGGAACTCTTCCCAGAAACCGGGGGTTTTGATATCCAATGGCACGTCCAACCGCCAACCGTCGATGCCCTGGTGCAGCCAGTATTCGGCCACGTCGAAAATGAAATCGCGTACCTGATCATGGTCGGTGTTCAGCTTGGGCAGCTCGCGGTTATTCCACCAACATTCATAATTGGGTTTGCGTTTCTCCTCGAAAGCATTTAGCGGGTATTTCTTGACGATGAACCAGTCGAGGTAGGGCGAATGTTCACCGTTTTCCATGATGTGGTTGAACTGCAAAAAGCCGCGACTGGCGTGGTTAAAGACGCCATCGAGCACCACCCGCATCCCCCGACTATGCACTGCTTCCAAGAACTGTGTGAACACCTTGTTGCCACCCAGAACGGGATCGACGGTGTAGTAATCGTGTGTGTGATAACGGTGGTTGGCGGCAGATTGGAATATCGGATTGAAATATATGGCAGTGATGCCCAGGTCTTCCAGGTAATCCAGGTGCTCGAGCATCCCCAGGAAGTCCCCACCCTTGAAGCCACGCACGGTCGGTGGCGACTCCCACGATTCAAGGCGGGTTGGTTTCGTCAGCCGCTCACTGCGCGCAAAACGGTCCGGGAAAATCTGGTAAAATACCGCATCTTTGACCCACGTTGGTAGTTGACCTATCATCGTTCATCCTCCAAATAGTCAGGTAGTCATTAGTCCTGTAGTCAGATGATCATTAGTCTAGTAGCCAGGTGCTTGGGTGGTTGACAACCCCAAATCACAAACTGTCATTCGCTGATTCTTGATTCGCCGATTCTTGCTTCTTGCTTCCTGCCTCTTGCTTCCTCTCACTGCGTTTTTGCAGGGCACGGGTGAAGAGGGCCAAGGCGAAGGCCAGCGCGCCGACGCCGGCGGCAATGATTAGACCAGCGTCTGCCCAGAACTGCAAGGGAAAAAGGCGAATCAGCGTGTCGGAGTAATTGAACAGCCAGGTGTCCGCCTCGAAGAAGACGCCGTGGAAGGCCGTGAAGAACGCATCGAAGCCTACCACCATCCACACCCCCAGGGCGATCAGCACACACAGCGTGAACAGGCTGCCGTTGGAGAGCGCGCCCCACACCAGGGCCAGACGGCCTTGCCGGATCAACACATACGCAGCGATCACGGCAAGGCCGAACGCGATCAACGCCGCCGCCGTCAACTGATCATAAACCAGCTTGACGTCGTCCATGTGGCTGATCTCACGCGCGTCGAAGGCCACCGTCCCATCCGCAAACTGCAAGTCGTCCAAGCGCCCCACCCCACGCGGGGCGTTGAGGAACGCGATGCTCGCGCGCGCCAGACGCAGACGCTCTTCCGGCGCCATACCCAACGGATCGGCCGGGAAGCCGGCTTTGGCATATTCCCACGCCGGATACCACGGCAACGTCAACAGGCGCGCCATCCCGATCACCAGGAGCAACGGCACCGCCGCCGCAATCAACACCTGTAACACAACACGCACGATCTTCATGGTCACTCCGTCTCTACCGAATGGTTTACGTTATACCCTAAAACTGAAAAATGAATACTTGGCGCAACCTTCCGGGAAACTCGACGTGGCTTCGCATAGCTTCCCGAGAGGTGCAAATGCAGTCCTGTTTCGTCTGTCTGGCAATTTATGCTATAATTGCTTATGTTATGGAAGAGATGGCGCTCACCCTGAAAGGCACCCAACAAGGCATCGTACTGCGACCCTTGTCTGACTCCTGGGACGACGTGCTCCGAGGTCTGGAAAACGCTCTGCAAGACGCCGAGGCATTCTTTCGCGGTGGGCGGCTTATTGCGGAAATGGGGCGCCAGGAATTGACCAAAGAAAAGCTGGCGTCCTTGCGCGCCGTGCTGGACCGGTACGATATGGAACTCTGGGCCGTCCTGAGCGAAAACGAGGACACCATCCATACTGCCCGTATCCATGGCCTGCGTACGCGCCTGCCAGGCGAGACCGTCGGCTTACTGCCGAAAGAACAATCCGCTGCCGTGGCCCCATCGCTGGATACCGCTCCGCCTGGTAGCGCACGCCCCGACCTCGGTGAGCACGCACTGGTCGTGCAACGCACACTGCGCTCCGGGCAGAGCATCAAATATCCCGGTCACGTGATCCTGGTGGGCGACGTCAATCCCGGAGCAGAGATCATCGCCGGAGGACACATCTTCGTATGGGGAAAGATGCGCGGGCTGGCGCACGCCGGCGCGCTCGGCGATGAGCGTGCGCTTATCTGTGCGATAGAATTGACCCCCGCACAGCTTCGTATCGCCGGATATTTCGGGCGCCCGCCCGAAGGCCGCCGGCGTAAATTATTGCCGGAAACGGCTAGAGTAAGTGAAGGCGCAATCGTCGTCGAACCCTGGCACACAAGGGAGTAACATGGCAGGTAAAATAATCACCATTTCATCGGGAAAGGGCGGCGTCGGTAAAACCACCGCCACAGCCAATATCGGCCTGGGGTTGGCAATGCTAGGCGCGCGGGTGATCTGCATCGACGCAGATATTGGATTGCGCAATCTGGACGTGATGCTAGGACTGGAAAACCGCATCGTCTACGACATCATTAACTACATTGAAGGGCGTTGCCGCTTCCGGCAGGCGCTGGTACGCGATAAACGCTTCCCGGAGCTGTTTATGATGCCCGCAGCCCAGACGCGCGCCAAGGATGCCATCAGCGTCGAACAAATGAAGAGCGTGGCCCAAGAGGCCGCGCAAATGGTCGATTTTGTCCTAATCGATTCACCCGCAGGCATCGAGCACGGCTTCCGCTGCGCCTCAGCGCCGGCAGAACTGGTGTTGGTCGTGGCTAACCCGGAAATCGCCTCGGTGCGCGACGCCGACCGTGTGGTCGGTTTGCTGGAAGCCGAGACCAGCACCCCAGCCCGGTTGATCATCAACCGCATCAAGCCGGAGATGGTGCAACGCAAAGAAATGCTGGCTCCGGAGGATGTGGTCGATATGCTCGCTATCGATCTGATCGGCCTGATCCCCGAAGACCCAGAAATTCTAACAGCAAGCAACCGCGGAAATCCCATTGTCCTAAACAACGGTTCACCCGCAGGGCAGGCGTTTTTGGATATTTCCAGGCGCTTACAAGGGGAGGATGTACCTTTTGCGCCCCTGAAACCCCCTTCCTTTTTCAAACGTCTCCTCGGTTCGCACTGAAAGGAGTCCTTATGAACTGGTTGAAGATTTTCAAACGTCGGAAAAACTCAGATCAGGAGATTGCCGCGCAACGCCTGCGGTTGGTACTGGCGCACGACCGCGCCAACCTTTCGCCGGGTATGTTGGATATGCTGAAGGACGAAATCATCGCCGTGATCTCCAGGCATCTGGAGATCGACGCCAACAAAGTGGAAGTCAACTTCACCGAAGATCAACGCGAGATGCGCTTGGTGGCCGACATCCCCCTCCAGAGTCCACGCAGGAGGCCCGTCTAATCAACGGTTAATGAGGACACGTCGATATGCGCAAATCACCCTGGCAAAACTTTGATTGGGGACTGTTACTCATCGCCGTCCTGCTTAGCGTGGTCGGGCTGGCGATGATTTTCAGCGCCACCCAGGGATCAGAAGACCTCGCCGACACCTGGCGCAGGCAATCAATCTACGCTGCCGTCGGCGTGGTGGTGATGTTTCTCGTGGCCTTCATCAACTATCGCTGGTTGGAAAGCCTGCAATGGCCGCTTTATTTCTTGACGATCGGGATCCTCATCTTCACATTGCTCTTTGGGACCAGCGAGATCGGCGCGGTGCGCCGGTTCATCTACATCGGGGGCGTCTCGATCCAACTCGCGTTCCCCGCCCTGATTCTGCTTATCGTCAGCCAGGCCAGCTTGTTGGCACGCAACACCCCCAGTCCACCCGGACTGCTGGAGATGATGGTCTCCGCCGGGATGACCGGGGTGGCAGCGATCCTGGTCTTCCAACAACCCAACCTGAGCACCGCCACGCTCTACATCGCCACGTGGGGGGTGATGCTCTTTGCCTCCGGCATTCCGTTTGGTTATATGCAAGGGATGGGTATCTTGGGATTGATTGCAGCGCCGATTTTGTGGGCCAACATGGATGGTTATATGCGCGACCGCATCTTCACCTTCTTCGACCCTACCAACGATCCCGGCGCGTATTACAACATCCAACAGGCGCTGATCAGCATCGGATCGGGCGGTCTGCTGGGCAAGGGTTTCGCCACCGGCACACAGAGCCAGTTGCACTTCCTGCGCGTGCGCCACACCGACTTCATCTTCTCGGTCATCTGTGAGGAGTTGGGCTTCGTCGGCGCGGGGCTGATTCTCCTGCTCTTTGGTTTGCTGCTTTGGCGGCTGCTGCGCATCGCCGCCAACGCCGCCGATGCCACCGGGCAACTGATCGTCATCGGCGTGACCACTTACATTTTTTACCAACTGCTCATCAACCTCGGGATGAACCTCAACGTCATCCCCGTCGCCGGACTGCCGATGCCTTTCATCAGCAGCGGCGGCAGTGCCCTGGTCATCACCTTCGTGGGGTTGGGGCTGGTCGAGAGCGTTGCCATGCGCCACAAGCGGATGGAGTATTAACTCAGAGGAGATCATTATGACCGTTCGTGTTCGTTTTGCGCCCAGCCCCACCGGAGAACCGCATATTGGCAACATTCGCACCGTTGTCTTTAACTGGCTGTTCGCCCGGCAGAACCAGGGGCAATTCGTGTTACGCATCGAGGATACCGACCGCACACGGTACGTCGAAAAAGCCCTCCAGGTGATCACCAACGGGCTGCGCTGGCTCGGGATCGATTGGGATGAAGGGCCGGGCATCGGCGGCGCCTACGGGCCTTACGTCCAGTCGGAACGGCTGGGCATTTACAGAGAGAAAGCGGAGGAGATGATCGCCAAAGGGCACGCCTATCGCTGCAACTGCTCTCCGGAACGTCTGGAAGCCGTCCGCGAGGCGCAGCGCGCGCGGGGCGAGATGCCGATGTACGACGGGCATTGCCGCGATAAAGCGCCCGGCGAAGTGTCGCCCGACGAACCGCACGTGATCCGTCTCAAGGTGCCGCGCGAAGGCACGACCATCATGCACGACATCTTGCGCGGGGACATCCTCTTCGAGAATCGCCTGCTCGACGACCAAATTCTACTCAAGAGCGACGGCTTCCCGACCTACCACCTCGCCGTTGTCATCGACGACCACATGATGGGCATCACGCACATCATGCGCGGTGACGACTGGATTTCTAGCACGCCCAAGCGCCTGCTGCTGTACGAAGCCTTCGGGTGGGAGCCGCCCATCTACGCGCACGTCCCGCTGGTGCTCGGCACCGATGGCAAGAAGCTGGGCAAGCGGCACGGCGCGGTTTCCATTGCGGAATTCCGGCGGCAAGGGTATCTTCCCGAAGCGCTGTTCAACTTCCTGGCGCTGCTGGGGTGGGCGCCCGGCGGCGGCGAGGAGCAGGAAATCTTTACCCGTGAGGAATTGATCGAGCGTTTCGACATCACACACATCAACCTTGCGCCCGCCGTCTTCTCCTATGATAAGCTCAACTGGATGAACGGTTGCTACATCCGCGCCCTTTCCGAGGACGAACTACTCGAACGTCTCATCCCCTTCTGGGAAGATTCTGGGCTGATCCCGACACCGGCTCCCACAGAAATCCGGCCCACGCTCAAACTGCTGGTTCCGCTGGTTCAGGAACGGCTCAAGACGCTACGTGATGTCGTCGAGCTGACCGATTTCGTCTTCGTCGACATCGAAACCCCGTCCATCGAGGCGTTGATCGGCAAGAAGATGACGGCGGAGCAAAGCCTGGAAGCCATCTGCCAGACCCAGGCGCTGTTAGCCGGACTCCTGCACTTCGACGCCGAAGCTATGGAAGGACCGATGCGCCGCTTGGCCGAGGAACTGGGCCTAAAGGCCGGGCAACTGTTCAGTATCGTGCGCAACGCCGTGACGGGCAAGGAGGTCTCGCCGCCCCTTTTCGGCAGCATCGAGGCGCTGGGACGCGAGAAGACACTCAAGCGGTTGGAGGTAGCGGAAGAGGTTTTGATGGAGCATATCCAGGCGCAGGAAGGGAAATAGCCAACGACAAAGGAGAATCATTCCGTGACCACTGCAAAAAGCCCATCCACGACATCTGTACAAGAAAACCCGACTGTCGTCTGCATCGACGACGAACCCGATATGATTGACTTGATCCGTCTGGTTTTGTGGCGACGGAATTTCGAATTTGTTGGCGCCACAAGCGGGCGCGAAGGATTGCAACTCGTGCGCAAGCTCAAGCCGCAGCTCGTGCTGCTCGACCTGATGATGCCGGATATGGACGGTTGGGAAGTCTACCAACAGATGAAAAGGGACGGAGAACTGAAAAACATTCCCGTCATCGTGATCAGCGCGAAATCCGAGAACATCGATAGAGTCCTCGGTTTCCATATCCTCAAAGAGGACGACTACATCACCAAACCATTTGGCCCTAGCGAACTACTCACCAGCATCAGCAAAGTGCTGGGAAGCAAACTAACGCCCCCGCCACCCGCCCCCACTCCTCAATCGTGAGCGTTTCCGCGCGGCGCGTTGCCTCGACCCCTACACTCGCCAGCGCCGCGACCACATCTTCCGGCGGTAAACGCAGGCTCGCCGCGAGCGTATTGCGCAATTGCTTGCGGCGCTGCGCAAAGCCGGCGCGCACGACGCGAAAGAAGTGCGCCACATCCGTCACCGGCACCGGAGGCGTTTCGTAGAGATCGATGCACAGCACGGCAGACTCCACGTCAGGCGCAGGGAAAAACGCCCCGCGCTTCAAGCGCATCCCGATGCGCGGCTGCCCGTAGAACTGCACGCTGACCGCCAGCACGCTCATATCGTCAGGGACAGCGATGATGCGCTCGGCCACCTCGCGCTGCACCGTCACTACCATACGCGCAGGGCGCACAGCAGCTTCCAGCAGATGACGGATCACCGCTGCCGTGATGTAGTAAGGCAGGTTGGCGACCACGGAGTAATGCGGAAGGTACGTTCCCCACAGAGGCATCGCCGGAGCAGAAGAAACATCCAGCAAAGTTGCCGGGGCAAGGTCGAGAATGTCGCCGTGGACGATGGTGACGTTCTCGAACGCGGCTATCTCTTGGTGCAGAATGGCGACCAGATGCGGGTCCGTTTCTACGGCGATGACGCGCCCGGCCTGGGTCGCCAAAGCTGCCGTCAACGTCCCCAGGCCGGCGCCGACTTCCAACACCGTATCGTCACGGGTCAACGTCGCTTGCGCCGCAATGCGCGCGGGCGCGTTCGGATCGACGAGGAAATTCTGCCCCAGGGATTTGCGAGGCGCGAGACCGTAATGGCGCAGTAACGCGCGCGGATCGTCCGTCATGGTTGCAGGTAATTGACGTTGGCCGGCACCGGGGTCAGCAGGTAGACGTCCACCCAGCGATACCAGAGTTGCAAGTTGGCATCATCGAACCCCAAGTCGATGCGCTTTCCCTTGATCGCGCCGCCGGTATCGCCGGCATAACCGATGCCATAACCGGGTACGTACACCTCGGTGCGCAACGGGATGACCCGCGGGTCTACCGCCACAATGCCGTGGCGCATCACCATACCGGTAGCCGTGCGCCCGAAATGCGGCGATGAGGTCGAGACACCGGCCGTCCCGGCGCTGTACGAGGTCGCCAACATGCGGAACTTGCGCCAATACTCCACCGTGCCGCTTTCCGTCGCCAGTTGCCGGATGATGATTTTCGTGCCGTAGCCCATCACGCGATTGGTGGGAGCCAACACCACGCTTTCGCCTTCCACACGACGTTCCACCACCTGCCCATCTTCATAGCGCAAACGGATGCGACGTTCCAGCACACCCGGTTTGCCCTCTTGCAGCAGACCTTGCGTATCGATTTCGGAATCGGGGTCGGCCTGCCATACGGAGTCAAAGGGGATCGGGCTTTGCTCCACGATCACGCTTTCGGTGACGCGGTAGACGCGAATCTCACCCCCGTCGCCCAAAGGCGCTTCGAGAGAGGGGGTCGTGTAATCCTGTCCGTTGAGCGTCACCCCCAGATCGGCCAGCACCTCCCCCACCCGGCTGCGATGGGTGCGCGTCCGCAGGATATGCCCATCCACGCGCACCGACACGGGGATCGAACGTTCCGTACGAATGTGCAGGCCGTTTTGCAAGGGCGTAGCCGGATCGGGATAGACGCGGTCCGCGCGGTACAATTGGATGCCGGCCTGATACAACGCCGCGCCGACCGTCGCCGCGCTGGAGTACAGTGGCGCACGTACCCCGCCATCCTCCAAAATAATCTGCACTGCCCGCTCTACAACGATGCGGAAGCGGGTCTCCGGCAGGTCGGTGAACAGCGCGGGGCGGATCTGGATAGTATCGTGACTGTCCAACTGCACGCCGAGCTGCGCCAACAGGTCGGCGGGGCTTTCCTGATGTGCATAAATACAACGTTCGCGCCCATCCACAACCACCACGACGGGCCTGGCGCGCATAATCTGAATCTCCAATCCGGGGGTCAAAGCTGTGCTCAGCTTGGGGGAGAAGTGGTCTTCAGGACGCAGGCTGAGGCCCAGATCGGCCATAAGAAGTTCGACGGTCGGTTGATGCGTCCTGACGACGCGACTTTCGCCGTCAATCGTCAATGTCACCTGGGTCAACGTCGCCCGGTATCCCGCCGTCAGGGCCATGATCGCCAGCGCCGCCAGCGCCAGGCCCAGCAATTTAGTCTGCCAATTCACTCCGTGATGCCTCGCTTCAACGCTTCTGGCGGATCGTAATCCGCCGCTGCCGCGCCAACGTGGGATTGTGATCCCACGCAAGCCAATGATCTTCCATATTCGGATAGACACTAAACGAAGACGATGCCCGAAAGGGACCGAAGACCAGGCACCCCTGCGGCGCCCGGAAATGCCTCCTTACCGTTGCTTCCTCCCGGACCTGGCGGGGTTCGAAGGTTTCCGCCGCGCAGGACCCAACCTTCAGCCCCCTTCGAGCATCGTCCTCACGCGCTACAGGCTCTATGGTAACGGAAAGCGGCGGTTTGTCAAGAGACTTGTCAACAGGTGCAAAATGCGTATAATAAAAAGCGCTATCGCATGGGAGGTAAGCAGTATGCCATTATACGAATACCAATGTCAAGAGTGTGGATTGCGCTTCGAGCGTCGTCAGCACTTCAACGACAAGCCGGTCACACTATGCCCGGATTGCCAGGGACCTGTCGTGCGCTTGATTCAACCTGCCGGCATTATTTTCAAAGGGTCGGGGTTTTACGTCACCGACAATCGTTCCAAGTCTTCCACCGCCATTCCCGGCAATCGCAAGACAGACGAGAAGTCTGCGGACGAAAAACCCGCCGCCCAAGCAGAAACGGCCAGCAGCGAGAGCACGAAGGCCAAAACGTAGCACGACCTCATTCACACAGCACACACAAGGGCTTAGCGATCGCTAGGCCCTTGTGCATAAACTACTCAGAGCGGATCAGGTGCGCGACCGTCGCGCCGTCGCCGCCCTCTTTCTCACCCGCGGATTCGTAGGACGTCACCAGCGGGTGGTTTGCCATATAGCTGCGGATTTCGTAGCGCAGTTTGCCGGTACCCTTGCCGTGGATGATCCGCACCCACGGCAGCGCCGCCATCGTCGCGTCGTCCAGGTAACGGTCCAGGCGATCCACGGCTTCTTCCACCGTCAGCCCGCGCAGATCGATCTGAATGCCCGGCGACGGCCCGCGTGCGGGCGTCTTTACCCTGGCAGATGCAGATGCGGCTGCGGCTGCCGGTTGCGCGCGGCGCAGCAACTCGACTTCGTCTATGCCGACGCGCGTGCGCAGCGGGCCGGCCTGCACCACGACCTCCGTTCCTTCCACCTCTAACACCGTCGCCTGCACGCCCAACGCCGTCAATTGCACGGTATCGCCCTCACGGGGCGGCCCGGACGGCGCTGCGACCTCGGAAGTCGTCAGCACATCCTCCACCAGCGGGGACAATTCCGGCAGCGTGATCTCCAAATCGCCCAGCGCCTCGACCACTTCCTCCACCACGGGCGGCGCTTCGCGCCACGGCGTCGAAAGCAGGCGCTGGCGCAGCGTGCGAATCTCGGCGCGCAGCGCCTCGACTTCCTCACGCGCCTCGCGCTCGGCCTGGCCCAGGATCTCCCGGCGCTCATCTTCGATGCCGAGCAGACGCTTGCGCAGGTCGCGGGCGAGCGTCTCGGACTCTTGGCGAGCGACACGGGCCTGATCGCGCGCTTGCGCCGTCTGGATGCGCAAGTTGTGCAGGTCTTCGAGCATGTCATCGGCGCGCAGTTCCTCGCCGGAGACCATCTTGCGCGCGTCCTTGACGATCTCTTCGGGCAATCCCAGGCGGCGGGCAATCGCAAAGGCGTTCGAGCGACCCGGCAAGCCGATGATCAGGCGGTACGTCGGCGCAAGCGTTTCGACATCGAATTCCATCGAGGCGTTGCGCACGCCGGGTGTGCTGTGCGCGTACAACTTCAGTTCCGGGTAGTGCGTCGCCACGAACGCGGTGCAACGGCGTTTGCGGAACGTATCCAGCAGCGAGCGCGCCAGCGCCGAGCCTTCGGCGGGATCGGTGCCCGCGCCCAGTTCATCCAGCAGCACCAGCGCGTGGTGATCCACTTGCGGCAAAAAGGAGATGATGTTGGTGAGATGCGATGAAAACGTCGAGAGGCTCTGTTCGATAGATTGTTCATCGCCGATGTCGGCCACAATCGTCTCGAAACACGACAGCCTCACGCCCGGATCGGCAGGCAGATGCATCCCGGCCTGCGCCATCAACGTGAGCAGCCCCACCGTCTTCAACGACACCGTCTTGCCGCCGGTATTGGGGCCGGTGATGACCAACACGTGCGTCTCGTCGTCCAATTCCACGTTGACGGGCACTACGGTCTCCGGATTGAGCAACGGATGGCGCGCACCCGGCAAATAAACGACCGTGCCGGGATGGACGTTATCCCCCTGCGGTGCGGGTGGCGGGTCGGTGATGGGCATCAATTCCGGCTCGATGGCTTGCGTCTCGGCAGCATAGCGCGCTTTGGCAAACGTCAGATCGATCTCCGCGAGCGCATCCACCGACGCCTTGATCTCATCGCTGTTCTGCGCGACCTGCGCCGACAGCGCCCGCAACAGGCGATAAATTTCCTCTTCTTCGGCGAGGGTTAGCTCGCGCAGACTATTGTTCAGCTCGACGACGTGCGCCGGTTCGATGAACAGCGTCGCACCGCTCGACGAGCGATCGTGCACGATACCTTGAACCTGACCGCGAAAATCGGAGCGCACGGGGATGACGAAGCGCCCCTCACGCCGCGTGATCAACGCTTCCTGAAGATACGGCGCAACGTCCGGCGAGGCAACCATCCGACGCAGCCGGTCCTGAATACGGTCCTGGGCTACGCGCAGGTCACGCCGGATACGCGCCAACTCCGGCGAGGCGTTATCGCGGATCTCACCGCGATCATCCAGCACACGCACAATCGCCTCCACAAGATTGGTGAGAGGATGGATGCGCCAGGCGATGTCGGCCAGGCCGGGGAACTGCGTCTCCAACTGCGTGAGGGTGCGCCGCACGCGGGCGGCGCCGACCAGCGTATCGCGGGCCGACAGAAAATCGCCCGGCTGAAGGGTTACGCCGTGCTGCGCGCGTTCCGCCAGCGGCCGGATGTCGTGCACGCCGCCGAGTGCGAAATCCGCGCGCGCATCCAACAACAAACGCGCCTCGCGCGTCAACGCCAGGCGCTCGCGGGCTTCGCGGTGATCGGAAGTCGGTAGCAGCGCCAACGCCAGTTCTGCACCGCCGGAGAAATCCGTATACCGCGCCAGGCGCTTCAGAATTTCAGGATATTCAAGGGTGATCCAATGACGATTCATCAACACTCCCAGATCAAGACGTTGTTTCGCAATGATACCGAAGTCTAGAGCGGTGTCAGTGGAAGCGGCAATGGACGCAAAAAAGGCGCAAAAAGCCACTGGTAGACGCTCAACACTAACCGCGAGAAAGGCTGCAACGGCGATGCGTAGAAATCATTCCGCATATTCACCCACGCGAAGTGATCGGTCCAGCGCTGGCTCACCATCACGCCGATTGCATTGTGCAGCAGCGCCACGATCACCACAGCGATGATGAGGCTCAGCAGAAATCCCATCACATAATCCAGAATTCCGAGTTTGGGCAATTTCGTCACCGGAAACGAGACGTGAACCAGAATATAGCCCACGACGAAGAAAAGAATCAGCAATCCCATAAACATCGCACCTTCGGTCAGCGACCGGTTAGGTCCGGTGACGGCTTTGATGCGATATGCGGCCTCTTCATACAACAACGCGCTCAATAACGTTGCCGCCCACAGCACCGCCAATGAGAAGAGCGCCCGCGCCATCCGTTGGTAGGTTAAAAAGGCGACAACACCGAGAGCTACGAAAATGATGAGCAAGTCGATAGGTCCCATGCGATCCCCCTTTCGCTACATTGGAAGTAACGAAGGCTATTATACCACGACGGTAAGCAAAGCGCCGCGCAGGTACTGGCCGCGCGGCGCGTATGTTGTTGTCCCAGCAAGGCCCTATGACGCCGCAACACCTTCGGCAACCGGTTCGATTTCCACGGTTTCGAGGGCAAACTCCTTTTCGCAACTCAGACATTTGGCGACGTCCTTGCGTGCGACGACCAACAGCCCATTACAGGCCGGGCACGGCGTCGCCACAGGACGCTTCCACGACGTGAAGTCGCACGCCGGCCAATTGGCACACCCATAAAAAATTCGTCCCTTCTTGGTGCGCTTTTCGACGATGTCGCCATCCGCACAACGGGGGCACTTCACGCCGATTTTCTCCAGCCACGGCTCGGTATAGCGACACTTGGGGAAATTGGAACAGCCGATAAACTTCCCAAAACGCCCCCAGCGCACGAGCAATTGCCCATCATCACATTCGGGACACGCCCGATCCACGTACTCGACCGGCTGTTCCACAACGGGTGTCGCTTTGTCGGCGGCGGTTAGCGCCGTGGTAAAGGGACCATAGAATTCACGCATCAGCGCGATCCAATCCCGTTCCCCTTCGGCAACCTCGTCCAACTCCGACTCCATCTGCGCGGTAAAATCCACGTTGATCAGATCGGGGAAATTCTCCACCAACATGTCATTGACGATGACGCCGGTCTCGGTGGGATAGTAACGCCGTTGCTCGCGGCGCACGTAGCCCCGCTGTTCGATGGTGGAGAGGATCGCGGCATACGTCGAGGGTCGCCCGATGCCGTACTCCTCCAACGTGCGGATAAGCGTCGCGTCGGTGTAGCGCGGCGGCGGTTGGGTGAAGTGCTGCTCCGGCCACAGGCGGATCAAGTCCAGGATCTGGTCTACGGTGAGAGGTGGGATCTGCTGGGCAGCCTGCTGCCCCTTCTCCTGATCGCCGTTCTCCGCGGCGGCCTCTTCATAGACGACGAGGAAACCAGGGAAACGCAGCGTCGAACCGGAAGCGCGGAACAGGTATGGCTTGTCCGTCTCCGTCCCGGCCAGAATTTCGACGCTGAGGGTGTCGTACAACGCCGGCGCCATCTGGCTGGCGACAAAGCGCCGCCAAATCAAATCGTAGAGCCGGTATTGATCGCGGCTCAAATGCGACTTCATCTTTTCAGGAGTGCGCAACACACTGGTTGGACGGATAGCCTCGTGCGCTTCCTGCGCGCCCTTGGCGCGCGTCTTGTAGATAGGCGGTTCGGTGGGCAGGAATTCCGCGCCGTACTGCGCGGTGATAAAGCGCCGCGCCTCATCCTGCGCCAGTTGCGCGACATTGGTGCTGTCGGTGCGCATATACGTGATCAGACCCACCAACTGCCCATCGGCCACGTCGATACCTTCGTAGAGTTGCTGCGCGATCTGCATCGTTTTGCGCGCCACGAAATTGAGCTTGCGCGATGCCTCCTGTTGCAGCGTGCTGGTGATGTATGGCGCGGCGGGTTTGCGGGTCCGCTGCCCCTCCTTGATCTTGGAGACAACGTAGATGGCATGCTCCAGTTCCTCAAGCAGCGGTTTGACGTCGTCTTCACAAGGTAGGATGGCCTCTTCACCCCGTATGCGCGCCAGGCGTGCTTTGAAGGTGTGCCGTTTCTTGCGCCCCTCGTGATGCTGCGGCGCTAGTTCGGCATCCAATGTCCAATATTCTTCCGGGATGAAGTTCTCGATCTCCCGCTCGCGTTCTACGATCAGGCGCAGCGCCACCGACTGCACCCGGCCCGCCGAAAGCCGGCTGCGCACCTTCCGCCAGAGCAACGGACTCAGGTTGTAGCCGACCAGCCGGTCAAGCACACGCCGCGCCTGCTGCGCGTCTACCAGGTTCATGTCGATGTCACGCGGATGGGCAAACGCCTCATCCACGGCATCCTTGGTGATCTCGTGGAACACCACCCGCTTCACCTGTTCCGGTTGCAGGTCCAAAACCTCGCTCAAGTGCCAGGCGATGGCCTCCCCCTCGCGGTCGGGGTCGGTGGCGAGGTAGACGGTACCGGATTTCTGTACGACCTTGGTCAATTCCTTGACAACGGCTCGTTTATCATTGGGGACACGATATTTAGGTGCGAAGTCATTCTCCACATCTACAGAGAGCTGCGAACGCAGCAAATCACGAATGTGCCCCACCGAGGCTTTGACAGCATAGCCCTTTCCCAAGAAACGCCCAACCGTCCGTGCTTTTGTTGGCGACTCCACGATCACCAGCTTGCCGGTCGGTTTGGGAGGCGCAGGTTTCTCCGGTGGTTTCATGCCTTCATGAAGCGGAGTCCGTCCCATACGGAACATCTTGGTCCCGCACACCGGGCACTGCCCCTGGAGCGCTGCCTGCGCCGCAGCAGTAAAGACGGGAGTTGGTCCCGCCATCTCCCGTTTTTCTTTGCATTTCACACAATATGCTTCGATATGCAACTCGTGGTTGCCTGTTTGTTCAGCCATAACACTCCAATAATCCGAGTCTCAACGGCAACGCATCATAAAGGAAAGTCACCGAGTGTCAAGCGCGCATCCCCAAAACCTTCCGGAGCTGTGTGAGGTGTTGAGCGACCCGGAAGGTGAAAATGTCAAAGCCTGTCTTGGCGATTGGCAGCCTTCAAACGCTCTACGACTTCGCGCACCCGTTCCGACTGATCGCGTCGCGTGATCATCACGGTGTCCGGCGTATCGACCACGATCAGATCCTCCACGCCGATGGTAACGACCAACCGTTCGCCCTGCGAGAAGACCATCGTGTTCTCGCTCCCGATGTTGATGACGTCGCCAGACAACACGTTACCGTCCGCGTCGTGAGGATGCAAATCCATCACCGAAGCCCACGCACCGATATCGGACCATTCCATATCCACAGGCACAACAGCAACCTGCGCAGCCTTCTCCATGATGCCGTAGTCGATCATCTCTTTGCGCAACGCCGGCCACAGGCGCGCCAGCGTTTCGTCGTAGGCCGGCGTCCCCCACACCGCTCGCAGTGCGTCCAGGGTTGCGCTCAAATCCGGCATCCACAGGCGCATCTCTTCCAGAACACGGCCGGCGCGCCAGATAAACATGCCGCTGTTCCAGGCATACACGCCTTCCTGTACGAAGGCTTCTGCCGTCGGCGCATCGGGTTTTTCGGTGAAGCGTTCCACCCGGTAGTACTCGAACCCGTTCACTTGGCCCAATAACTCGCCCCGCCGGATGTAGCCGTAACCGGTGGAAGCGAACCGGGGCGCAATGCCCAACGTGACCAGATAGTCCTGCTCCGCCGCCTGCTGCGCCGCGCGCAAGACATCGCGGAAGGTATCGACCCGGCCAATGAAGTGATCGGCAGTGACGACGGCCATGACCGCATTGGGATCGCGGTGATGCAACACCATCGCCCCCAGCCCGATGCACGGGGCTGTTCCCCGGCCCAACGGCTCGACGATGAAGTTCTCGCGCGGCAGTTCGGGATACTGCGCCGCCAACGGCTCCACCTGATCTGCCGCCGTCACGACGAAGATGCGTTCGGGCGGCAGTAAGGGCAACAGCCGATCCACCGACAACTGAAACATCGTGCGCTCTCCGAAGAGCTTCAACATCTGTTTGGGATGCGCGCTGCGGCTCAACGGCCACAAGCGCGTCCCCCCACCCCCGGCCATAATCAAAGCATATAACGATTCGCTCATGTCATCTCCTCGAAGATACACCCCGAATCTACACGGATATCCACTAATTTTTCACCATTCGTGAGCATTCGTGTAGATTCGTGGTCAAACGTCAGCGTCCGCCGACGTGATGTATGGTTCATCCGGTTCACGGGCGACGACGTATTGCAACGGTGCAACCTGGCGCGTCATGCCCTTGAGTTCCATCATAACCAGCGTGCTGCTGATTGTCTCCACCGGCAGTTCGATTTCCCGCGAGAGTTCGTCGAGATGGCGCGGTTCGGCGGTGAGGCGCTCCAGGATGGCCGCCTCGGTCGGATTCGATGGCAGAACCTCCCGCGCCAACTGCTTTTCCGATACTTGATCCAGGTGCAGCACCTCCAGAATATCGCCGACCTCAGTGACGATGTTCGCGCCATCACGCAGGAGACGATTGCAGCCTGCCGAGGCCGGGCTGAGGATGCTGCCGGGCACGGCGAACACCTCGCGCCCGTGATCGAGGGCGAAATCTGCCGTGATCAACGCACCGCTCCGCACGTCCGCTTCTACCACGACCACGCCGAGGCTCAAGCCGCTGATGATGCGATTGCGGGCGGGGAAATTGGCCGCTTCGGGGCGGGCGCCCAAGGGGTAATCGCTGAGCAATGCGCCGTTTTCGACAATGGCCTCAGCTAACTTACGATGTTCGGCGGGATATATGTAGTCTACACCCGAGCCAAGCACCGCCAGCGTGCGCCCTCCGGCATCCAACGCGGCCTTGTGGGCGATGCAGTCGATGCCCCGCGCCAGACCGCTGACCAAGGTCACCCGGTTTTGTACCAAGTCGGTCGCCAGACGGTGCGCGACTTCGCGTCCGTAAATGGTGGCCTTGCGCGTGCCCACCAGCGCCACGGACCATTCATCCGCTGGGGTGAGCGTTCCCCGCACGAAGAGCACCGGGGGCGCGTCGGCGATCTGGCGCAGCAAAGTGGGATAGTCGGGGGTGTCCCAGGTCAAGACCTGTGCGCCTGCGCGCTCGACCTGCCGCAAGACCTCGTCCAGGTTCACTTGATGGCGCACCTTAAGGAAATTCTCCAAAGCGCGCCGGTCGAGTTTGATCTCCCGCAGCACTTGCTCGGAGGCCTCCCACGCCGATTGGATGTCGCCGAAGAAGTCCAGCAACATACGCAGGCGCACCGGTCCGATGCCACGTACCAGGTTAAAGCCGAGCCAATAGCGGAGTGTGTCCATACGAGCGAATTTACGTCGTATCCAGCAAACCGGGCAATGGGCGAATGACTACCCGGCCGGCGTCAAGGTCCAGATCGACCACCACGTCTTCAATGACGGGGATCAAGATCTCCCCCCGTGGGCCGTGGACCACAAACACGTCGTTAGCGCCCGGTGGCGTAAACACCTCGACGATGTCGCCGAGTATGTCGCCTGCCTCGGTCGTCACCTGCATACCGACGAGTTGGAATTGATAATATTCGCCCTCTTCCAGTGGAACAGCATCTTCGAATGGGATTTCCACCAAGGCCCCACGCAGCGCATCGGCCTCGTCCCGTGTCGTACATTCTTTGAAGGTGAGTAGCATCGCGTCCTGGTGAAAACGCACCCCGGTGAGGGTGAAGGGCTGGTGTGCCTTGCCCACGTATACAGTGCGCAGGTGTTCGGCAAACTCGGTTTGCACGCGATCGGGGTAATCGGTGAGGATTTCGGCGCGGAGTTCGCCGCGCACGCCATGGGGACGCAGGATGCGCCCGATGGCTAAATAACGAGGCTCAGGTTGCTTGTCAGGCATCCCTGAGCCTCTTGACTTTACGAAATACCGTCGTCAGGACGGTCGCCGTCGGGACGTCGGCTGTCACGACGACCATAGTTATACGATCTCCAGCGTGACCTTTTTACCCATCTTCGCGCCTAGAACACGCGCGAGTGAGCGCATCGCATTGATGGTCCGTCCTTCACGACCGATCATTCTCCCCATGTCCTCTGGAGATACCCGCAACTCCAGCATAATGGAGGTCTCACCCTCAATCTCTGATAGATTAACCGCTTCTGGCTCATCCGCCAGAGCTTTCGTCATATATTCAACCAAATCTTTGACTGCAGACATCGTTACGCCTCCTTGAGTGTGTGAAAGCCAGTGCGTCGATTTGACGCAGTTTACAAGGAACAAGCAACCGAGGCGAAATCCTGCAGAGTGCGGCACATTGCCATGCAGCAGATTGCTATGGCTACTCGCTTTCGTCGCCCTCAGTCACAGGTTCTACGTCTTGGGTAGTGGGAGTCGACTTAGGGTCTTCCGTTTCTGGGCTTTTCGTCTGCTCCACCGCCGTGGCTTCTGCCACCAACGCTTCCAGGGATTCACCGCTCTTCATGCGGTCGAAACGCGCCATGGTTCCCGTCCGCTTCAACAAGCGCGTCACGGCATCACTCGGCTGTGCCCCCACAGAAAGCCAATACAATACCCGCTCTTCCTTAATCTGGATGGTCTCAGGTTCCGTACGCGGATTATGAAACCCAACAATCTCTACGAACTTCCCGTCACGCGGGGCCGTAGATTCTGCAACAACGATGCGGTAACTGGGTTGTTTCTTACCGCCAACACGACGCAATCTAATCCTTAGCATAAGCCTCCTGTCCTCGTATAAAAGGTGATCTAGTTTATAAGTTACAGTTTCACACGCCGGCGAAGGTCACCAAGCACGCACACCTTCGCAGAGCGGTATCACATTAACTAACGGCCTAACCCTGGAAAAGCCGGCAATCCGCGTGTTTTTCCCTGGCCCAGGCGTTTCATCATATTCTGCATCTGTCGATGTTGGTTGAGCAACTGGTTAATCTGCTGGACATCCGTACCGCTGCCGGCAGCGATACGCCGCTTACGGCTGGCGTTAAGAATGCGCGGGTTGCGACGTTCCTCCGGCGTCATCGAGAGGATGATCGCCTCCACGTACTTGAGGCTTTTCTCAGCCTCGAGTTTTTCGAGATCGACGCCTTTGAGCGCCTTGCCCAACCCCGGAATCATGCCCAACAGCTCGTTCAACGGCCCCATCTTGCGCACCTGGCGCAACTGATCCAGAAAATCTTCCATGTCGAAGTCGCCCTTGCGGAGTTTCTTCTCCATCTCGGCGGCTTGCGCTTCGTCAAAGGCGACTTCCGCGCGCTCGATTAGAGAGAGCACATCCCCCATCCCCAAAATACGACTGGCGAGCCGTTCAGGATGGAAAACCTCGATCGCGTTGGTTTTCTCCCCGGTGCCCAAGAATTTGATGGGCACACCGGTCACCTCGCGCATGCTGATCGCCGCACCACCGCGCGCGTCGCCGTCCACCTTGGTGAGGATCAGGCCCGTCAGCCCCACACGCTCGTGGAAGCCCTGCGCGATATTGACGGCCTCTTGCCCGGTCATCGCGTCGGCGACAAGCAGGATCTCGACCGGACGCACGCGCTCGCGGATGGCGACCAATTCCGTCATCATCGCGTCGTCGATTTGCAGGCGACCGGCGGTGTCCAACAGCACAATGTCGGACCCACGCGCACGGGCATCTTCCAGGCTACGCGCGCAGATGTCCGGCGGTTTGGCCGTGCGGTCGCTGTAGACCGGCACGTTGATTTGCTTTCCCAGCACTTCCAATTGGGTGATGGCCGCAGGACGGTAGGTATCGGCTGCCACCATCAACGGGAAATGACCTTTGGAACGCAGATGCAATGCCAGCTTGGCAATCATCGTCGTCTTGCCGGACCCTTGCAAGCCCACCAGCATAATGAAGTAAGGGGCGCGCCCTTTCAACTCCAGACGTCCAGGTTCCCCAAGCGTCGTCACCAACTCCTGGTGGACGATCTTGACCACTTGCTGCGCGGGATTGAGGGCGCGGGAAAGTTCAACGCCCACCGCCTTCTCGCGCACACGCTCAACGAAGTCTTTGACAACTTTGTAATTGACGTCCGCTTCTAAAAGTGCCAGCCGGATCTCACGTAGGACAGCTTTGACGTCTTCCTCGCGCAAGATGCCACGCTTGCCCAGACGATCAAAAATACCTTGTAGTTTCTCACTTAAAGATTCAAACATCGCTATCCGGCCTCATAATCACGTACATTCTAACGGATATTGTGAATTCGTCAAGCATCTTAGCCGTCAGCAATCAGTGATTAGCGGTCAGCAACCTTGCCAAAGACCAAAAGCAGGGCATAATAAGCGCACTGAGACGGGACGGAAGTTCAGGTACGCCTCGCTGATGAGGCTTTCAATCGAAGTATAGAGGGCGAAAATGACAAAGAAACGTACACCGGTACCTTTGATCCGGTCGGTGGTGATCCTCAACCGCGACCGCAAGCGGGTCAAAAGCCGCACCGGGCTAAATCTGGTTTTGCGGATTGTAGGATTGTTGGTCTTGATCTCGATGTTAGCGACCGGATTGGTCATTGGCATGAGCGTCGGGGCTGCCGCAGCAGCCTATAATATGGTCAACGAAAATTTGCCCACCCCCGACGAGGTCGCGGCTGCCAGCGTCGAAACGTTCGAGACGACCAAGATTTTCGACCGCACGGGACAGCACTTGCTCTACGAAGTCATCGATCCTAACGCGGGCGACCGCAACTGGGTGCCGCTTTCGGCGATGCCCGAATACGTCATCTGTGGCACGGTGGCGGCGGAAGATAACACGTTCTGGACCAATCCGGGGTTCAACATCCGTGGTTTGGGGCGCGCCTTTGTTTCCAACATACAGGGGGAAGAGGTCCAGGGTGGATCGTCGATCACCCAACAGGTCGTGAAGAACACGGTGATTCCCATTGAGGAGCGCTTCGAGGTCAAGTACACGCGCAAAATCAAGGAAATTCTCATCGCAATGGAGCTGACGCGCCTGTACGACAAGGAAGAAATCCTGGAATGGTACATCAACACCAACCCCTACGCGAACCTCGCTTATGGGATTGATGCAGCAGCGCGCGTTTACTTCGACAAGTCCGTCGGCGAGTTGACGCTCTCCGAAGCGGCAACGCTGATCGCCATTCCACAATACCCCCTGCTCAATCCATTCAACGATCCAGAACAGGCGCTCAGACGCAAAGGGATCATCTTGCAACGCATGGTTGAAGAGGGTTGCATCACCAGCGCCGAGGCCAAAGTCGCTGAAGCTGAACCGTGGAAACTGGCGCAATCCAATCAACGCTTCGATATCCAGGCCCCACACTTCTCAATGTACGTGCGCCGCCAACTGGAGAATATGTATCCACTTGAATTGGTTGCCGGCGGCGGGCTACGGGTATACACCACCCTCGATTTAGACTTGAACAATCAAGCACAGTGTACGGTGCAAGCGTACTTACGCATCCTCGCCGGCGAGGACCCGGCGGCCGTCATCCCCGCTGCCGTATCCGCGGGGTGTCCGGCCGCGCAGTACATCCCCGATGTACCAGCCAATCGCATCGGCAACGACTATAACATCAAAAATTCCGCCGTCGTTGCCATCCGTCCCACCACCGGCGAAATTCTAGCGATGGTGGGGAGCGCCGATTACTGGAACGACGACATCGACGGCAAATTCAACGTCGCCGCCGATGGGCTGCGGCAACCCGGTTCGGCGTTCAAGCCCTTTACCTACGTCACCTTCCTGGCGCAGGGACGCAATGCCGCCTATATGTTCCTCGACGTGCGCCAGGCTTTCGATCAGGGCGCCGGTATGGCGCCCTACGTCCCGGAGAACTACAGCCGCAACTACAACGGCCCGCTCAGTTTACGCGACGTGTTGGCCCGCTCGCTGAATATCCCCGCGGTAGAAGCGATGGCTATCGCCGGCATCGACAACGTGATCCGCACCGCGCACCGTATGGGCATCACCACGCTCGACAAGGGGTTGCAACACTACGGCTTGAGCCTCACCCTGGGCGGCGGGGAGGTCAAACTCATCGACATGGTCTACGCCTTTACCGTGTTCGCCAATAACGGTACAATGTACGGTCAGCCCATCCCCCAGGCACAACTGCGTCCGAATTTCCGCGAACTGAACCCGGTGGCGATTCTGCGCGTCGAGGATCGGAACGGCAAAGTGCTCTACCAGTACGATCATCCAGAGTCCCGCCAGGTTTTAGAGCCACGTCTGGCTTATTTGATCACCGATATTCTCTCCGACCGGCGCGCGCGTATTCCGGGCTTTGGCAGCCCCAACGCGCTGGAACTCGCCGACGGTCGCCCGGCAGCAGGGAAAACCGGTACGACGAACAACTTCACCGACAACTGGGCCGTGGGTTACACACCGCAAATTGCAGTCGGTGTCTGGCAGGGGAATAAGGATGCGGACGATTTTATGATCAACACGCCCGGCGCACGCGGGGCGGCCTATATCTGGAATGCTGTAATGGAATACGCGCTGCAAAACGAACCGCCCGCCCCGTTTACGCGCCCGGAAGGATTGATCGAAGTGACCGTCTGCTCGGTTTCGGGGCTAAAACCAAACGGCCACTGCCCCACGCGCACCGAGGTGATGATCCCAGGCACCGAACCGACCGAAACCGACAACATCCACCAGGTCTTTCTGGTAAACCGCGAAACAGGGAAACTCGCCACCATTTACACACCCCCAGAATTCGTGGAAGAGCGGGTCTACATGGTGTTACCGCCGGAGGCGCAGGACTGGATCAATAGTCTGCCGGAAGACAGGCGCGTGGACATCCCGCCGGCAGAATATGACACGGTTTACGGACCCAATCAGGCGCAAGCGGAGGTAGCCGTGATCTCACCCACGGCCTACTCTTATGTCAGTGGGGTGTTCCCCATCATCGGCAACACACGCGGCGACTTTGCCTTCTATCGACTGGTCTACGGCAGGGGGCTGAATCCCGTGGAGTGGATGCAAATCGGGCCGGATCACGGCCACCAGGTAGACAACAACGTGCTAGAATTCTTCGACACCACCGGCATCCCAGATGGATTGTACACACTGCAACTCCAGGTCGTGGGGCACGATCAAGGGGTGCGCCAGGCGACGCTGCAATTCACCATCGACAACACGCCGCCAAAAGTGGATCTGACCTTTCCCGTCGACGGATCATCATTCACGTATGGAGTAGATGAATGGGTCAACATCAACGCCGAGGTGAACGACAATTACGCGGTCTCGCGCGTGGAATTTTTCAGAGGCGACGAAGAAACGCCATTCCGTGCCCGCAACATCGCGCCGTTCAACGTGAACTGGACGTTGGGCGGGCCAGGTGAATACAGCTTCTACGTCATCGCGTATGACGCCGCCGGGAACAAGACGCAGACGGAGCCGGTGAAGATCCGCGTTGTGGCGCGCGCGCAGCCGTAAGCACGTATGTAGCAGACGACAAATCACTGCAATCACAAAAGGGCGCCGGCTGGCGCCCTTTTTCTCTATACAGTAGTTATCATTCTCCGACAGGATGAATAGGATTTTCAGGATTGAAGAAGGCTTTGTTACCCTGTCTAGGGAAATGAACCGTGTGACCATTCTTGTGAATAAATATAGCGCGGGCGTGACCGCTCGCGCTATATTGTTCATCTTCGTAGATTACGAACGACTATCCCTTGCGCCGGCGATTCATCACAACCTTCTGCACTTCAGCCGCCACCGAAGGCAAGAAAATGAGCGGAATCATCGGCAGCCATTCTTCCAGTTGAATAGGCGTGGTATTGAAAATCTCGCCAATCGCCGGGATGGGCAGGTAGACCACCGCGAGCAGCAGCACCAGCGAGAAGCCCACCGCGTACTGCATGTACTTGTTGGAGAACACGCCTAGCTTGAATAGCGGGTAACGCTCCGAGCGCGAAGTGTAGGCCCGGAACAATTCAGAGGCTACCAGCGTGACGAACGCCATTGTTTCCGAGGTCAGCAGCACAAAGTCGTCGAAAGCAGCCGTACCCAGCATAAAGCCGTTTTCGAGTGCGTGTTTTGGCCCGTATACCTTCCATCCCAAAAGATAGGCGGTCAAAACCGCAGTGGTTATGGCTACCGTCTGCACGGCAACGCCGACCCACATCTCACGGTTGATCACCGGCTCCTCCGGCGGGCGCGGCGGGCGATCCATAATGTCGGGGTCGCCCTTCTCCAGACCGAGCGCCAGTGCGGGCGCGCCGTCGCTGAGCAAGTTGAGCCACAGCAGTTGAATCGCGGTGAGGGGCGGCGCCCAGCCCAGCGCGGTGGAGATGAAGAGAATGGCAATTTCGGCCACGTTACAGGAAAGCAGGAAGAAGACGAACTTGCGGATGTTGGAGTAGATAATGCGGCCTTGCTCGATGGCGCTGACGATGGAGACGTAGTTGTCGTCGGTGAGCACCATATCCGCCGTTTGTTTGGTGACGTCGGTACCAGTGATACCCATCGCCACACCGATGTCGGCTTGCTTGAGCGCGGGTGCGTCGTTGACGCCGTCGCCCGTCATCGCCACGACGTTGTTGCGCTTGCGCAACGCCGAGACGATGCGCATCTTGTGGTTCGGCGACACGCGGGCGAACACATCCACATTGTCGATCCGGTCGGCGAGTTGGTCGTCGCTCATCGCTTCCAATTCCGCGCCGGAGATGATCATGCGACCCTCGCGCAAGATGCCGATTTCCGAGGCAATCGCCGCGGCCGTATCTGGATAATCGCCCGTCACCATGATGGTGCGCAGGCCGGCGCCTTGCGCCTTCTGCACCGCCGGGAGCACCTCCGGGCGCGCCGGGTCGATCATCCCTTGCAGGCCGACAAAGATCAAATCGCGCTCGACCGCTTTGTGCTGGAGTTCACCGGTCGCTTCGGTCAACGGACGGTAAGCCACCGCGAGCACGCGCAACGCTTGGGTAGCCTGCGCCTTGTTGGCCTCCAGGACTTCTTGGCGTTTGGCGTCGGTCAATGGGATAGTCCCATCGGAAGTGAGGATATGCGTACAACAATTCAAGACCAGGTCCGGCGCGCCTTTCGTGATCGCCACGTAATTGTCTTTGCCGCCGCCGGGCAACGGGCTGATGTTCTGCTTGCCGGCGGGTTCGAGATCGTGGATGGTCGTCATCCGCTTACGGTCGGCGTCGAAGGGGATCTCGTTCACGCGCGGGAAAACGGCTTCCAGCTTATCGCGCCACAGCCCGGCCTTCGCGCCGGAGACGACCATCGCGCCTTCGGTGGGATCGCCGATCATGCGGTACTGCGTATCCGTGTGCGGTTCGAGGATAGCGTCATTGCACAACACACCGCCCCACAAGTTCGCCTGTAAGACAGGATAGTCCTCAAGGCGCAAGACCTCAGCGCCGTCGAGCATAAACTCGCCCTCCGGGTTGTAACCACGCCCCGTCACCTCATACGTGTGCCCATCGGCCCAGATGCGGGTCGCCGTCATCTGGTTCTGCGTGAGCGTGCCGGTCTTATCAGAGCAGATCACCGTCGCCGCGCCGAGCGTCTCGACAGCAGGCAAGCGGCGGATCAGCGCGTGGCGCTTGACCATTTCCTGCATCCCCAGCGCCAGACAGATGGTGACGACAGCGGGCAACCCTTCGGGGACGGCGGCAATCGCCAGACTCACGGAGAGCATAAAGAATTCTTTGCTGTGGTCGATCCAGTTTTGCATGTCCCAGCCCACGGTCTGTCCCAAGACGACCGGGCGCAGGAGACCAACGAGAAAAACGACGCCACAGACCGCGAGGCTGGCAATACCAAGCGTCTTGCCGACATCGTCCAGCTTGCGCTGCAAGGGGGTGTCTTCGTCTTCCACCGACTGAATCAGTTCGGCGATGTGCCCGATCGTGGTCTTCATGCCCGTGGTGGTGACCACGCCCATACCACGCCCGTACGTGATCGTCGTGCTCATGAAGGCCATATTGTGCTGGTCGCCCAACCCGGCGTCCGCCGGCATCACGTGGTCGGCGTTCTTATTCACCGGCACCGATTCTCCGGTGAGCGAGGCTTCCTCCGCCTTCAGGTTCATGCTCTGCACCAGGCGCAAGTCCGCCGGGATGATGGTACCCGCTTCCAGCAACACGATGTCGCCGGGCACCAGCTCCCGCGAAGGCACCATCACGCGCGTGCCATCGCGGATGACGTGCGCTTCTGGGGCGGCCATCTTCTTCAGTGCGGCGAGGGCCTGTTCGGCTTTGCTGTCCTGAATGATGCTGATGGCCGTATTGAGGATGACGATGGCGACGATAGCCCCGGCCTCAATATAATCCCCCAGGATAGCCGAGATGACGGCTGCGACAATGAGGATCATCACGATAAATTCGGTGAGACTTTCCCACAAACGCTCAAAGAACGTCGGCGGCTTCTTCTCTTCCAGTTCGTTGTACCCGTAGGTTTCCAACCGCTTCTTAGCCTCAGCGGTCGTCAACCCATTGCGAGTGTCAACGCCCAGTTTTCCGGCTGCCGCCTCGATGCTTAGAGCATGCCACTTTTCTTCAACTGCGCTCATGCAACCTCCTCCATATCAATGATATAAGCTGTAAAAAACTGAATGTGGCCTTGACGTACAATCCCACATCATAACATACTCTTGCGGATGGGCAAGAACTCCGCCGACCCTTGCGAAAATCTCGGGGCACGAACTATGAGCAGTTCCATCCGTAAACCTTCACCAGGGTGAGTTAACGCGCCGAGAATCTATATACCGTCGTCGTCTGATACGTCTGCCCCGGTTCGAGCGTGGTGGCGGGGAATCCGGGCTTGTTGGGCGAATCAGGATAGTGCTGGGTTTCCAGGCAGAATCCGCCACGCCGCACGTAGACGCGCCCGCCTTTTCCCGGCAGTGTTGGCGGCATCATGTTCCCGGCGTAGAATTGGATCGCCGGTTCGGTAGTGTGAACCTCCATCACCCGGCCCGACGACGGTTCGTAGACCCGCGCCGCCAGCCGCAGCACGCCCGGCTCGCCATTGACAATCCAGTTGTGGTCATAGCCGCCGCCGTATTTGAGCTGCGCATCGTCAGCGGCGATACGCGCGCCAATGGGCGTCGCCGTGCGGAAATCCATCACCGTCCCGGCTACAGGGCGCAGTTCGCCGGTGGGGATTAGCGTTCCATCGACCGGCGTGAATGTATCGGCGTTGAGGTACAGTTCGTGGTCCAGAATCGTCTCCGCGGCCCCGGACGAGAGATTGAAGTAGGAATGGTTGGTCAAGTTGACGACCGTGGTCTTGTCCGTGGTCGCCGTGTAGTCGATTTGGAGGGCGTTGTCGTCGGTCAGAGTGTAGGCCACTGTGACCGAGAGTGTACCGGGGTAGCCTTCCTCACCGTCGGGGCTGACGTAGGCTAACACCAAAGCAGGACCGGCGGCCGTTTCCAACGCGCGCGGCATCCAGACTTTTTTATCGAAGCCCTTGATCCCGCCGTGCAGGTGATTCTGGCCGTCGTTCTGCGCCAACACGTATTCCACGCCGCCCAGCGCGAATTTGCCGTTGGCGATGCGGTTGCCAAACCGCCCCACGAGGCAGCCAAAGTAGGGACTGTGCGCGACGTACTCGGCGAGCGTGTCGAACCCGAGCACGACGTCCGCAAAGGCCCCGTCCCGATCCGGCGCGGTTAACGAAACGACGATCCCCCCATAATTGGTGATCGTCGCTCGCATACCCTGCGCATTGACCAGGGTGTACAAAACAATATCCGTTCCGCCAGCTAAAGTACCAAATGATTGCTTCTTGATCTTCATGCCTCTCCTCCTCACAACGATAAACCACTAATCTGCACGAATTTTCACGAATAAAATATAATATTAGTGGTAATTCGTGCAGATTCGTGGTAAGAAATTCCAAGTCTTGGTGCTGTATCCGGCAATACGATCGATTCCGGTAACTGCTCACCACAGTAAAGCAAGTGCGCGGGACAGTGACAATCTGATGCGCCACAACGGGGAACGATGACACGCGCGCCCTGAGACTTCAGCAGATATGTCGCCCACGTGCACTCGCAACTGGCGTCAGGCGCCAGCCACACGGCCACCGGCGTAGCCTTCGCACGAACGTAATCAATGTGCCAGCGCCGTAGCGCGCCACCACGCAGGTGACGTCCCACCCGTGCCGCCAGTCCGCCCGGTCCCCACGCGCTGCCGACGTAGCAATACAAGCCGGCGGGTAACGTCCATTCGCCTAACGCGCCTATCGTGCACTGCGTCGCGTCAGGAAGACGCAATCCTAGGACATACGTGCCGGGCGCTGTCGTCAGTAGCGCATCTGGGATTTCCAGAGCGTGCCACCTAGCCAATTGAGAATCACACCCAGGGCCAGGGCAAACACTCCCACGATGTCCATCAAGTGGAAGGTGTGCTCGCTATTCAGTTGCCAAACGTAGGACCCCTCGTAGGTTTCCGGGAGCGCCAGGGCCATCAAACCTAACAAGATAAAGAGGACACCTGCGCCGCTTAGTGCGATCACCAGCCAGCTATGTTTAGGAGCAGCCATCACGACTCCTCAGGAGGCGGGACCGGCAAATCGGCAACCGGCGTTCCCATCCACTTTTCACCCACCTCAATCAGCATGACGGGGATGTCATCCCGAATGGGGTATTTGCGATCACAATCCTGGCAGACGAGCCAGCTATCTTCGCGCAACAGCGTCAACAGGCCGGGATCGTCTTTGTCTTTGCGTCGAGTCTCGCCACTTACGCAATACGGACAACGCAAAATGCTCAGTAACTCAGCATCTATCATCGTTCCTCCTGAATCGGCGATTTCAAAGTCATTGACCGAAAGTATACCATGCTTTGCAGACTGTAAAAGTCGCTCGAAAATAGCCACCGAGTGCACAGAGATCACAGAGAAAGCACTCTGAGTGCTCTGTGCGCTCTGTAGCTCAAATCTTCGTCCTTGTTGGTGTGGAATCCCGCATTACGGATAGCGGTAAATCACAGCGCGCAGCCAACACGCCCAATCCTGATCGGCGTTTTCACCGGCGTTCACCCGCAGAACCATATCCGCCCCCTGCCCGGCATAAGGCGAGAGATCCAAGCTGATCGTCTTCAAGCCGTCGCCGTAGGTGTCTCTCACCTGCACAATGGTGACGTTGCCGCTCGTTGAAGCCCGCAAGATGACCTCGAAGGTGACATCGCCGGCAGCAGCGCCCTCCAGCAACCCCACCGTCGCGTAAAAGCGATCGCCCGTCTGCACGACGTAGCGGACGTTGTTGTAAAGATCCAGATATGCGCCGTTAATCCACCCATCGGCGACCCACTTGGGATGGGTCTGCAAACATTGTCCCTGGATCGCGCTGCCGTTTTCGAGTTTCCCGGTAGCCCAACGTGTGAATCCCTGAATATCGCCGGTTGAACCGTTCCACGTGAGGTTGGTCACAGGATCGCCGGATTGCCACGATGCGAGCGGAGCCTTCTCCACAAAATCGTAGACGACGCGTGGGTTGGCGATGGTAATCGTGTTTTCGAGAATGTTGTTGGTCTCGTCGCTCTCGACAACGACGTTCTGTGTATCAGCGTGCGCTTTCGTCACGATACTGCCATAAGCACTGGAGTACCTGAAATTGTCGCAGGCTAAAGTAGCTGTCGAACCGGCCGTAAGCGTCGCAACGGTCCATTCGCAAGATACCGACGTGAAATCCTTGCCGCCCCACCAACGCACCACAAAACTGCCGCTATCGACCACACCTTGATTGCGCACGCGCACCGCCACTTTGAGCGGCAGGTGCGCCACCGGCGGCGATGGCTCGAACGTGATCGACTCGACGTAGAGGTCCACGCCAGACACCCCACAAGCCACGTTGATCGTCACACTCACCCGTCCAATCTCAGCCCCGTTTTGCCCGAGGGCAATCAGTGTGATCACAGAACTGCCGGCAGGCGGATTGGCCCACACGTAGTTGGTACTGTCGGCCGGGAGGTTCACCAGCAGGCTTGGACCTTCGAGGCGGTACGCGGTCTGGCCTATCGCGGCTGTCCAGGTGAAGGTGACACTCTTACAATCCGTCGCCACTGCACCGGTAAGATTGCCGGGTGCAGCCGGCGTCACCGTAGGCGTTGGCGTCGCCGGACCTTCGATAACAATCTGCACGTAGAAAATGCCGCCGTAGGCCTTCCCGGTGGGGTCTTGCAACTGCCAATTGCTGCGATACGTCCCCGGCGTAGCGGGCGACGTCATCGACACACTGATGTCTACCTGCGCATCGGGGGCAGTCACAGGCACTGCAACTGATGCCGGCGCGCCGAACATCTCCCCTGAAATGTAAACGAACTTCGTCCCTTCACCCCACGTACACGTGCCGCTGTTGCGAATCCGCCACGTTTTGACGAAGGCCTGGCTCTTGTCCAGTTTGGTGTTATCGGGGATCGTGACATCAGCAACGTAGGCTGCACGCAGCACGCAGCCTTCGTCTCCCGCGACATCAGGCGCGTCGGTGGGCGTTGGCGACGGCAAACCAGCTACCGGCGCCAGCGTCATCGTCGCCGTCACCACCGGCGCAACGGGCGTCTCTTCCCCCTCAGTCTCCGGCGTCGGGCCTCTGCCTGGCATATTGCAGGCCAAGGCGAGCAGCATCAGCAACGCAACCACAAGCCACACAATACGGCGTTCTTTCATACTCTTACCCTCCTGTGTGAATCAGCGAAAGAGCGAATCAGCGATTGTTCTGCATCCTGCACCTTGCATACTGATTCCTATCTTAATCCAAAAACGCGCGGTAACAAGTGAATGAACAAATAGCCGAATGGAAAATGGCAAGTTAAGTATCCAGCTTCCGGCAACCAGTAACCTGCTCCCTGCTCCCACTTGGCGATTGGTTTGGTTGTGGTATGATAACGCACGATTGAGGATATGCGCCAAATGACAACATTATTTACCTTCGACCTACTTGCCACAGACGGCCTGGCGCGGGCGGGCGTGTTTCACACCGCCCATGGCCCGCTGCCGACGCCGATCTATGCGCCGGTCGGCACGCAAGCAACGGTCAAAGCGGTGACGCCGCAGCAGTTGCGCGAAGTCGGCGCGATTTTGTTGCTGGCGAACACCTATCACCTATACCTGCGGCCCGGCGACGAACGCATCGCAGCCCTGGGCGGTCTGCACACCTTTATGGGCTGGAATGGCCCGCTCCTCACCGACTCCGGCGGCTTCCAGGTCTTCAGCCTGGGCGGCGGGCGCGGGCAAACCCCGCTGCGCACCATCGATGACGACGGTGTGACCTTCCGCTCGCACATCGACGGTCGGCAGCACCGCTTCACGCCGGAGCGGGTCGTCGAGATCGAGCAAAACCTCGGCGCGGACATCGCTATGGTACTCGACGAGTGCGCCCCGCCGGACGACTACGATTACAACATCCGCGCGCTGGCCCGAACGCACGCCTGGGCCAAACGGTGCAAAGCCGTTCATACGCGCCCGGATCAGGCGCTCTTCGGCATCGTACAGGGCGGCATCTTCCCCGACCTGCGCGCGCAGAGTGTCGAATTTCTCACCGCGCTGGACTTCCTCGGCTATGCCATCGGCGGACTCTCCGTCGGCGAAACGAAAGCGCAGATGTACGACACGCTCGATGCGACTACGCCGCTGCTACCGGAACACAAACCGCGCTACCTGATGGGCGTGGGCACGCCGGAGGACTTGGTCGAGGGCATCGCGCGGGGCATTGACATCTTCGATTGCGTACTGCCGACCCGCGTCGCGCGCAACGGGCAGGCGCTCCTGAAAACCGGGAAGCTGAATATGCGCAACGCCCGCTTTGCCGACGATTCCGCCCCACTCGACGCGACGTGCGACTGCTACGCCTGCCAACACTTCAGCCGGGCCTACATCCGCCACCTGTTCGCAGCCAAAGAGATTCTGGGGGCCACACTGCTCACCATCCACAACGTACACACGATGCTGGCGATGATCAAAGAATGTCGTACCGCTATCCTGGCGGGTACATTCACCGATTATCGCGCCGCGTTCTGGGAAGCGCGGGGAGCAGTAGACGGTAGACAGTAGCCGGCAGACGGGGGGGCCTATCCCCGTCTACCGTCTACCAAATCAGAGAGGACAACGATGCAAAAACGAAACGGCTTGAATTGGCTAAGAGGTACAAAGAAGAATCCCGTCGACGAGACGGCGCAGAATGTGGCGCAGGCTTACGGGCGGAAACAGAAACTCGCGCAGAAACGTGAGATCATCATCAAGAACGAAGCGCAGATTGCCGGTATCCGCAAAAGCTGCCACCTCACCCGTGACATCCTGGATGCGATCACCCCGCGCATTGTGCCCGGCATCACCACCGAGCAGATCAACACGTGGGTGCACGAGATGACGCTCGCGCACGGGGCGATCCCCGCGCCGCTGAACTATCGCGGCTATCCCAAGAGCGTCTGCACCTCGATCAACGACGTCATCTGCCACGGCATCCCTAGCCCCGACCGGGTGCTGCGTGAAGGCGACATCCTCAACATCGATGTGACCACGATCCTCGACGGGTATTACGGTGATTCCAGCCGTATGTTCTTGATCGGTGACGTCTCGCCGGCGGCGCGCAAACTGGTGCGGGTAACGCGCGAGTGTATGGAGTTGGGCATCGCGCAGGTGAAACCGGGCAATCGTATGGGCGATATCGGCCACGCCATCCAACAGCACGCCGAACGCCACGGCTACTCTGTCGTGCGCGCTTTCGTGGGACATGGGACCGGCATCCACTTCCACGAAGCCCCGGATGTGACGCACTACGGTGTGCCACATACCGGCGCGGAGATGCTCCCCGGTATGGTGTTCACCATCGAGCCGATGATCAACATCGGCGATTACCAGGTGCGGACGCTTGACGATGATTGGACCGCCGTGACCGCCGACGGCTCACTCTCCGCCCAGTGGGAACATACGGTGCTGGTGACGCCGGACGGCGTCGAAGTTCTGACAGCGTAACGTCATTGCGTTTTTTGACAGGATTCACAGGATTTCCAGGATAAAGAGTTTGATCCTGTGAATCCTGTCCAAAAATATCGACGCTAGAACCCCAACTCCCGCAGCCGTCCATCGCGGTCGCGCCATTGCGGCTGCACTTTGACCCACAACTCCAGGTAGACTTTCCCGCCGATAAAGCGTTCCAGTTCCGCGCGGGCCGCCGTGCCGATCTGCTTGAGACGCTGGCCCTCTTTGCCGATGACGATGGGCTTTTGCGTCTCGCGCTCCACCCAGATCGTCGCCGAGACGTAGAGCACGCCGTTCTCGCGCTCGTGGTAGTCCTCCACGAAGACCGCTGCCGCATGTGGAACTTCCTGATGGGTATAACGCAGCATCGCCTCGCGGATCAGCTCCGACGCGATTTGGTGTTCGGTCTGATCGGTGATCTGATCCCCGGGATAGTAGCGCGGACCTTCCGGCAGGAATTTCAGGATGTGTTCCTGTAACAACTCGAGGTTCGTCCCCTTGAGCGCGCTGGTGGGGATCGAGTCGGCGTAATCGGGCAGCAGCGCCCAATAAGTCGCAATCCGCGCCTCGGCCTTCTCCAGCTCCAGTTCATCCATCTTGTTGAGGACGAAAACGACCGGGCATTTTGCAGCCCGCGCCGCCAGCAATTGCGCGATATGCTTGTCCTCTTCCCGTGGCGCGACCGCCACATCGACGACGAACAGCACCACATCGGCGTTGGGGATGGCGGCAACCGCCTGCTCGATCATCAGCTCGTTTAGCTTGTGCCCGGGCTTTTGATGAATGCCTGGCGTGTCGATGAAAATCATCTGGTAGCCCGGTTCGGTGACGATGCCGGTGATGCGATTGCGCGTCGTCTGTGCTTTGGGCGACACGATAGCGATCTTGTGGCCCACCAGCGCATTGACGAGCGTGGATTTCCCCACGTTAGGCCGCCCGATGACGGCCACGAACCCGGACCGGTGGCCTTCCGGCAACACCTCGTCGTGCCAATCGACAACGGCCTCACCTTCGGTGATGACCGTGCCGCCACTCTCGGCCAGAAATTGCTCGATGACCGCCAATGACGTATCCTCAAGGCTCACTTCAGTTCCATTTTTCTCCACGTTATTCTCCCTCAAAAATACCTCAACGGATTGAACGGATCGAACGGAAAAAATCTCCGTTATACTCCGTTGAATCCGTTGAGAGAACTTCTCATCCAACCGCTGATATCGCGGCTCACTCTCCTTTAACCAAATAAATGGCCGGCATCCCAATCAGCGTTGTCAAACCCTTGACGAGGACATTCGCCCAGAAAATCGACCAGACCACGGCGTTCGGCAGCACACCGCCGAACGCGCCCCAACAGAAAATCAAACTATCCAGCGGCACGCCGAAGAGATTGCTGACCAGCACGCGCGACCACTGATAACGCCGCGTCACGCGCGTGACCCACAGGTGGTAGACCTCGGTATCCAGCAACTCGCTAATCACCTCAGCGACGATGCTGGCCAGCACGATCCGCCACACCGGAGCGAGCAACCCTGCAAAAGCCTCTTGCAACGGCCACGCCGGATCGGGCGGCAGGGCACTCAAGAACACGAAGAACCCGGCCATGAACAGGTTGATCACCGCCGCCGCAATCACCACCGTCCGCGCAGCCGTGCGGCCCAGCGCCTTGTGGACCATATCGCGCAGCGTGAACGTGAACGGGTAGATGAAGGTCCCACCATCGATGCTGAAACCCGCCACCCAGGCGATCTTCAAACTGCCGATGTCGGCCAGCATCTGCGCGGCGATGTAGGCCATGACGACGATGATGCCGGTGACCGTCATCGCAGACACAGGTATCTGAGTCTTTTGCTCCGGTACACGTTCCACAGGTTCCCACCTTCTCGTAACACAACCAATTTTGTCGACAAAAGCACGGATTAGCGATCCGCTATACGGTCGAGCTACCACATGACCGCAGACGAAGTATACCACATTCACAAGTTGGCAGTTAGTGCTATAATATGCGCCATTATGGCAAAAAACAGGAAGTTCTGGATACTGATCGCCGCTGCGCTTACGATGGTGGCGTTGTTCCTTCTAGCCAGCAGCCTCTCAACGGTGGAGCTACTTCCGGGACAGCGGTTCCCCTGGGGATTGTTTATGGGAGACGCAGTAGAGGCGCCGCTCTACCCGCCGATGGAAGGTGGCGACCTGTTGATGACCGTCTTCAGAATTGCCATGCTGGTCTCGCTCCCTCTCATTCTCCTCTATATGCTCTTAACCAAGGATGGTCGTAAGCGCGCAGTGCGTCTCCTGTTGCAACTCGTGCTCATTTTCTACCTGATGTCTTTTCTCAGCGAAAGGCTAAACGAGAACCTCGTCGAAAACCCAGAAATCGGGATGTCCGATTCGGCGCCTATGGAGGAGATGGTACTCGAAGCCCCGCCGGAATTCGTGCCGGGCGATATGCAAGATCTCACCACGGCGCTCAGCCTGGGGTTGGCGATCGTGCTAACCATCGTGATCGTGACCACACTCTACATCCTCTGGCGGCGCAGACGACTGGCGCAAGACGACACTTTGACGGATCTGGCGCGCGAGGCGCAAGACGCGCTCGACGACATTCAAGCCGGCGGCAATCTCAGGAATGCCGTCATCCGCTGCTACGCCGAAATGAGCCGCGTCATCAGCGAAAAACGCAACATCCAGCGCGGCATCACGATGACGAGCCACGAATTCGTGGAACAGTTGGTCAAAGCCGGCCTGCCCCAACGGCCCGTTCATGAACTCACACATCTCTTCGAAGAAGCGCGTTACGGCGACCGCGATCCCGGCCCCGCCGAAGAACAGCGGGCCGTCGCCTGCCTGTCAACCATCGTCACTGCCGTTGCGGAGCTGGCCCGATGAACCAAGACCTACCGGAAAAAACCCCTACTAGCTTGCTCAAGCGCTTCTGGTGGGCGCCGCTCGTTGGTCTGCCACTGGTGGCGCTGCTGATGTTCAGCCTGCGCGATTTCGTCCGCGACACGCTTGCGCTGCCGCTTTCGCACCTTATGTGGCTCGTAGGCATCATCGTCAGGAGCGTCCCGCAGGTGTGGTTTTGGACCGGACTGTTGATTGTCGCCCTGATCATTGCGCTGCGCAGCCTGGACCGCGAACGCCGGTCCACGCAGACCATACCTGGAAAAGCCCTCTATCCTGCGCGGGGACGGATCGCGGTTTGGGCCGAGCGCGTCAATATGTTGTTGAAGGGCAAATATTCCCGGCATCGCTTTGGCTATTTCGTCGGCAAGCTGATCCTGGATGTGCTGGCGCACGAAGAACGCCTCAGCTATCGAGACGTCGAACGGCGTCTCGAACAAAGCGATATGGACGTGCCGCCGGCCGTACGCAGTTACCTCTTATCACGCCTGAGACCGTCGCATACCGAGGCCCGGCCCAAGTTTTTCACCCGGCTCAAGCGTTTTTTGGGCTTGGAAAAACAACTAACGGTGCAACTGAACGCCGATCTGGAAACCATCATCACATTTTTAGAAAACCAATTGGAGGTTTGAGACTATGACCCTCGACATCGCCAAAGTTGCCGAGTTGACCAACGATGTGCTCAAGGAAGTGGAACGCGCCATCGTGGGCAAACGGGAAGTGTTGGAACAGATTATGGCCGCTATGCTCACCGCAGGTGGGCACGTGCTGCTGGAAGACTACCCCGGTTTGGCCAAGACGCTCATCGCCAACAGCTTCGCCACGGCGCTCGGATTGACGTTCAAACGCATCCAATTCACGCCCGACCTGCTGCCCGGCGACATCACCGGTGGCTATATCTACGACCGCACGCAAAACCAGTTTTCCCTGCGCAAAGGGCCGTTGTTCGCCAACATCATCCTCTCCGACGAAATCAACCGCGCCTCCCCCAAGACGCAGTCGGCGCTGCTCGAAGCGATGCAGGAATACCAGGTGACGCTGGAAGGTGAGACGATGCGACTGCCTGCACCTTTCATTGTTATCGCCACCCAGAACCCCATCGAATACGAGGGCACCTTTCCGCTGCCCGAGGCCCAACTCGACCGCTTCATCATGAAGCTGGCGATTGGCTATCCGGGCGCAAAAGACGAGCAGGAAATCCTGCACCGGCGTCGCGAGCGCCGCCAAGACACATTTTCACTGGAGCCGGTGATCGACAGCGAGACGCTTCTGGCAATGCGCGAGGCCATCGAGGACGTACACGTCGATGCCGATATCGAGCAGTACATCGTCGATCTGACACGGGCCACGCGCACCCACCGCTACGTCGCCGTGGGGGCCAGCCCACGCGGCGCACTGGCGTTGCTCAAGTTGTCGCGCACCTGGGCGGCGATGCAGGGGCGTGGTTACGTGCTCCCCGACGACGTGAAGCTGTTTGCGCTGCCGGCGTTGAGCCACCGCCTGATCCTGGAACCCGATCTGTGGACCGAGCGCCACGCCGCTTCCGAAGTCGTCACCGAACTGCTGCGTGTGGTCCCCGTGCCGGTGATTCAGAGCTACATGCGGCGATCTTGATCCATCGTAGGAACAACGACAGATAGTCTATGCGCAGACTGCTTTTCCTGAGCCTCCTGGTCTACGGTTTTATCTTCGCCGGGTTAATGACGTTGAGCGGCAACGTCTTGGCGCTTGCCATGCCTCTGGTCATCTACCTGATCGCGGCTTTCGTCTACAGCCCCGATAAACCAAAGTTGATGATCACCCGCAGGATGAGCGCGCCTATCGTCCAACACGATGCCCCGGCGACGGTCACGTTGCTGATCCACAATCAAGGGGAACAACTGGAGGAAGTGCTGCTCGAGGATATGGTGCCGCAGGGGTTGACCATCACAGACGGTGAAGCCTGGGCGCAACTGACGTTGCCGGCCGGCGGCAAGGCGGAGTTTAGCTACACCGTGACGGGTCAGCGAGGCAACTACCCCTTCCGTTACCTGCGCACGTCGGCTAACGAGCACCTGGGCCTCTTTCGCCATCAAGGCTGGTTGGAAGTCGCCGGGAATCTTATGGTCCTGCCCGAATCGCGGCGGTTGGAACACCTCGACATCCGCCCGCTGCGCACGCGCGGCTACGCCGGCCCCATCCCCTCGCGGTTGGCCGGTTCTGGCACCGACTTTTTCGGTGTGCGCGAATATCAATTGGGCGACCCGCTGCGCTGGATCAACTGGCGGGCCGGCGCCCGGCACCAGCACACCCTGTTCACCAACGAGTTCGAAATGGAACGCATCGCCGACGTGGGGTTGATCCTGGACGCGCGGCAGAACAACAACGTCGTCGTCGGCAATGATTCGCTGTTCGAGCACGCGATTTCCGCGACGGCCGGGCTGGCCGAAGCCTTCCTCAACGATGGCAACCGGGTGGGCCTTTTGGTCTACGGGCGGGGGTTGGAGATGACCTATCCCGGCTACGGCAAAGTCCAGCGCGAGCACATTATGCAGGCGCTGGCCCACGCCAGGACGGGCGACAGTCTGGTTTTCGAGAGCATGGATTATCTGCCGGTGCGCTTCTTTCCGGCCAAGTCGCAGATCGTCCTCGTCAGCCCGTTGCGCGAGGAAGATTTGTCGATCCTCACCCGGCTACGCGCGCGCGGCTACCAGGTCCTCGTCATCAGCCCTGATCCGGTAGCGTTCGAAGCGCAACAGTACGCGCTAAAGGCGACCGCGGATGCAAGCGCCGGCGATACAGGCGTCCAGTTGGCGCTGCGCATCACGCGTGTCGAACGCGAGTTGATGCTGCGCCGCCTGCGCCGGGTGGGCATCCAGGTCATCAACTGGCAGGTGGATCAGCCTTTCGACAAGGTGATGCGCTCGGCGCTCGTTCGCCCAGTGATCCCTACTAACCGCATCGTGAGGATCGAACGATGAACTTGAGCACCCCTGTCTTCACGGTCGCGCGCATTATGACCATCAGCACACTCGTCGCTACAGCGGCGATGGCGCTCGGTTACGGTCTAAACGAGCAGTTCCTCGGCGTACTGCTCTTCATTGCTCTAGGGCTGCTGTGGCTGGTGGGGCAGCGTTATGCCGTGCAGGCTTTCGCCGGACTGGGATTGCTCGGGTTTACCACCGGGGCATTGCTCGGCGCGTTGTATGGGATAGCGAACGGCTGGTTGTTGGTGGGGATCGCGGCCGCGCTCGTGACGTGGGATTTGCACCATTTCATCCTGCACATGCGCGTCGCCGAGCCGGAAGATGCAGACAACGCAGAGGCCAACAGGGCATTTGCGAACTTCCGAAATGAAAATATGCGCGCACTGGAACGCGCCCACTTGCAAAGGCTCGCACTCGTGACCGCGGCAGGATTGTTGCTGGGCGGGCTGGCCCTGACGATCCGGCTCACGCTGCGCTTCGGCGTCGTCCTCGTCCTGGGGCTGGTCGCCATCTTTGGTTTGAGTCGCTTGATCCGTTATTTGCGCCAGGAAAGCGATTAGCCACCCTGACGAAGATTCAGGCAAACCAGAGTTTGCACACCATCGTAAGGATTATTTCCTGACCTGCCCCGAATCCACGTCGATCATCAACGACGATACATCCACCGCTTCGAAATTTGCACCGGTCAGTTGGCGCAATTCGCGCAGTTCATCGTTGTCCCACCGCTCGTCCGGCGCGCCGGAGATGTACCAGGATGAGCCGTTGTCGGCGAGCATCATCCCGTATTTCTTGAGCGCCCGCAGGATCACCTGGACGTTGGGCGAGAACCCGCTGATGTCGAAGTCGGCCTTCAGCCGGAAGCGTTGCCCCATTGGCGGATATTGCGGTCCGGTAAGGTTGGAAGCGTAGTGGCGCGCGGGCCAGACGTAGGCGCGGCGCGTCTGCGGCGCGGTGAAACGCAAGGCGTGCCGGATTTCCCCGGCGGCGACCTCCTCGTAACGCACCAATCCCGGCAGGATAGGCAGCCCGGCAGCATCGGCGGAAGTCCACGTTTCAGGGCGCAGCGCGTGGCTGGCAAGGTCGAAGATCGCGCCGGAACCGGCAGTCCAGGTGCTACCGCCATGCACCGGAAAAGCGTAGTACAACTCATACAACACGCAGTCGTCACGATCCACGACCAACACATGGCGGTCGCCATCGCTTTCCGCCCCGCCTTCGATAGGCGCATCGGGCGGGATGGGATACGGGCCAGGGTCACTTTCGTCATCGTAGTCAAACGTCACCGGCACACGAGGCTGCGTCCCTGGGATAACCACATACGGAATGCCGATCGGTCCGCCGTCCCACAGCCCCGAACCGAAATCCGCGTGCACATGCACGCTAGCGCCGATCGTGGCGACGTAAGCGGCGGAGTTCGTATCGACGGGAAGGGTGTCCACCGGCGTATTCCAGATATTGTCGGCCGGGAAGACAGCACATCCGGCAATGAGCGGGACAGGATTAGCGCGCATAACCAGCGGCAGATAGACAAACGAGTCATCTGCAGGCTCGGCGATGGCAGAGGACATCGGTTGTCGCGGGCCTTCCACTTGCTCGCGCTCCGCCGCAGTGGGCGCAAGCGCACATCCGCTCAATACACACACAGCGCCACATAGTACCAGGAATATCCGGCGATATTTCCGCATACGCTCCCCCAAAAAATCACCTCAACGGATTGAACGGATTCAACGGAAAATATCCGTTAAATTTCGTTGAATCCGTTGAGAGAATCATTTCAAGAAAGGTAATCTCCAGTTGCCTTCGCCACTGACGCGAATGTCGCGGCGCTGGAACAACAGCCAGGCCAGCGCAGCCAGGACTAGCGCAATGCCGAGTGTGCTGAGCAAAGGCCCCCACTCTAGCCCATTGACGGCGCTGCCACCCTGGTAGTACTTTAGCGGCGAAAATGTGTTGAGCGGCTCCAGGGTGTCGTTAATCGATGCCAGCGATGTAACGAAGTAACTCACCAACAACAGCACGCCGGTCACACTGGCTGCCAACGTGCGCGAGGGCAGCAGGAGGCTGAGGAACAGCGCCAGCGTGCCAAACAGGAGCAGGATCGAGAGCAGCGAAATGTGCGGCAGGAGCACCTGCCAGGCGGTTGTATCCAATCCCGTCCAGGACAATCCCACGGCGAAGCCAAGCCATGCCAGCAGAAGCACGGCGGTCAGCGTCGCGGCGAGCGCCAGCCAGCGTCCCCAGAACAACGCCGTGCGGGTGATGGGGTGCGCCAGAATCAGATCGAGCGTGCCCTTCTCTTCATCAGCCACTACCAGCCCGGAGCCAAGCAGCAGCGCTAGAATACCGATGGCCACCGGCACATAGGAGAAGAAGGCGAAGTTGAGATAGCCGCCCGCCGAGAAAATATCCGCCGTGCCGCCAAAAAACGAGAGCATTTCCTTACCGTAGGCGTCGAACAAGTTCTTGAGCTGTGCCTGCTGCTCCAACATCGGCTTGTACAGCCACATCAAATAGACGGCGATGATTGACATGCTGCTGCCCCACCCGATGATCTGCCACTTCCAGCGCCGCAGGGATTGGTTGAAAATGGTGAACATGGCCGCCTACCTTTCGTAATACGCCAGGAAAATCTCTTCGAGCGATGGGCGCTCGGTTTCAAATTCGATCACGGGGAATTTAGCCAGTTCTTTGATTAGAGCGTCCATCTCACCCTCGACCCGCAATGTCACGGAATCGGCGCTGCGCGACAGGATGGAGACACCGGGAATGTCTTCCAACGTGGGAACCTGGATTTCGCCGCCGAAGCGGACTCTGGCCCGGCGCAGCGCCCGTTTGATCAGCGCCTGCGTTTCGGCGACTTCCACTACCATGCCTTTGCGGATGATGCCCACGCGATCGGCCAATTGCTCCACCTCGCCGATGACGTGCGATGAGAAAAAGATGGTAGCACCATCCGCTTTGGCTTCGCCGATCAGCTTGTGCACTTCCTGCTGGATCAACGGATCCAACCCGCTGGTAGGTTCGTCCAGCAGAAGCAATTCGGGTCTGTGCATGAGCGCCTGCACCACACCGACTTTCTGCTTGTTACCCTTCGAGAGGTTTTTCGTCTGCGTCTTTAAATCGAGGCCCAGGCGGTCGGCGAGATTGCGGATGTAGGTCCAATCGGCTTTGCCGCCGCGCAGCGTGTTGAACTGTTTGAGAATGGTCTCGACCGTCTCGGCATCTTCTAGGTGCAACTCGCCGGGCAGGTAGCCGCAACGAGCGCGCACCTCAAGCGCATCCTTTTGCGGATCGAGTCCCAGCACGCGCACCGTCCCGCCGTCAGGCCGGATCAGGTCGAGCAGAATGCGAATCGTCGTCGTCTTGCCGGCGCCATTAGGTCCCAGAAAGCCGAAAACTTCACCACGCTGCACTTCCAGCTCGACGCCGCGCAACGCCTGGACGCGGCCATAGGATTTGGTCAATCCCTGGGCGAGCAAAACTATGGATGAATCGTTCACCTCCGCCTCCCAAACGTCCGGGTCATGATCAGCGCGGCGGCAGATTGAGGACTTGATTCGGGTAAATCAAGCTAGGGTTGGTCACTTGCGGGTTGGCAGCAATCAAGTCCGCGAGTCTGACGCCGGTGCGCTGTGCGATCAGCGCCATGTACTCGCAGCGGGCCACGATGTAGGTCGTTCCCCGGTCAATGCCCATCGGGATATTGCCCGCGCTGCACACGCCGGTCGCGGGTTTTGCCGCTACCGCGACAACTTCGACCTGAATCGTGTCAGTAGCGTTTGCCGCATCCCCGGCATTTTGTGCAGCTATCGCATATACGCCAGGTTCACACACGTAGTCAAACGACCACATTCCGTCTGCTTGTACAACTGCCAAGCCCACTATTAAACCCTGGTCGGTGATCTCAATTCGAGCATTGGGTTGGCCTGTGCCCTTGATCGACAACGTGTCACCAGTTATGACTGCCCCGGTTTGCGGTTCGGTGAGAAGAAGAGGACGTCGTTCCACTACAAAATTGACCCACTCTGACTCACCCAACAATGCGCCTGAGTCGTCCACAGCACGCGCAAGTAAATTGTACGGTGCAGGGGGTAACAGCGCGCTACAAGTCCACGTACCATCCTCACCAACAATCGCTTGTCCTATTATCCGTCCCTCGTTTCCCCACACCTCAATAGTAGTACCTGGTTCGCCTGCTCCAGAGAACGTCACCGTCCAATCATCGCCCACTTCAGGCATAGACATCGTCGGCGCTTTGAGCAGCACAGGCACGGTGAACTTGAGCGCCTCAGACGCCGCCAGCGTCTTGCCGGAGGCATCTACAGCGCGCGCGCTGAAATCGTAATCACCCGCCTCCATCGACGGCGCGGCGAACGACCATTTGCCGTCCGCGCCGACGGTCGCCTTCCCCAGGTTTTTACCGCCCGCCCAGATCTCGACTTTGGAACCCGGCGTCCCCGCTCCGGAGAACGTCACCGTCCCATCATCGCCCACCTGCGGCGCAGAGAGCACCGGCGCTGCAACCAACACAGGCATGGTGAACCGGAGCAGCTCCGACTCGGCGAGCGTCGCGCCGGAAGCGTCCACGGCGCGCGCACTGAAGTCGTAATCGCCCGGATGAAGGGGGGTAGCAGCGAACGACCATACGCCGTCAGCTCCTACGGTAGCTTGGCCGAGCAGTTCGCCGTCTCTTGCCCACACGGCCACGGTGGAACCCGGCGTCCCCGTTCCGGAGAACGTCAGCGTCCCGTCTTCGCCGACCTGCGGCGCGGACATCACCGGCGCTTTGACCAACACGGGCACGGTGAACCTGAGCGGCGCGGATTCCGCCAGCACCGCGCCAGAAGCGTCAACAGCCCGCGTGCTGAATTCATAGTCGCCTGGTGGACTGATCCGGGTGGTGAATGACCAGCGGCCATCCGCCCCCACGGTCGCCTGCCCCAGGCGCTGCCCCCCGGCCCGGACCTCTACGACCGAACCCGGCGTCCCCGTCCCGGAAAATACCACCGTCCCATCGTCACTCATCGTAGGTGCAACCAGCGTGGGCGCGGACACTACAACCCTTGGCTCCACAAGCTGCGGCGTAGGCACAGCGCCGGTCCGGCCCCGCAGCAGCAGGATGATTATGATGACAATCAGGATTAGCGTCACCACCAATTTGTAGATGTTGTACGCCTGGATACGCTTGGACGTTCGATCAACAGCCATAGTTTTCCCTCCCCGATTCGCGCGGATCACAGGCGCCCGGCCAATCTCATTGCGGTTGGCGACGCCCACCTTTGAGTTGGTCCTGAAGCTCCTCCAATGCCTCCCACCAGCCGCCGGCGGCTAAACGCGCCTGTTCAGGCCAGGTCTCCGGATGCGCCAGACGATAGCGTGGACCGGCTTCTTCGAGGTACTTTTGCAAGGTTTCCACCGTCGCTTCGGCCAGGTCAGCAAAGGTATGGATGCCGTGCGCGTTGAGGATGGTAGCAATCTTGGGGCCGATGCCTTCGATCTTCTGCAAGTCGTGCGCCTCGAATCCGACCAGGCCCGCAGGCGAACCGGTTCGCTCGGCCATGTAAACCTGCGCGTCGACAATCGGGGTCTCTACTTGCTGAACCTCGGGTTCGCCGGCAGACAACTGCATCTGCACACGTGACAGGGCATCGCGACAATCGCGCAACTGGCGTTCGCAAGCTGTCAGCTTTCTCTGATCGTCCTGCACGGCGACCAGTTGCGCCTCAAGCTGGCTTGCCTTGGCTTCCATCGCAGCCAACTCCGCGCGCGTTTCGCTTTCCGAAACCGGAGCCGTGCGTCTACGCCGCCAGAAGAAAAAGTCGATGAACAGTTCGATCAGCCAACCTGTGAGCACTCCGATGAGAAAACTCAGCCAGTTCATGAGTTGCCTCCTTGTAGGCTATAAGTATGTGAATCGAATGGAAATAAAAATGGGGTCAAACCACAATCATGATCATTATACAAGAAAAAACGGAGCAATACAATCATGCTGTGTTTTTTGTTGAAACCCTCTCCAATAAACAAGGGGAGAGCGAAAACTCTCCCCTGTCATCGTGACCGCGACCTTCCTGGAAGCGATATTTGAACGAGCCCTAACGCGGCGGCAAATTCAGAATTTGCCCCGGATCGATGCGGTCGGGGTCTGTCACCTGCGAGTTGGCGGCGAGTAAATCCGCCAGTTTGACGCCGGCGCGCGCTGCGATCAACCCAAAATACTCACACGGCGCGACGACGTAGACGGTTCCGTGATCGATGCCCATCGGGATGTCTTCTTCACCGCACACCAGGTCGTCGGGGATGGAGATCGGAGCTACCGCAACTTGAACAGCGACGGCCTCACTCGCACGCTCAGGCTCCCCGGCGTTCTGCACGCTGAGCAGGCGCAGGCCCGAATCAACCAGACAGTCAAGCGTCCAGGTGCCGTCGGGTCGAACCAGCGTTGCACTCACCACTGTGCCTTGATCGAGGATTTCGATCTCCACGCCCGGAGTTCCCGTCCCTGCGAGCGTCACCAGATTGCCGGCAATCAGTGCGCCGGACGGCGGTGCGGTCAGCGTTGGCGCTTGCTTCGGGGCGGGCACGACGAAATTGAAGGGCGGCGATTCGGCCAACATCGCGCCGGAAGCGTCCACCGCGCGCGCGCCAAAGTCGTAGTCGCCAGGCTCGATCTGCACGGTAAACGTCCACCCGCCATCTGCCCCCACTGTCGTATGACCCAGACACGTGTCTCCGGCACAGACTTCCACCAGGGAACCCGGTGTTCCCGTCCCAGAGAACCTCACCGACCCCTCCACACCTATCTCCGGCACGGACACAACCGGCGCCTTCACGGCGACCGCCGGCTCGTCAAGTTCTACCTGTGGTGGGGCCAGCGTTGGCGTGGCGACGCTAGGTTTTGGGGTTGGCAGTGCAGGCGACGTTTGGACCGTCTCCGTGAGCGGGGGGGGAATAACCGGCGCTGTGACTGCCGCGCGCTGCTGGCGCAATAACAGAATGGTAAAAATACAGATCAGAATGAGCGTACCCGCAAGTTTGAACCAATTGTAAGCTTTGATACTCTTGGGTGTTCGATGATGAAACATTGCTTTCCTCCACGACACACACGCTGAACGCGCCAAACCGCGTCACATCGGCTGGACGCGACCACCCTTCAGGTTGGTCTTAAGCGCATCCAGAGCCTCCCAGTTGCCATCGGCCGCTAGACGCGCTTGTTCGGGCCAGGTCGCCGGATTCGCCAGACGATATTGTGGCCCGGCTTCCGCAAGGCATTGCTGCAATTCATCCACATTGGCCTCGGCCAAATCGGCAAAGGTGTAAATGCTCCGCGCATTGAGGAGCTTGGAGATTTTGGGACCGATCCCTTCGATCTTCTCCAGACCGTGACCCTCTGGCTCAGGCGAGATCAAACGAGAAATCGACTGGTCAGTACGATGAAACTGCGCGTCCGCAAGCGCGGTCTGCAACTGGCGAATTTCGGATTCCCTGGCAGTCAATTGCTGGTGGACACGCGCCAACGTGTCACGGCTGAGCTGCATCTCATATTCATAGTGTGTCTGATCCTCCTTGAGACCAATGACCTGCGCCTCAAGCTGCCCGGCCCTTGCTTCCATTGCAGCTAACTCGGCGCGCACTTCGAGTTCCGAGGCGGTATCAAAATGCTTACGTCGCCAAAAGAAAAAGTCGATGAACAACTCTCCGATCCAGCCAATGATGATACCTGCACAGAAGATCACCCAGTTCATAAATACCTCCTCGTAAGCAAAGAATTAAGATATACACACGGTGAAACGCAATTCATAAATTGAATCAAACAGCAGAAAAAAAGAGCGAAGACACTACACCACAAAAACAATTATACAAGAAAAATAGAAAAATTACCATAAGTTTAGGGGGTTTTTTCATCAATCCAAGCAATGAATCCTTGCAAGAATGCTATCCAGATGGTGTCACAGTCTGGATTCAGGCCTCGTCTTGCGGGCTTTCTATCTTTTACAGACGGCGTATAATAACGCCACATCGTTTGCAAGGGTTTCCGGTTGGAAGGAGTTGTCTATGCCAAAGCGTGCGCAACGCGAGTATACCGATCTCCTGGTCCGCGTCCATCCGCGGAACGACGCGCGGCAAGGTTATCCGGTCGAAGCCTGGATGAATGGCACGGTACATTACGCCAACGGTGAGATGCGCCTGGACCGCAGCGCGTTACAGACGATCGAGAACGATGTCACGGCCTACGGGCTGGCGCTGTTCGACGCACTCTTCTCCGGCCCGATCCGCCGCGCTTACGACAGGGCCGCCGGGATGGCTGAAACGCACATTGGCGGGCAATTGCGTCTGCGCCTGTGGATCGATCCACAGGCGATCGAACTGCACGCGCTGCTCTGGGAACGCCTTCACAGACCACGCCAAGACACCGCCTCCCCTTTAACCGCCGCGACGAATACGCCCTTTTCGCGCTACACGGGGCTGGAAATCGCCGCACCCGCGCCCATCGGCGTCCGGCCTATCCGAATGCTCATCGCCGTCGCCAACCCCGCCGACCTCATCAATCAGGGGATGGCGCCCATCGACGTGGACCACGAAATCGACGCGCTGACCTCAGCACTGAATGGCCTGCAACGCACCGGTCAACTGCACGTGACCCTGTTACCCGGCAAAACCAGCCTCAGCGCCGGGATACGCGCGCGCCTGGAGCAAGCCGGCTACGTGGTGCGCGACGGCCCGACCACCCTCGACACCTTGATGCGCGAGTTGGCAAGCGCGCCGGGCTACCACATCCTGCACTTTCTCGGTCACGGCGCGTTTAGCCGGGCGCGCGAAACGACGGTACTGTTCTTCGAAGACGCCGGCGGCTTCAGCGACAAACGCCGCGACACAGAGATGATGACGCACCTGAGCGCCATCAATCCGCTGCCGCACCTGATCTTCCTGGCCTCCTGCGATAGCGCCAAACGCGACCCGCAGAACGCAAATCCCTACGTCGGACTCGCTCCCCAACTGGTACAGGCGGGCATCCCGGCGATTATCGCTATGCAGGATACCATTGCACCGTTGATTGCCCGCGAGTTGAGCCAGGATTTCTACCGCCACCTGCTGGAATACGGCAGCGTCGACGGTGCGCTGAACCATGCCCGGCTTCTGCTCCTGGAGAACGACCCGCAGGGGTGGGCCACTCCCGCGCTCTTTATGCGGCTCGAAGACGGCCAACTCTTCATCGCCGACCCGGCCATCAGCGCGCTACGAGCGATGCTGCTCGCCGATATCCTCAATCCACTGCCCGCGGGCGGCGCTTATCTTCCTCTGGAGGTGCGACATTTTTCGGGAGCCTTGCACAGTGTCGATTTCGACGGGCTGGCGCAGGAAAATACACCCGGGCGCGATCTCCCCGAGACAATTCTGGACATCTTCGCCCCGCTCAAGGCAGAACAAGGCCCGCACGGGCCAAGCACCGTCGCATTGATCGGCGACGCCGGGATGGGCAAGTCCACCGAGATGCGCCACATCGCCCAGGTCACGGCCCAACAATCGCTGCAAGTGGACGCACCCCGGCTCGTCATCCCTGTGTATGTGGACCTGCAAACGATGTCTCAGGGTGCGCGCATCGACGAGAAAGTGCTGGAAACCCTGATCCTGCAAGCCCTCGACCCTTTCTGGGAAGAAGATGCAGCACAACGCCCCAGCGATGTACTTAAATCCTACACCGGCCCCATCCTGCGCATACTGTTCGACAACAGCGAAGTGCTGCCATATCACAGCCGGCGCCGGTTCTGCGCCGCTCTGCAAGACTTCATCCGCCGCCACGCGCGGCACGAATATGTCGTGGCGTTCAACACGGACGATTTCGACATCGCGCCGCTATACATCCACGATACGCTCATTATGCTGCCCCTATCGGAGCGGAACATCCGGCACTACCTCACCAAGACGCTCGATCAACCGGCGGCAAAACAGCTTTATGCCAGTCTCGAAGAGACACAACTCTTCGACCTGGCCCGTATCCCCTGGCTGCTCTTCAAAATGCTGAAGCAGGCGCACGACGGCAAAATCCCCCGCTCTCACGCCCAAGTGCTGCAAGACCTGGTGGATGACGCCATCATGGACATCGCTGTGGATCAGGGGATGCGCACCCGGGCCGCCAAGACGCTCTACGCGCTGGCCTGGCAGATGCAGACGACCTTCAAGACGACGCTCAGTATCGATGAAGCGTTCGAGACGATGGCCGGCGTGCGCGGCAACCGCGGATACAGCCTGGAGACGCTCTACCAGGAGTTGACGACGCATGGCCTGCTGGCCCCGGTGGGGGCAGAATCGTTGCGCTTTGCCCGCGCCAACATCCGCTCGTATTGCTGCGCGCAAGCGCTTCTCGAACGTGCAGATTTCGATACGCAGTTAGGCGACATCGCCGCCACCCTCGGCCGGCACACGCGCTATTACTGGTGGGCCGAATCCCTCATCCTGCTCAGCGCCTTGATAGACGATCCCTTCAAACTGATTCACGAGATCCTCTATGGTGTGGCTCTCGGCGAAGGGGAGCAGGTCTTCCTAGCCGCGGACTGCATTCGGGAGTGCCGGGACAAATGCCGAGACGAATCATTGATCAGCTTCATCGTCAGCACGCTGCTATGGCGGCTGGACAAAGCCCGCGAACCGCGCGTCGGCCGGCGCGTGCGCATCGTCCAGGCGCTCGGGCAGCTCAAACAGCCGGAGGCCATCCCGCGTCTGGTAGAGATCGTCCATCAGCCGGTGCAGACGTCGCGGGCGGGCGTAGCTGCTTTTGAGGACAGTGATGTGCGGCTGGCGGCGGTTCTGGCGCTGCGGCGCATGCTCCGTCCGCCTTATGAAGAAATCGACGTGCTCGCCCCGCAACTGGCCGAGGTGCTCAATGATTGGAACAATGCGGACACGATGAAACTGATCCCGTACCTGGTTGCCAGAGAAGACCACGACACCGGCATCCAGGCAGCAGCGGCCTTCGCACTAGGCGATCTCAAAACCGATGTCGCGATACAGGTCATCATCCGCACCTTCCTCTCACCCAACTTCAGCCCGGAGACCCGCAGCAACGCCGCCACCGCACTTACACTGCTTGATCCGGCTATCGTAACCCAAGAAGTGATTCTGCCTTTCCTCAGTCCCGAGGATGGAGAACAACGGCTCAAACCCATCACGCGCGAGAACCCCGAGCCGTGGTACGCGCATCTGGCTTACTTGATCGGCAAAGTTCGTCCGCAAGACGGGCGCGCACGCGCGTTCCTCTATCGCTGTCTCAACGAGTTTCCCGATATCAGACTCAAGGGCATCGCCCTACAGGCTATCGGCGAACTATACGACACAGTCGCCACCCAGCGCTTTACAAACATCGCCCTGGAAGACTTCAGCACCCTGAACCTGCGCGAGCACCCCTTACCCGATGAGCGCCGCTATCTGCAACACAAGGCGCTGGATGCGCTATTCTACATCGGCGACGCGGACACATTGTGCCGCCTGCAAGAACGCCCAAGCAGTTGGAGCCTGGAACTGGAAAACGCCTTCTACCGCACCATCGAGCGCATCCGCTCCCGGCAAAATCAGCAATAACGTCATGATACGTGACAGCTTACGAATTACGAATCATGATTCATGATTCATGATTCATGATTCAGATAAGAGAGTATATCTCATAGGCATCCCATTTGGAGGTTCTTATGCACATCACAAAAGCCGTTATCACTGCTGCCGGACGCAATCAACGCACCTTACCCATGCAAACACTCACCGATCGCGATGGCGCGGAGAAATCCGTGCTCGGTATCCTGGTGGAAGAAACCATCAGCGCGGGCATCGACGAAATCGCCGTCGTCGTCGCGCCGGGCGACGAAGGCCCCTACGCCGCCGCCGTGGGCGACCACGCCGGACGGCTGCACTTCATCCCGCAGATCGATCCACGCGGCTACGGGCACGCCATTTACTGCGCCAAACCCTTCGTCGGCGATGCACCCTTCTTGCATCTGGTCGGCGATCATCTGTACGTGAGCGCCGACGCGCAAAGCTGCGCGGAACAACTCGTGGCCGTGGCCGAGGCGGAAAACTGCGCCGTCTCCGCCGTCCAAGCGACGCGCGAGAATCTCCTCCCCTACTACGGGGCCGTCGGCGGGAAGCGCGTGCCAGGCCGCAAAGACCTCTACGAGATCGACACCGTCATCGAAAAGCCCACGCCCACCGAGGCCGAACTGCGCCTCATCGTGCCGGGCCTGCGCGCGGGTCACTACCTCTGCTTTTTCGGGATGCACGTCCTCACGCCAACAGTGATGGAAATACTCGAATCACGAATCATGAATCATGAATCGGCGAATCAGCGAATCACGCTGTCCGAGGCATTGACCGTACTTGCTACCCGCGAGAAGTATCTTGCCCTGGAAGAACGGGCGCTGCGCTACGACGTGGGCGTGAAGTACGGGCTGGTGATCGCGCAACTGGCGCTGGCGCTCAGCGGCGAGGATCACGAGGAAATCCTGACGCGCCTGGTGGAAATGCTGGCGACCCGCGAACTACGGAGGGGCGCATGAGCAGCCGCCTGATCGACATCATCACGGCCCGCGATCCGGAAGTGCGGAACCGTTCACTGGATGCGTTCAGCCGCGCCGCGTCGCTGGCGGAACTGCTTGACGAGTGCGCGGCGCTCGAAGCCTTCCGCCGCGCCAGCGACAACCTCTACGAACGCGTGCGCGCGCTGTTCTTTCTTTATGCCATTCACCGGTTTCACATTCCCCCCCTCTTATCCCCCCCAATGGGGGGGACTAAGGGGGGGCTAATCCCCTACGACGGCTACACCCATCTCCTCCAACGCCGCTTCGAAGAAGCCATCGACTGCTTCCTCGCCCTGCAAGCGGCGGACGGCCCCACCGACGCCATCTCCAGCGCGCTCGCCGAGGCGTATCACCGCCTGGGCTTCCAGACGCTGGCCGACCAGGTGCGCCGCAGCGTGCGCTCGGTGCGCGGCAACCAGTGGATGTTCCGCACCGGCCATCCGATGGATCACCCACTGCGCGTGCGCCGCGAGTTGCTGGAGCGTTCCGCCGAAGGGTTGTTCCCCGTCCTCCACGAAGCCACGCCCGTGCGCATGGACCTCTCGCACAGCGGATGGAGCGACATCTTCTTCCTGGGGATGGACTTCCCCGAAGGCGCGCGCGTCCTCAACATCTCCATCGACCTGGCGGTGCATGGCCGCGATCCCGCGCCGCTCCCGCCCGTCGAAGCCTACCTGCGCGTGATCGACGAGCCGATACTGCGGCTGGTAAGCGTCGATCTCGGCGCTGTCGCCGAAATCACCAACCTCGCCGAAGTCTTCGACTACGCCCGTGATTACCTGGGCCTGCTCAAAGCCGCCATCATCGCCGCCGGCATCATCCCGCCGGGGATGGAAGGCTCCGGCGAGCGGCTGCAAGACTTGCTGGCGCGATTGATCCCCCCCTTCATCCCCCCCAGTGGGGGGGAAACATCGGTCTCCCCCCCATCGGGGGGGACTAAGGGGGGGTACGGCCTCGAACTCGTCAGCCAGGTCAACGGCATCCCCAAAGGGTCGCGGCTGGCCGTCTCCACCAGCCTGCTGGCGTGCCTCATCGCCGTCTGTATGCGCGCCACCGGGCAGACGCAATCGCTCACGGGGATGCTCCAGGAGCATGAGCGCCGCCTCGTGGCCGCGCGCGCCATCCTGGGCGAGTGGCTGGCCGGGTCGGGCGGCGGATGGCAGGACTCCGGCGGCGTCTGGCCCGGTATGAAGCTCATCACCGGGCAACTCGCCGGGCCAGACGATCCCGAATACGGCATCAGCCGTGGGCGTTTGCTGCCCGGTCATCATCTGATGGGGCACGACGAAGTCTCCGCCGACACCCGCGAACGCCTGCAAAAGAGCCTTGTCCTCGTTCACGGTGGGATGGCGCAGGACGTCGGCCCGATCCTGGAAATGGTCACAGAGAAATATCTGCTGCGCTCCGAAGCCGAGTGGATCGGGCGGCAGAAGGCGATGGGCATCTACGACAAGATCGTGGGGCTGCTGCGCCGGGGTGACGTGCGCAGCATCGGCGGCGCCACCACGCGGAACTTCTTCGATCCGATCCAGACCATCATCCCGTGGGCGAACAACCTCTACACGACCACGGTCATCGACCGCGTGCGCGCGGCTTTTGGCGACGACTTCTGGGGCTTCTGGATGCTCGGCGGGATGTCCGGCGGCGGGATGGGTTTCATCTTCGATCCCGCACGCCGCGCCGAGGCGCAGGAGCGCCTGCTCGCCACGATGCTGGCGACGAAGCGTGAATTGGAGCACGCGCTGCCTTTCGCCATGGAGCCGGTGGTCTACGATTTCGCCATCAACGAGCACGGGACGGTGGGCGAACTGCGCACCGAAACCGAGGCGCTGATGTCGCCCGGCTATTACGCGTTCCTGGTCCCCGCGCTGCTCAAACGCGAACGCTACACCCTCACCCACGCCCGGCGCGCCGAACTCGACCGCTTCGGGGCGGCGTGTCGCACGAACCCGGCGCTCGCGGGGATGGTGCAGACGTTGTTCGACCGCATCATCCCGCGCGCCGACCAGGAAGATGTGAGCCAGCGCACCCTCGACGCGCTGCTGGAAGAACTGGGCTTCGACCGCATCCAACACGCGCAAATCCGCGCCGACTTGCGCAGCGGGCGCATCGGCCTGGCGCAGAATCGCCTCCCGGCGAGCACGGTGATTGAGGATGTGTATCCTGGGGACGTGGCGGGACTGGACGCAAGAGACAAGAAGCAAGAAGCAAGAGGCAAGAGGCAAGAAGGCATCATTGATCCTGCATCCTGCATCCTGCATCCTGCATCGTGCATCGAAAACGGAGAGCAGGCATTACGCGAAGGCCGCGTCGCCGTCGTAACACTCGCAGCCGGTGTGGGGAGCCGCTGGACGCATGGGGCGGGCGTGGTGAAGGCGCTGCATCCGTTCTGCAAGCTGGGCGGGAAACATCGCTCGTTCATCGAGGTGCATCTGGCGAAGAGCCGCCGCGTGGGGACGCAGGTGGGGATGCCGGTTCCGCACGTCATCACCACGAGCTACCTGACGCACGGGCCGATCCGCGACTTTCTGGCGCAGCGGGACAATTACGGGTACACCGGGCCGCTCTACCTCTCGCCGGGACGCGCCGTGGGCCTGCGCCTGATCCCGATGGCGCGCGATTTGCGCTTCGCCTGGGAGGAGATGCCACAGCAGTTGCTCGATGAGCAAGCGCAAAAAGTGCGCGAGAGCCTGCACGCGGCCCTCATCGGCTGGGCGCAGCAGATGGGCGAGGGCAGCGATTACCGCGACAACGTGCCGCAGCAGTGCCTGCATCCCGTCGGGCACTGGTTCGAGATTCCCAACCTGCTTAAGAACGGTGTGCTGGCCAAGATGCTGGCCGAACGTCCACAGCTTGAGACGTTGATGCTGCACAATATCGACACCGTCGGCACCGACGTCGATGCGGCGATCCTCGGCCAACACCTCGCATCCGGCGCGACGATGACAATCGAGGTGATCACACGGCGCGTGGAAGATCGCGGCGGCGGGCTGGCCCGCGTGGACGGCAATCTGCGACTGATCGAAGGGATGGCGCTGCCCCACGAGGAGGACGAGTTCAAGCTCTCGTACTACAACAGCAATACGATGTGGATCAGCATCGACCGGCTGCTCGACCTCTTCGGGCTGACGCGGGACGATCTCCACGACGCGGGTAAAATCGATGAAGCCGTGCGCGCCGTCGCTGCGCGGATGCCCACCTATATCACACTCAAGGACGTGAAGAAGCGCTGGGGCCACGGCCAGGAGGACGTGTTCCCCGTGGCGCAGTTCGAGAAGCTCTGGGGCGATATGACCGCGCTGCCGGGCATGGCGACGCACTACGTCGTCGTCCATCGACTGCGCGGGCAGCAACTCAAAGAGGTGGCACAGCTCGACGGCTGGCTGCGCGACGGTTCGGCGGCGTATGTGGAATTGCTGTGTGCGTGGGAATGACAAAGCAAGGTATTCAGTACCAATTATTCTGAAAAGGCTTCCGCCGGATCACAATCCGGCGCTGCGGGGACGGCGGATTGTGATCTGCCTTAAGCGTTGAAGTAAAGCCCTTTTTACGAGGAGGAGGCAAGTATGACCATCTGTACAGCGCAACTGATATACTTCTCACCGACGCGCACGACGCAGCGGGTTTTGACGGGCATCGCCGAGGGGATTGATCTGGGCGATGTGATCCACCTCGACCTGACGCCGCCGGGTGTGCAAGGCCGGACGTTCGAGGTCGGCGCGGAAACCATTGCGCTGCTCGGCGCGCCGGTGTACGGCGGGCGGTTGCCGAAGGTGGCGGTGGAACGGTTGTATCGCGTGCGGGGCAACAATACACCGGCGGTGCTCGTGGTCGTCTACGGCAACCGCGCTTTCGAGGACGCCTTGCTGGAATTGAAGGAGATCGCGGAGGCGCGCGACTTTGTCCCCATCGCGGGCGCGGCGTTTATCGGGGAACACTCGTATTCCACCACAACGATGCCGATTGCACCCGGTCGTCCCGGCGCCGCCGATATGGAGAAAGCAGTCGCTTTCGGGCAGCAGATTCAGAAGATGCTGGCGCAAATGTCAGTCGATAACCTGCCGCCGCTCACAGTTCCCGGCAATTATCCGTACAAAGAACGGCGACCTTCCACCGAGACGCCGCCCACCCCAATCACAATCGCCGATCTTTGCACGCTCTGCGGAGACTGCGCCGCCGTCTGCCCCACCGGGGCCATCGCCGTCGGCGATGCCGTGATCACCCAGGCGGCGGCATGTATCCAGTGCTGTGCCTGTACGCGCGCCTGTCCTACCGGCGCGCGGGTGATGGAAGACCCGCGCATCTTGCGGACGGCAGCGTGGCTATACGAGAATCACAGCGCGCGCAAGGAACCGGAAGTGTTTGTGAGGGACGTGGAATAAACGCCCAACCTCTCGGATAAATCCAACCTCAGCATTGGATTTGGCGGAGGATCATGATGAATCCGCACGACACCAATCACTATTGGAGTCAGCCAACCGGTCAACTCCTGACGACGCTGCAAAGCTCAGCCGCCGGTCTCAAAGCGACAGAAGCGCAGCAACGCCTGGAACGGGTCGGTCCGAACGTCCTGGAAACGCGCGCGGAAGTCACGCCGCTGCGGTTGTTCCTCAAACAGTTCCGCGATCCCATCGTGTTGATTCTGCTGTTTGCCACGGCGGTCTCGGCGGTGACGCAGGAATGGATCGACGCCGGCATCATCCTGGCGATTGTGATGGGCAGCGCGCTCTTGAGCTTTTCCCAGGAATACAGCGCGGGCAACGCCGCCGCCAGATTGCGCGCCCAGATCACGCTCAAAGCCGCCGTCCTCCGTGACGGACAGGCGCAGACCATCCCCGCCGAGAGAATCGTACCGGGGGACGTGGTGCAGCTTTCCGCCGGAAGTCTCATCCCCGCCGATGGCATACTGCTGGAAGCCACCGATTTTTACGTGAACCAGGCCGTGCTCACCGGCGAGACGTTCCCGGTAGAGAAAAGGTCGGGCACGGTGGCGGAAGGGGCAAGCTTGCCAGAACGCACGAATTGCGTCTTTATGGGCACGAACGTGCGCAGCGGTTCGGCCACAGCGCTCATCGTGCAGACGGGCGCAGCGACCGTCTTCGGGCAGGTGGCGAAGCGGCTCACGGTGCGCCCGCCGGAGACCGAGTTCGAGCGCGGGATTCACCGCCTGGGCTACATGCTCACCCGCGTGATGTTCATCCTGGTATTCCTGGTCTTCGCCGTCAACGTCTTTTTCCACAAGCCGGTGCTGGATTCGCTGTTGTTCTCCATCGCCCTGGCGGTCGGCCTCACGCCGCAATTGCTGCCCGCGATCATCAGCATCACGCTCTCCAAAGGCTCGCAGCGCATGGCGGTGGACGGCGTCATCGTGCGGCGGCTGGAATCCATCGAGAACTTCGGCAGCATGGACGTGCTCTGCACCGATAAGACCGGTACGCTCACGCTGGGCGTGGTCAGCCTCGACGGTGCGGTGGATGTGCAGGGGCAGCCCTCGGAGGAGATGTTCCGTTACGCTTACCTCAACGCCTATTTTGAGACAGGGCTTGCCAATCCCCTGGACGAAGCCATCACGGCGCACGCGCAACCTGACGTGACCGCCTACACCAAAGTTGACGAGGTCCCTTACGACTTCGTGCGCAAACGGCTGAGTATCGTCGTCAAGACGGGGCCAGAGCTGTTGCAGATCACCAAAGGCGCGCTGGACAACGTGTTGGAGGTATGCACCCAGGTTCGGGAAGGCGACGGCAGCACGCCCCTTAATGACGCCCATCAACAGCAGATCCGGCAGCGCTACACCGCCTGGAGCGAGCAGGGCTTCCGGGTGCTGGGCGTCGCCGTGCGGACGATGCCGGAACAGGCGCGCTACACCCGCCATGACGAACTTGACATGACGTTTGCCGGCTTCCTGCTGTTTTTCGATCCGCCCAAGCCCGGCGTCCGCGAGACGATTGCTGCGTTTGATCTGATGCGCCACCGCACCGAGGTCGAAGAGGGCACGATGGAATTTTTGTTCCTGGCGCTGTTTCAGTGGGCCAAAGCGCAGGGGTATGCAGGCTTCAATCTCGGATTAAGCTCACTCGCCGGCATAGGCGAGCAGAAAGAGGATCCGACCATCGAGCGGGTGTTGCACTACATCTACGCGCACATCAACCAATTCTACAACTTCTCGGGACTCCACCAATTCAAGGAGAAATTTCATCCGCGTTGGGAGACACGCTATCTGATTTATCCTGGACCGGCAAGCCTTTTACCCGTGGCTCTGGCTATGGTACGCGCCGACTCCGGGGATAACTTTGTGCAGGCTTATATCAAAGATTGGATCGAACAGCGACGCTTGCGGCATCGCGTGAATCCTACGCAATAAGAGAAAATTCTCATGTCCGGTCCAAATACCAAACAAAAGATCGCTGCCTCGATGCGCGTTCCCAAGTTGATGCTCCGGCTGGCGCGCCAGCTTCCTATGCTCGTTCTGCTGGGGCTGGCCGTGCATTTGATCCTGCCCCAGTTGACCACGCTGGAACACTCACTCAAGGTCATCGAAAATATGGCCTGGTGGGCGCTGGCGCTCGCTGTTGGCGTGCAGATTTTGAGCTACGTGGGCAGCGGCTATTTGATCAGCAGCCTGGCGAGTATTTCACCGCCGCGTTTGAAGCTTGGGCGCGGCATTGTCATCACGCTGGCAGCCTCCAGCGTGGGATTGATCGCCGGAGGCATGGTGGGCAATGCGGCGGCGGTTTATCGTTGGACACGCAGCAACGGTGTCGGAAAATAAGGCGTGCTCCTGGCAAGCTGGTTGCCTTCGCTGTTCAACAACGCTATTCTGGCGTTAATTGCCGCCGCAGGTGTGCTGCATTTGTTGATCGTCCATGACCTGTCTACACTCCAGGCGATTGGCTTCGGTCTGACATTGGCGCTGCTCGGCGGCGCGATGAGCGTCCTCATTTGGGGTGTGCAGCACCGACCAGCTTTCACAGCGCTCCTCACACGCATCGCCCGCCGCTGGGCCGGCTTGTTGCGGCGTCCGTACAATCCCACGACGACCACAGACACCACCACACGCATCTTCGGCGCCTGGGACATTCTGCGTACCAGCGGCTGGCGACAGCCGGTATTAGGCGCAGCGTTGAACATCGGTTTTTGACATGGCGACGCTGTTTTTGCTCTTCGTCGCTGCCGGGCACGCGGTCAGTCCTGGCATACTGCTGACTGGCTACGGTTTGCCGCTGCTGCTGGGGAAAGTCACCTTCTTGCCCGGCGGCGTGGGCATTGTTGAAGGCACCATGGCCGCTTTGTACAGCGGATTGGGGGTGCCGAATGCCGTCACCGTGCTGGTCATTCTGGCCTATCGCATTATCTCATTTTGGGTTCCAACGTTGTTAGGATTTCCGCTCGTGATTTACCTGCAACGCACCACGCAACCGGCGGAAGAGACACAATGAACGAGTTACAAACATGACAGCTACCGTAGCATTGATTCAAAGGAATGATCGCTGGGATGAGACAGCTTATGAGTAAAATGCCACTCCACATCTTATAGTGCAGCTCTCTCGCTGTACTTAAGATTCCTAGCCAGAAACAGAGGCCGCATTACTAATATTTACTCAAACCTTAAAAATAACACTATATAGCTTAAAATATTTTATTCTCCGCCTTGACAAAATTCAGGAATGATGTTACAATATTACCCGTAATTCAATTACATCAAACCGGAGAATGAACATGAACAAAAGCGAAAACATCGAGAACGGTGTGGTCACAAGCGCACCGCAAGAACAAAGCAAGCGTTGGGTGCGCCCTTTTTTCACCATCTGGATCGGGCAGGCGTTATCGCTGGTAGGCAGCCAGGTAGGCGGATTCGCCCTGGTGTGGTGGCTAACGAAAGAGAGTGGTGGGTCGGCCACCGTCCTGGCCGGGATGACGTTGATCGCACTGCTCCCCCAGGTGTTTCTGGGGCCATTCGTGGGCGCGTTGGTGGACCGCCTGAATCGCCGCCGGGTGATGATCGTGGCCGACAGTCTTATCGCGCTGTTCTCGGCGGGACTGGCCGTGCTCGCCTGGTCGAATGTACTCGAAATCTGGCACGTCTACGTCATTATGTTTGTACGCGCTTTGGGTGGGACGTTCCACTACGCGGCGATGCAAGCATCCACCTCGCTGATGGTGCCTAAATCGCAATTGGCGCGCGTCGGCGGGATGAATCAAACGCTACAAGGCGTTATGAACATCATCACCCCACCCCTGGGCGCGCTGTTGCTGGAACTCATACCCTTGCACGCCATTATGGGGCTGGATGTCGTCACCGCCGCGTTCGCCGTGGGGCCGCTGCTCTTCATCGCGATCCCACAACCCCGGCGTGAAGCCGCGCCCGTGGCTGCCGGCGCCCCCTCACCCGTGATCACCTTATTGCGCGACGTGGGCGGCGGGCTGGCCTACATCTGGCAGTGGACCGGGCTGTTTATCGTCCTGTTGATGGCGACCGTGCTCAATATGACGGTCAATCCCGGATTCACGCTGATGCCGATCCTCGTGAACAAGCACTTTCTCGCAGGGGCATTGGAATTAGGGTGGATGAATTCGGCGTGGGGACTCGGCGTTGTGGCCGGCGGCTTGACCCTGAGCGTTTGGGGTGGCTTCAAGCGCAAAGTCGACACCAGCATCTTTGGGCTGTTCGGGTTGGGTCTCGGTGTTATCCTGGTTGGGATTGCCCCGCAGCATGGGTTCTGGTTGGCCTGGGCGGGGATGCTGCTGGCCGGGTTCATGAATCCCATCGTAAATGCGCCGTTCATGGCAATCCTGCAAAGCGCCGTCGCCCCGGAATTACAGGGGCGCGTCTTCACCGCCGTCAGCAGTATGGCGGGGTTGGCCTCGCCGTTGGGGATGGCGATTGCCGGACCGGTGGCGGACTGGGCCGGTGTGCAGGTCTGGTTCCTGGTGGGCGGCGTGGTCAGCGTCCTGATGGGCGGTACGATGCGTCTCATTCCGGCGGTGATGCGGCTCGAAGACGACGCCAACGAACGCGAAAAACAAAACGGCGAAACCGCGCATCAGTTATCAGTAAGCGGTCTGGCAGAATAGAGTTCCCGATACAACGTGAGGCGTGAAACGTGATCGTTCGCATCACGTTGCACGCCTCACATTCCGTAACTCAGGAGCAGCAGCCCGCGCGACAGGATGGGTTATCCGGGCGACTGAAACAAAATGCTCAATAAAGGAAACAGGTAACACAGGGCCACGATGACAAAAGCTGCTAACATTCCGTATTGGAGGCCCGGAAACTGTGAGCCTTGCGGGTAAAGCACCTGGAATATGACCCGGGTAAACCATAAAACACAGGTTGCCGCCAGCATCACAATCATGGAATAGCGATTCGAGCGGTCGCCACACATCAACAAGATGTTTACAGCGCCAAACAAGACCAGCGACAAGGAAAAGAACACATTCATCGCCCGGAGCGCGACGACCAACTCTGTGGCATTGGTATCGATATAGGAATACCACTTCCAGGCCTGGGGCACGAAGAAGTGCCATATTCCAAAGCCGAACGATGCTGCACTCCCAATCACTACCAGGATTTTGGGTAACAGATTCATGCTCGCAGCCCCCTTGAAATGACAAAACTCAATCCCACTTGAACTCTTTCAGATTGGTCGGCGGCCAGCCTGCTTCCAATTTCCCTTTTTTTGCAAACCTGAAATCGCATTTGCTTCCGCCGTTTCCAAGCGTGGTTGTTCTGGAGAAAGATATGCCCAAATTCTTCATGATGGCATAATCAACCAGACAACAATACTTCACATATTCGAACATGTTCTTGCGGGCAAAATAATCGCAAATTCCGCACCGCAGATAATCCACACCGAATTCACTTTGGCTTGCCCCCGCAATATACTTGATCTTGAAACCATTGATCCCATTTTCGCGTTGTTCCGAACTTGCTTGCCTGGCGAGGATCTGCCGGATATTTAGCCTGGAGAAGAACAGTTGCTGTTGAAACCACCGCTTAAGTGGGGACAAGCGGTAATATTCATTTGCGGTTCGATAGATGAGTTCGCCAATTTCGTACTCGCTCATGCCCAATTCCTGGTAGAGTTTTGTCATCTCCATTGCCAGGATGCTCAGTTTGAGATATGTGGCTAGATTGCCCTTATCAATGTCCAACTTGGGGGCTTCAGGTATCTCTTTTGCCAATATCGTTTGGAATTTTTGTACGTAGCTATCTCTGGCAATGCCGGCTTTATGCGGGAAATGAGCGTTGAGTGTTTTGATGAATACAGCGGTTAGTTCCTGGTTCATACGAATTCTCCATAGAGATAGAAGGGGTTATTACTTTTCAACCTCGATGCACACTATAAATCTGCCTTGTAACTTGCCACGGTTTGACCACACCGGGGACAGGTTTCGTGATACCAGGAATATGCCGCGCCGCAGTGCTGGCAGTGCCACCTTTTGTCCTGCATATCCAGCCATTGGAACAGACCTGTTTCCCGGATGATTTCCATGTTCTTCAAAACACATTGGCCGTAGGGGTATTGTGTATCCGCAACGAACTTTTGTATGAGTTCGCAGGTCTCCAACTGGCTACATGCATTGCAGAATGCATAGCCTTTGCCCTGAGCGCAAGCCTTGATGCCACAGGTGGTGCAAAATCCGGTCGGTTTCTCGCTTTTGCACCCGTAACACTGCTGAGTGTCATCAATTTTTCCCGCCGTGGTTGCCAGCATGACCGGGCAAGCGCCGCAATATACGCCACAGTATCCGTGCAAGACAAAGTCCATAGCTATTCCACCTCGATGCGGTCTACCTGAATCTGCGAGCCATTGTAGTCAGGCACATTGCTGACTAACGCGCCGTACAGATGAACGGTCTTGTCGCTATCGCGCAGCATCTCGATCTGGGACTTGACCGCCGGGTCCGCCGAATCAATGCCGAAACGGATGATCTGCCCCAAGCCTTGCCGTTCGAAGTAGTCGTCGAACTGCGCGCCAGGTTGCGTGCTCTTGATGACGCCCCACCAGTCCGCTAACGCTTCAGTGGCCTCGGGCGGCATGTAACTGCCCGCGTCGTCGGCGCCGATGGGCGTACTTACTTGGCTTGTTTCGGTGCCGGCCGTTGCAGTCGCCGCTACGGTTGGAGCAGGCGTCGGACTGGCTGGCACTGCCGGGCCGCACTCTCCCCGGAAATAGGCCCACTCGTCACAGGCGCTGCCGTCCAGGAAAACACAGACGCCGCTTTGACTGCCATCGGCAGCCATGCGAATTTCGAGTTTGTTTCCGTTCTCAGTGCAATAGACCGAGGCGGGATTCGGCATGTTCACCAGCGGCAAGGCCGTCGCAGCAGGTTCAGATGACTGGACCGGAGGCGCTGCGCAGGCTGCCAGTGCGATCAAAACAATTGCGAAAGTCAGTATCTTTTTCATTTTTCTCCTTTGTTACGCTAGATTTCTCTTTTGAATAGGGCATATCCAGACAAGCCAATGCCCACAATGTACAGAACACTCTGAACTATGTTCACCTGCCACCGTGCATGTCCAACGCCCGCAGAAGCGATAAAGGCCATCACCTCAATGAAGCCAATCACGCCCAGCAGCAGCCAGAAAGCCCATTTCTGGCCGGCGATCAGGTTTTTCCGAATGACCGTCCACACCAGCGCCGACACGACCACCGAACAAGAGTTGTACAGGATCGTCAACGTGTTGAGCGAAGCAATGACCCTGGCATCCAGGTTGGCGATTTCAGGTTTTTCAAATACCATCACCAAGAGTGGGGAGTTGGCTTTGAAAACGACGAGGCTGGTCAAGATCAGGAACGCAAGCAGGAAATTGATCCCGGTCCAGATTGAAAGAATGGTCGCGCCTCTTTTTAACATCTGTTGTCTCCTGCTGGAGATTGATCCTTTGCGCCTTTGATCAAAAGCCACGCGGTAAGCCCGAATTCCGCAATGAATCCAAGCGGCCAACTTACATAGGTGATGGCCGTGAAGCCTGGGAAGAGGAAAGACTGAAAGAAGGTCAACAACCAGGTAAAACAATGAACCATCAGCACGATGCCTAAAATTTTGGGGAGAAAGCCCGACTTGAAGACTACATAGCCAAGCGGAAAAAGCCAGGCGCCGAAAAATAGCTGGGCGATCAAAAACCCTTTTTCGCGTAAATCGAGAAAGAACATTGCCAGTGATTGCAATTGGTCTGACTGGAGTACGTTCAAGTAATCAGGACTATTCATCAACAACTGGCTGGCAAACAGAAAAAGATCGCTAAAACATTGGATAGCGACACCGGCCAGGTTGAGTAACAAGAACAGGAGAGCGAGGGTTTCATTAACCGGCTTGAGTAAAACGTAGAGCGCCCAGGCGGCCAAAAAGAAAAGCGCAGCAGCGAGTAGATCGCCTACCGCAGTGAGAGTGAATGACCCTTGATGCGCCATGATATGGCTGGCTGTTGCTGCTGCATCCCCGATTACGATAAAACTATCGCGCCACGCATCACTCATGATATGAGTGAGCATATAAATGAAGTACAGGGCCCCTGCCATTCTTGCAGTTTTATTAATTGAATTCATTTTTTATTTCCTTGTTGTGATTGATTTTGGCGTAAACAAGCAGTTCACGCCAATTTGCGATTTGCTCAATGTACAGGTACTATACCGCACCACAGTGTCGCTGTATAGACACTTTGGTGTGAGGAGGAGTGTTGTTTTGGGTTATCGAAAGGGGAAAACGGTGAGGAACACGAACACGTACAGTTACAACAAGCCCAGCGCGCGGGCGCGGGCGATGGCTTCGGTACGCCGCTGGACTTGCAACTTGTCAAAAATCCGGCGGTTGTGGCCTTTGACGGTGTCCAGGGCCAGGAACAGCCGCGCGCCGATTTCGTGGTTGGAAAGACCCTCGGCAATCAGGCGCAGCACATCCAGCTCGCGTTGGCTCAATGGTTCAATGAGTTTCGTTTTCAGGTAGCTGATTTTCGATTGTGGCATACCTTCCGGCTGGGCAAAAGCAGCCAGGAGTTTATCCACATAACCGATCTGTGGATGAGTGCGGTCACCGGACTGCTTTTCAATCCACAACCTAAAATCCGAAATCAACAACCGCATTGGCTCGCCTTTATCCACAAAGAGACGGATAAAGCCGCCTGGCTCGGCAAGAGCTAAAGCTTCGGCCAGCGCTTGCCAAGCCGGGGCTGTTTCGCTTTTTCGGTGAAGCGCAAGCGCCTGTAACACCAGCGCTCTGAGCCGTTGCTCCTCCAAACCCTTGACCTCCATTTGCTGACGAAACGGAACCAGCACCGCTAGCGCCGCAGATGGATCGTCCTGAGCAATGAGCACGCGCGCCTGGAGGAGCGGAAGGTCATACTGCTGTACCAATTGAGCGGCTGCATCTGTGTCGCCATGGTAAAGGTGGATCGATACCTGGGCAGCGGCAATATCCGGCAGGCGCAGGATATGCATCTTTTGACGCGCGGCTTGTTCCGTCTGCGATAAAATGCGTGCTGCGCCGACCGCATCTCTCTGGGCCAATTTCAGACGGACGAGGAACAACTCGCTCAAAATTAACCTGTCAATCACTTGATCATACTGCCGCGCCATTTGCAAGCTCTTCTCCCCATACTGCTCAGCGGCGTTCAAATCGTTCCACTCGTAGCAGATCCGGGCCAGGCCAAGATACGCTACCGGGGAATTGGGGGGTGAATAATCGCCGATCAGTTGCAGAACACGCTGGTAGGTCTCGGCCGCCAGGTGAAGCTGATTGCCCAATTCCTGTATCTGTCCCAAACGGATCGAAGCCAATAAGGCGTTGGTCGTATCACCAGCCGCTTGGGCGAGAGATAAAGCTTCGGTATAGGCTCGATTGGCTTCAGCCCAGTCTCCCTGCCAATAATAGGCAAATCCCATAGCCCGGATTGCCGAAGACCGGTAGGATAGGTTGTTGGGGTGCAGATACTCCAGGGCGCGGCGCGCCTGAACAAGGATGACTTCGGTCTGAGCCTGCGTTTGCGCCAGGTTCGCCCTGGCAACGGCAATTTTTCCGATCAGGTTGCGGGTCGTGTCGTCCAGTTCGGCGCATGGCGGCATTGTGGATGCCAAAGCTGCTTCAGTGGCCTGGAGTTTTTCTTCGACGCCTGTTGTCAGGCCGAGAACCAGCATCAGCGAAGCTCGCTTCCACCATAACGCGGGCCTGGCATCCAGCAAGGTTCTTGGCAGTGACTCCAACCAGTTCAGTAGCACTGTCGCCACGCCAGGCAGGTGTAGCGGCATCCCCTTGCTTTCCATCAGGCGCGCGGCGCGCTCAATATCATTGGCCGCAGCCGCATGGTGAAAAGCCTCAAATTTCAAACCCTGGTCTTCATACCATTGGCTGGCGCGAATGTGGAGTGCGGCCACGCTTCCCCCCTCTGTCCCCCCTATTGGGGGGGATGAAGGGGAGGGTGAGGCGACGCTCTGCCCCAGGCGCTTGCGCAGTAAATCCCCAAAGAGGTGGTGATAGCGGTACCAATGCCGATCGTGATCGAGGGGGACGATGAACAGGTTGGCGTGTTCGAGATATTCCAGCGTTTCTTGCCCGGGAACAGCGGGATCGCGTACAACGGCATCACACAGGGGGCCGCACATGCGCTCGAGGATAGACGTGCGCAGCAAAAAAGTCTGGACGCCCTCGGGCTGCTGGCGCAGGACTTCTTCGATCAGATAGTCCAGCACGAAATGATGGCTGCCGGTGAAAGATTTGATAAAGCCGGCGGCGTCGTGATGTCCTTGCATGGAGATCGCGGCTAACTGCAAACCGGCAATCCAGCCTTCGGTGCGGGTTTCCAACGCGGCGATGTCTTCCGCTGCGAGGTTCAATCCCATGACCTGGTTGAGAAACTCGGCGGCTTCGGTGGGGGTAAAGCGCAGATCGGTAGCGCGCAATTCGGTCAAGTGGTTGCAGGCGCGCAACCGGGCCAAGGGGAGAGAGGGATCCTCACGGGTGGCGATGACCAGGTGCATCTGCGGCGGCAGGTGCTCGAGCAGAAAGACAAGCGCCTGATCCACCGGTCGGGAATCAACCACGTGATAATCGTCCAGCGCCAGGATGAAGTTATCCGAGACAGCGACGATCTCATTGAGCAGCGCTGTCAGAAGCGATTCCATGGAAGGCGGCTGAGGGGATTGTAGCGCAACCAAAGCGCCTGCGCCCATATCCGGCGCAAGTGTCTGCAAAGCAGCCACGAGGTAGGTCAGAAAACAGGTGGGGTTGGCATCCCCTTCATCCAGCGACAGCCAGACGACCGGTCGCCCGCAACTGGCGACCCACGCGCTGACCAGCGTGGTTTTGCCAAAGCCGGCGGGGGCAGAAACGAGCGTCAGTTTGCGACCCGAAGCCAGCCCCTCGTTCAACAACTCAATCAGGCAGGGACGCTGGACGGCTTTAGGTCGAGTTGGCGGGACATAAAGTTTAGTGGTTAAAATTGGCGTAGCCATAGATCAATTATAAGACACGCACGCCAAAATACAAAAAAGCGGCAAACTGTAAGGGTTCACCGCTCGGGTAATAGACTCGTAGTATAGTCAGGGCTATCGCATTTAACCGTTTCTGGCGGCGCAAGTGGCCTAAAGGCCGGGGATAAAGGGGGATTTTTGTGGGGGGGGGGGGGGGGCCCCCCCCAAAAAAACCCCTCTAAAAATGCCGCTTTAGCGCCACAATAAGCCGCTGACAGACCGGGGTTCCTAAATGCAATAGCCCTGTAGACGGGGACAAGGCTACGCTAAGGGGTAAGCTTAGAAGGAAGACAAGGAAATGTGGATGAGACCCTAACGAGCCTCATCCAATTTCTTGACTGCATCCCGGTTGAATCCCTTCACGATCAGCCAGACCGCAAAGACCATTTCCTGAATGGCGGTGGGGATCATCAATTGCCCTATGCCAGACTCGATTAACGGTGCTGTATGCAGCGGACCAAACATGCTCACAATCTTCGCGCTGAAGTACAACACTGCGCCGATCAAACCCCAGGCTGATAGCCATCTGGGAATGAGCCTGGTTTGATAAAACAGGATGAAGATCATCAGTGTGCCGATGCTGAAAACGATACCCCCAATCATCTGGATCCACTCGCCAGCAGCGACGAGCATCGAACTCAGGATTTGTAAATTGGCGGCATCTGCTGCTCCAGCCTTCCCATATATGCCGCCAACAGTTAGCAACAGGAAAAAGCTGATCGCCAGGAGCATTTCGCAGATTGCTTCAAGGATCCCCCGGAACAGGACAGACCCAAACGCCAGGACTTCATTGTGCTTTTTAAAGATCGGGTATAACAGTATCGGAATCATGGCGAGGGATAATCCCATCAGCAAGACAAGGAGTGTTCCGCTGATCCATTGAGGTTCACTTGTCGAAAGATTGAACGGAAACGAGGCCGCTGCCCTGAGTGGGGCGGTCACAACGCCGCTCAGGATGCCTGAAACCGTTCCGACGATGAATAGAATTCCGACGATGACGGCGCTCTTTCTATAGGTATTCATTTTCAGTCTCCTTGATTTTCATAGGTGTTTCCCACCGTGATAACCACATTGCCCTTTTTATGCCCTTGCTCGACATAGCGATGCGCCTCGGCGATTTGTTCCAGTGGAAAACTTCGATCAATGATCGCCTTGATCTGACCGGCCTCGATCAGCGTTTTGACGGCTATCAGATCCACGGCGCTGCCCGGCGCAAGAGCGCAGATCACCTTTCTGCCGCTTGCCCATGAAGTCCACAACATTTGAACCAGTTGCTTCATTTTGAAACTGGCGCAAAGCACAATGCCGTTGGGTTTGAGCGAGTTTTTCATTTTGGAAAATGAGCCTTTGCCCAGGATGTCAAAAATGAGATCGTAGGTTTCGCCGTTTTGAGTAAAGTCCTCTTTGGTGTAATCAATGACCTGACTCGCGCCCAGCGATTTCACAAATTCCAGGCGTGGGGCGCCGCAGACACCGGTCACTTCTGCTCCCAAATGCCTGGCAATCTGCACTGCGGCTGAACCGATCCCGCCGCTGGCGCCATTGATCAACACCTTTTGCCCTGGCCGGATGTTTATTTTTTTGAGTAAATTCAAGGCCATAATGGCGCCGTAAGGCACGACGGCAGCTTCCTCGAAAGTCAGGTTGGCCGGTTTGATGGCCAGCACGCCGTTTTCCGGCAGGCAGAGGTACTCGGCATACGCGCCAAAGCGCCCACTGGAAAATCCAAAGACCGGGTCGCCTGTCTTGAAGCGGGTGACAGCTCTGCCAACCGCTTCAATCTCTCCGGCAAACTCGCTGCCGGGGATGGATATCTTAGGCCGTTGGAGGCCAAAAGATATTTTTGCCATTAGCCAGAGGATGAATGGCATATTGAATTTGCGCGGGGAGACCGCCTTGAAATTCCGCGCTATCAGATCCCCGAAATTGACCGAGGTGGCATGGATGCGGATCAGCACCTCGTTGTCCGCCGGGACAGGTTTCTCTACTTCCTGAAGTTGCAAAACATCGGGGGGGGCCATAATTCGTGTACACAATCGCTTTCATGAGATTTACTCCTGTATAGATTTCCACTATGGACTTTTACGCCGCTGGCCCAGATTGACTACGCAGCAGCACGATCCCCAGCCAGACGAACCAGATGATCTGCCCCAGGCCAAAGACGCCGACCAAAGCGTTCAGTGCTGGGATAATCGTGATGATGCCCACCGCGCCGACAAGCAAGCCGAGGATGTTCAGCCCCTTGGGAAGCCCGCCTGTCCGCAGCGCGGCCAGACTGACCAACAGCGTCAAAGGGCCGCCGAGGATTTCGCCATTGGCGTTGCCCAACCCGTTGGTGATGGCCTCAATCGCCTGAAAGGTCAACACAGCCTGGGTCGGGTCTTTGGCGTAGAGCGCGACAACAGTGGCCAGCCCGGCGTTTGCGGCCATGCCGCTGGCAATGAGCGAGCCAGCCCAGATGATCCCGACGGCAGTTGCCACTTGCATCAGCGCCGGCGCGCCGGACTTTAGCCGGTCGTACAACGCCAGCGATAACACGATCAGCGCAAAGCCAAAGAACACGTACATGAGCAGGTTGGTCGAGAAGATAATCATCTGTTTGTCAACGTTCAGGGCAACTTTTTGGGCCGGATCGGTGATACTGGGGTAGTCCAGAACGACGAGAAAGATGACGATCCCGATCAGGTGGGCAATTGCCATATAGAGGGCGGAGAAACCGCCAAATTTCTGTAAGGTTTTCATTTTTTTCCTCCGTAATTCTTTGAATTTTTGTGTAACTGTTTATTGTATCCTTGATCTACACTATGTTAGCGCCAATTCCACGCGTACCAGATCGTGACCCCATTGAACCCCATGCTGGCCGCCAGCAGGAATTTGTCGAATAACGGTGGATAGGTAGGCAGGCCAACCAGGTTGAAGAGGAAGCAGAAAGCGGCCACGATGATATTCGCCCAGCGATTCACGGACTGGGGTAATACCAGCGTCAGGAAAACCATCAGGATCGGCATCAACATCAGAACCGCAATCCCCAGCCAAACGAACTGGTTTAACTTCATGTCAGCCAACGCTGTTGCCATGTCGCCGCCGTGGTAAATGCGCAGGACATCGCCATATAGATAAATCAGCGTGACGACCACCCAGGTTGCGGAAAGAATGATTCTTGTGTCGAGCATTGTTCTCTCCTTCATTTTGCCACCGTGATGACCACTTTGCCGCGGGCGTGCTCTTTGTCCAGATAACGGAATGCCTCAGGGGTGTCGCACAGCGGGTAGGTTCGGTCAATGACTGGCTTGACTTTCCCGGTTTCGAGCCACTCCTTTAATTGTGACAAGTCTTTTCCATTTGGCACAGCCAGGTATGTGCTCCCCAGTTGGCGCAAGAACGGCGAGAGCAAAAACGCCTTGAACACGTATCCCATGCCGCTGTGACCGCTGTTGGGAACGATCAACCCCTGTGGGGTGAGGACGCGCATCAGGTCCGAAAAGGAATGGCTGGCGACATTATCCAGGATCAGGTCGTAGCGCTGTTCGTTTTGGGTAAAGTCCTCTTGGGTGTAATCCACGACGTCGTCTGCGCCGAGGGAGCGCACCATGTCCACATTTCGCGTGCTGCACACACCGGTCACTTTAGCGCCGAGCGCTTTGGCAATTTGCACGGCAAATATGCCTACCCCTCCTGAAGCCCCGTTGATCAACACCTTCTGTCCCGGCTGCAACTTGCCGACATCGCGCAAGCCTTTCAGGGCGGTAATCGCGGCGGTCGGAATGGCTGCGGCTTGCTCGAACGTGAGATTGGCAGGTTTGAGCGCCAGCTTATCCTCAACCACACTGACATATTCGGCAAGCGCGCTACCGCTAGCGGCATACACCTCGTCGCCGGGGCGGAACTGCGTCACACTGGAACCAGCCGCCTCGACCACCCCCGCCATATCCCAGCCGAGAATGTAGTTTTTGGGCTTGGGAAACCCGGCTGTCAAACGGATCAGCCACGGATTGCCGCGCATGGCGAACATATCTCCGGCATTGATGGAAACAGCCTTGACGTGAACCAATACCTGGTTATCCTTCATCACTGGCTGGGCAACTTCAGCCAGTTTGAGGACATCGGGTGAACCGTAGTCGTTTTGAACAATCGCTTTCATGTGTTTTCTCCTATTCGTTTTATCAGGCTTCGATGTTGCGCCATGTCCATGCCAACCCGACGATCAGCAGCAGGCAGAGAGTCTCGACGCTGGCGATGAAAATATAGTGCGGATACGATGCCATGCCGCCCCAGATATAGGCGATGATGACGATGCCCACGATGATATTGGCCCAGCGATTGATTCCGTACTTCAACACGCGGGACAGGACGATCATGGCAATGGCGAGCTGCCCCAGGATCGCGGCGCCCAACATCAGTTGGGAGATGGATGCGCCCACGCTGGCGGCGGTTCTCACCGCCTCTTCCACCGAACCGGGGATGAACAGCGAAAGGATGTCCGCTTTCAGCATGTTGATCATGACCGCGATCCACAAGGTGGACAGAATGGCCTTCCTGTCCTGGACTTCAACGAGTTTGTTTTTCGTATTCATTTTTTCTCCTCTTTCAAACGATTTGGGTGCGTTTCGTTGGTATCAACGCGATTGACCGAAATCAACGGGATTCCAAGATCGCGTATTTTTTTGAGCAAGCCGTGCAATGCGGCCTGGTCAATCACCGGGCCGGTTATGAGCGTATCGCCATTCTCTTCCAGCGTGACAGTCAGGCCCTCGAACCAGTCTGCCCATTGACTGTCCAGGTGGCCCTTCAGCCGGATCTGATAGATCGCGGGTGAACTTGTCGGTTTGAGTTTGTTTGACATGACCTTGTACCTGTGGTGGCCGGTCGTGACAATCCAGGCCACTTATTCAATGCACAGGTACTATACCGCACCACAGTGTCGCTGTATAGACACTTTGGTGTGAGTCGGAGTGTTGTTTTGCGTATCACCTCAAGAATTTGGGGGTGGGGGTTTGGGAGCGGGCACAGCCCGCCCCCAAACCCCCACTTCTCTCCCTTTTATTGAGATGATACTGTTTTGCGTTATCGAAAGGGGAAAACGGTGAAGAATACGAACACGTGCAGTTACAACAAGCCCAGCTCGCGGGCGCGGGCGATGGCTTCAGTGCGCCGCTGGACTTGCAACTTGTCAAAAATCCGGCGGTTGTGGCCTTTGACGGTGTCCAGGGCCAAAAACAGCCGCGCCCCAATTTCGTGGTTGGAAAGACCCTCGGCAATCAGGCGCAGCACGTCCAACTCGCGTTGGCTCAAGGGTTCAACGAGTTCTGGTTTGAGGGCGCTGACTTTCGATTGCGGCATACCCTCCGGTTGGGCAAAAGCCGCCAGCAGTTTATCCACGTAACCAAGCAATTTTCGATCATAACCATGCGCTTGCTTTTCAATCGCCAATCGAAAATCAGAAATCATCAATCGCATGGGTTCGCCTTCATCCACAAAGAGGCGGATAAAGCCGTCCGGCTCGGCCAGCGCCAGCGCGTCTCCTAGCTGTTGCGCCGCCTGATCCTTTTCGCCGTGCGCGCGCAGAGCGACCGTCTCCAGAACCATCGCGCGGAGTTGTTCATCTTGCCAGCCCTTGGCTTCCATCTGCTGGCGCAATGACGAAAGCAGAGCCAGCGCCTTGGCTGTATTCCCTTGGGCCAGGCATACCCGTGTCTGGCTGACGGGGAGAGCGTGAGTTTGCGCGAGACGCGCGGCTGCCGTCACATCGCCCTGGCGAAGCAGGACGAGCACCTGGGCAACAGCAATGTCTGGAAGCCGCAGGATGAAGTTCTGCTGACGCGCTGATTGTTCAATCTGGGTCAACATGGTTGCCGCGCTATCGGCATCACCCTGCGCCAGTTTCAAGCGGGCGAGAAACACCTCATACAGAATGAAACGATCCAATAGGCGATCAAATTGCCGCGCCAAGTGAAGGCCCTGCTGCCCGTACTGCTCGGCGGCGTCCAAATCGTTCCACTCATAGTGGATGCGGGCCAGGCCAAGATATGCGTCGCTGGCATTCGGCTGCGGTTGATCGCCTACCATTTGCAGAACACGCCGGTAGGTCTCGCCCGCCTGATAGAGCCGGTTATCCAACTCCTGTAACCGTCCCAGATGCATGACCGCCAGTATCGTGGAAAACATGCTTGTAGATGTCTGAGGGATCGCTAAGGCTTCTGCCAGGGCCTGGCGGGCTGCGACGCGTTCACCCTGAAGATGATAGGCGACCGACAGCGCCCAATTCGCCGTAAAGCGGAACCGCAGATTCTCAGGAAGTAGATACTCCAGGGCGCGGCGCGCCTGGACAAGGATGGTTTCTGGCTGATATTGGGTGACCGCCAACGTGGCTCTGGCGCAGGCGATTTGCCCTAGCAGATCGCGGGATTGCGCGTCCAGAGGGTTATTTTTCAGGGCTTTTTCAGCCGCTTGTATTTTCTCATCCACACCGGTTGTCTGGCCGGCTGTCAACGCCATCGTCGCCAACCTCACCCGCAACAAAGGTCTGGCATCCAGTACCGGCTCTGGTAAAGAGGCCAACCATGCCAGGATAGCATTCACTGCGCCGCGAAAATGCAGAGGCATTCCTTTGCTCTCCATCAGGCGCTCGGCGCGCTCGACATCATTGGCCGCAACCGCGTGCTGAAACGCCTCAATGTTCAGACCCTGGTCTTCATACCATTGGCTGGCGCGAATGTGGAGTTCAGCGATATTTTCAGGTGCAAGGCTCTGCCCCAGGCGCTTGCGCAGTAAATCGCCAAAGAGGTGATGATAGCGATACCAATGTCGCTCGTTATCGAGGGGGACGATGAACAGGTTGGCGCGTTCGAGATATTCCAAAGTTTCTTGGCCTGGAGAATCGGGGATGACCGCTTCACATAAGGGACCGCACAGACGGCCAAGGATGGACGTGCGCAACAAGAAGGTTTGAATGTTTTCAGACTGTTGGTTTAGCACTTCTTCCATCAGATAATCCAGCACGAAATGGTGGCTTCCAGTAAACGATTGGATGAAGCTGGAAGCATCTGAATGTCCTTGCATCGATATCGCGGCCAATTGCAGGCCGGCAATCCAGCCTTCGGTGCGCGTCTCCAATGCGGCGATGTCTTCTGTCGAGAGAGGCAACCCCATCACCCGGTTGAGGAAATCGGCGGCTTCGGCGGGGGTAAAACGCAAATCGGCAGCGCGCAATTCGCGCAATTGGCCGCGGGCGCGCAAGCGGGCCAGAGGTAAATTTGGATCCTCACGGGTCGCGATCACCACATGCATCTGTGGCGGCAGGCGCTCGAGCAGAAAGGTGAGGGCATGATCAACCGCTTGGGTATCAATAAGGTGATAGTCATCCAGAACGAGAACAAAACCTTGCCTTGAGCCTGCCGAAGGGGCGACCGAGGCGGCAGCGATTTGATTGAGCACAGTCGTCAGTATCGTTTCGGTTGGCGGCGGCTGCGGGGATTGCAGCGCCGCCAGCGCCCCGGCGCCTACGTCTGGCATGATCGTCTGCACTGCCGCGATGAGATATACTAAAAAGCAGATGGGGTCGTTATCCCCCTCATCCAGCGACAGCCAGGCGACCGGCTGCCCGCAACCGGCGACCCACGCGCTGACCAACGTGGTTTTGCCAAAGCCGGCCGGGGCAGAAACGAGCGTCAGCTTGCAGCCCAAAGCAAGCCCATCGTTCAACTGCTCGATCAGGCCGGGGCGCGGAACCACTCTAGACCGGGTTGGCGGGATATAAAGTTTGGTGGCTAAAATTGGCGTAGACATAGACTTATTTGCACTTTACCTATCCTGCACCATACTATATACCCAAATCCAAGGAGAGCGAACATGAAAATCACACAGATCGAACAGTTTTTCCCGCGCAAGCGGACGCGGCTGGTGAAAATTACCACCGATAACGGGCTGGTCGGCTGGGGCGAATCCACGCTGGAAGGGCGGCCCAAAGGCGTCGTGGGCGTCATCGAGGAGTTGGCCGACTACCTCGTGGGCAAAGACCCGCTGCGCATCGAGCATCACTGGCAGCACATCTACCGCTCGGCGTTCTTCCGAGGCGGCCCGGTGGTGATGACGGCGCTTTCAGGCATCGATCAAGCCCTGTGGGACATCGCCGGGAAGCACTACGGCGTCCCGGTGTACAAACTACTCGGCGGCGCGGTGCGCGACCGGGTCCGCGTCTATGCGCACTGGGGCATCCATTCGCTGACAGACGAGGGGCTGGAGCAAGCCCAGAAGCGTCTGGAGTGGCTGCGCACGATGGGCTACACTGCGTTCAAGTCCGGTCCCGGCGGGAAGTGGCGCGGACACGAGCCGCCGGCTGTGATTGATGCTTTCGTCAAGCGCGCGTACCTGATGCGCGAGTGGGTCGGCTCGGAGGTGGAACTGGCTTTCGACTTCCACGGCAAGTTCACGCCCGGTCTGGCTATCGAAATTTGCCACGAACTCAAAGGGATGCGCCCGATGTTCGTCGAGGAGCCGGTGCCGCAGGAGAACGTGGACGCGCTCAAGCAAGTGTCCGATCACGTCCCCTTCCCCATCGCCACCGGCGAGCGATTCCTCACTCGTTGGGGCTTCCGCGAGACCTTCGAGAAGCAGGCCGTGTCCTACATCCAACCGGACGTGTCACACGTCGGCGGCATCACGGAACTGAAGAAGGTGGCAAATATGGCCGAAGTGTACTATATGCACACCATGCCGCACTGCGCGATTGGCCCTGTCGCGCTGGCAGCGGCGCTACACGTGGACGCCGTAACACCGAATTTCCTCATTCAGGAACAGATTGACGCCAGCCTGGGGTATGGCCTGCTCAAGCAAGACTGGTTGGTCAAAGACGGCTTCATCGAACTGCCAACCGCGCCCGGTCTGGGCTTCGAGATGGACGAACAAGAGGCGCAGCAGTGGATCGATTACGAGGAAGAACTCGGCGGCGAGTTTTATTACGATCAAGACGGCAGCGTGGCGGATTGGTAGCCATCACAATGCCCGGTAGAAGAATCGGAAGTCTGCATCCGCGCTGTTTATTTGTACGGCAACGGTTCTAGCAAAATATGACCTTTGAGCGCGTCGAACTCCGGATCTTTATGGACGAGGATAGCGTGATGCTGAGCGGCGAAAGCTGCGATAAGTGCATCGGTAAAAGAGACGTGGCATTGGGCCTTGAAACGAGCAGCCGTGAGTAGAGTAGGTTCATCCATATTCCAATGGATGGCGGCGCGAGGTAAATTACAGATAAGCGCATAGCGATAATCTGCGATAGCTTCAGAGTGTTCTTGCAAAGAAATATAGTAGATTTCAAGCAAGACAGCAAAGGGAACAATAAGTTGTCCGTGACGCAAAATAGTCTCAACGCGGTCGGCGCCGTCTTCCTCTTCCATCAAGGTCAAAAGCGCGGACGTATCCAGAACGTACTTAGGCGCGTTCACGTTCCCGGTCCTCTTGCCGTGAAGCCAACAGCTTTTGGGTTAACGCTTCGCCCTTTGCGCATCCACGCAAGGCCTGGATAATGTCTCCAGGCAAAGGTACGATTTTAATCGTCTGCCCGTCATCAATCCAGGTCAGTTTATCGCCAGATTGAATGTTGTAACGCTTCCGGATGTCGGCAGGAACCGAGGTTTGCGCTCTCCGGGTCATTGTTGTTGTAAAAATCGTCATCACACACCTCCATAACTATTTTACAAGCATATAGCAAAAATGACAAGTCAGATTATAATATCGACTTGTGTTTAGTCTACACTACACACTCAAAAAACGCAGACATGGATGAGAGGAGATGTTTGGTATGAGAGAAACCATGACCCCCAAAGAACGCTGGTTGGCCGTGTTGCGGCGTGAAAAGCCGGATCGCGTGCCGATGGATTACTGGGGCACGCCGGAGGCGACGGAAAAGCTGATGCGGTTTCTGGGCTGTGCTACCGTGGATGAGCTATTCGCCCGGTTACACATCGATCGCCCGCTGGACGTTGGCCCGCGCTACATTGGGCCGCCGCTGGAGCCGGGGTACGATCTGTATGGCCGTCGTCGTCAAGCAATCGATTATGGCGCCGGCGTCTACAACGAAGTGGTGTATCACCCGCTGGCGCAGTACACGTCGGTGGAGGAGATCGCAGCCAACCATATCTGGCCTACAGCGGACTGGTTCGACTATTCCGTCATCCCCGCACAACTGGCAGGCAACGAGCATCGTCCGGTGCGCGGCGGCGGGTCAGAGCCGTTCCTGGAATACGCCCTTATGCGTGGCCTTGAACAGGCGTATATGGACCTGGCGCTCAACCCGGAGATCGTCCACTATTGCCTGGATAAGCTCTTCGACTTCGCCTACGAAGACACGCGCCGCATCTTCGAGCAGATACCGGGGCAGGTGACGTTCTCCTACGTCGCCGAAGACCTGGGATCGCAAGAGCGGCTGCTCTTCTCCAAGCGCCACATCCAAGAATTTGTACTTCCACGGATGAAGCGGATGATGGATTTGGTCCACGAAGGCGGCGCTTACGTCTTTACCCACAGCGACGGCGCGATCCGCCCGGTGATTCCCGATCTGATCGCCATCGGCGTGGACGTGCTCAACCCCATCCAATGGCGGTGCAAAGGGATGGAGCGCGAAGGGCTGAAGCGCGATTTTGGCGCGCAACTCATTTTCCACGGCGGGATGGATAACCAGCAGACGTTGGCCTTTGGCAGTGTGGTGGATGTGCAAACCGAGGTCATCGAAAACCTCGCCATCCTGGGGCAGGACGGCGGCTACATCCTCGCGCCGTGTCACAACATCCAGGCGGTCAGCCCGCCGGAAAATATCGTGGCGATGTATGAAACGGGGTACAACGAGGGTTGGATTTAACAAAAAAGGAGCCGGCGAATTCTCGCCAGCTCCTGTAGTTGTAGCCGTATTGATGTGCTTTTTTAACCGAAGAGGTGGAACGCCGCGATCACCGGCGCGAAGAGCGAAGAAACGAGCGACATCACGGTGATGAGCGTGTTCAGCGACGGCCCGGCAGTATCCTTGAAGGGATCGCCCACGGTGTCGCCAACGACGCCGGCCTTGTGCGCCTCAGACCCCTTGCCACCGAAGAACCCGCTCTCGATGTACTTCTTGGCGTTGTCCCAGGTGCCGCCGGCGTTCGCCATCAACAGCGCGAAGAGGATGCCGGTGAGGATCGCGCCGCCGAGGAACGCGCCGAGCGCGACCGGCCCCATAATGAAGCCCACGACCAGCGGGAAAACGACCGCCAGGACCGCCGGCAAAACCAACGCCTTCAGCGCATCCTGCGAAGCCAGGGAAACACACTTCACATAGTCCGGCTCCGACGTACCTGCCAGAATACCAGGGTCTTCCTTGAACTGACGGCGAATTTCTTCGATCATGTCGAAGGCATTGTGCGTCACGGAGAGCATCGTCAGCGCACTGAATAGCGGCGGCGTGATCGCGCCGAGGAACATACCGGCGATCACCAACGGGTTTGACAGACTCATCGTCATATCAATCGTGAGGCCGAGTTTCGCCGCGGCCAACGTGACCTCGCTCGAATAGGCCGCAAACAATGCCAGCACCGTCAGTGCAGCAGCGCTGATCGCAAAGCCCTTGGTGATGGCTTTCGCGGTGTTGCCCGCCGCATCCATCACGTCGGCCACGCGCACAACCTCTTCGGACATCCCCGCCATTTCGGCGATACCACGGGCGTTGTCCACGATCGGCCCGTAGGCATCCGAAGAAACGATCATCCCGCTGATCGCCAACATACCCACGGCGGCCAGACCCACGCCGTAGACGCCGTTGATGACGCTGGAGGCATCACCCACGTAGTAGGCAATCAACATGGCCACAACGATACCGATCATCGAGGGGGCAATACTGATCAACCCGTAGCTGAAGCCGGTGATGATGTTGATCGCTGCACCGGACGTTGAAACGCGCGCGGTCTCGACCACGGGCGGGCGGTCGTCGCCGGTGAAGAAGTCGGAGGTGAAGCCAATCACCACACCGGTAATCAGACCGGCCAGGGTGGCCCACATCGCGGCTAGATCGAACCCACCGATCAAGGTGGCAACCACGACCAACACACCGAAGATAACACAGGTATAAATCGTCCCGTTGTTGAGGGACTTGCCGGGCTTGCCGTCTTCCTTAACCTGCACGAACTGCAAGCCGATGAGCGAAGCGAAACTGCCCAACATACACAGAATCAACGGCAGCACCGTGTACTTGGTCACTTCGTCTGTCGTCAGAGACAGCGCCGCGCCCAGGAGCATCGCGGCGACCGTGCTGGCGATGTAGCTGTCGAGAATGTCCGCGCCCATACCGGCCACGTCACCCACATTGTCACCCACATTGTCGGCAACCACAGCGGGGTTACGGGGATCGTCTTCGGGGATACCAACTTCGACTTTACCGACCAGGTCAGCAGCGATGTCGGCGGTCTTGGTGTAGATGCCGCCGCCGGCCTTCGCCAACAGCGCCAACATCGACGCGCCGAAGCTGAAGCCCAACACCATCTGCGGCATCCGGGTGATCAGATAGACCAGGGTCATGCCCAAAATACCCAGGCCGACCATCGCCAGACCCATGACCGCGCCAGCCTTGAACGCGATGTTGAAGGCGGGGTTGAGGCCCTTCTCGGCGGCGGTCGCACTGCGGACGTTCGCTTCCACAGCGATCATCATGCCCATATACCCGGCGACCGAGGAACAGGCCGCGCCGAAGACAAAGGCGATTGCCATCACAATCGAGTGTTCGAATGAGTCCTGAATGCCAAAGACGATGATCAAGACAACCGACATCGCCAGTGCCAGGCCGCCAAGCGCGGTGTACAGTTTCTTGAGATACGATGCTGCACCGTCCCGGATCCACTTCGCCACTTTTTGGGCGCGTTCCGTGCCGGGGTCCTGCTTCTTGACCCAGTTGAAAATAACCACGGCAACGCCTATCGAAATGAGTCCCGCAACCAAACTGATGATAAGCCAAATATCCATGTTCTCCTACACCTCCATCTGATAAGATTAGTTGACACACAAAGAGGCTCACGCTCCCTACGATTCGCGTCGCTGTCCACCGTACTGCGCAGACTGGACACGCTTCAGTTGCAGGCTTCTCAACTGTACGGTTTCGTTCGCGAACTAAACCGCAGGAGAGCTATGAGCCTTTCGTGATCTAATAAAGGGGGCAGCGCGCTTACCACGCCGCCGGGTTAAATTACATATTCGCCGAACGCCACCAGCGATAGTGCTGTGTGCGTAGTTCTTCCTGCGAAGGCAGCGGGAAGAACATCAACTTCTCCGTATTGCCGACAAAAATACCGCTCTTGAGCATCCGATAGGGGAACGCCGGCGAGCTAAGCCGGTCCACCATCTTGGTGTGGACAGTTTTGGCGCGAAGGTCGGCCAGACATTGGCGCAAATGGTCGATATTCGCATAGGGCAAGTCGCCTACGCTGCCGTACTCGGCATTATTCGCCAGTTCGCCAAGCCGTAGTTCTGCAAAGCAGACCGCCGGGAGTGTCAAAAGTGAGGTGGGGTTTTTCACAATCAAGTCGTAGAATGCCTTGGCACCCAGCGTGCTGGCAATGAGCGGGGCAACCGGCGCAATCTCCTGATAGAGATGCATCCCGCCGGTATCATCGGGAATGTTATGGGTTGTTCCTTCTAGCCCTAACACCCGGCCATCTTGTGTGACAAGGTAAAGCTGCTGAATGGCGTCGAGCGCAACGCGCTCCAACGCGCGGTAAACGGTGATGTAAATGGAGTTTTTCGGACTACCGTCTTCATGAGCGACACAACGGCGATAGCCTTCGTCAATGGGTAATTCCGGGTGGCGAAAATCTGGGTCAAGCTCGAAAAATAGCGCCTGCCCACGCGACTTCTTCTCGCTCCCTACCGCATAGTAGACACCAAACTCCTCAGGAGTTAACATGGAAGCAATCAGCGCTTCGGGGATCATCGATAAGTACAGATGTGTACCCATAGCTATTAACCTCCTTTGGTGAGTGAACATGGCTTTACTAAGTGCAACAAGCCATTCACAAACATTATACCACAATAATCGGAAACAGAAAACGCGATCTGTGTGTCACAGTTTGATTTTGCACAGACTTGGATTATAATATTGAGACCGCCGGACTGCGAGAACTCACGCGACGGCGGTTATTTATTGGCAGGTGGCAGAGGAACTATGGCTCAGGGAACCGTTGCACGACTCCTGGATATCGAAAAAGCTGCGGCCAAACTACACAGTGATGCCCAACAACAGGCGGCGGATTTGATCGCAGAAGCTGACAAATCAGCCTTGAACCTGCAGCGCCGTGGGTTGGAACAGGCACGTAAAGAGGCCGACCACATCATCGCCATGGGCAAACAAAGGGCCGAAGCTGAATATGCACAGACGGTCGCCCAGGCCGGCGCGGATATTCAACGTTTGGATACGATAGCCGCCAAGAACATCAACCACGCCGTGGATTTTGTGCTTACTTTTGTTATAGGACAAAATTAAACGTATGGCCCGCTCAGGTGTTACAGCCTATGCGCAAGTCAATGCCACGACACGAGCGTTGTACGCATCCTTGCTCGCGCCAGAAGCGTGGCGCGCATTGATCCAAGCGCCAGATCTTGACGCGCTCTTGGTTCAGCTAGAAAAAACCGCTTATGCTCCCTATTTGAAAATCGATCACCAGTTGCTTACACCCCGCCGTACCGTCTATCAATTGCGGTGGCATCTGGCACGAGGCTACGAAAAGCTCATCCGCTTAACGCCCGAACCGGCCTCCCAACTCATCAAGCAACTGTGGCAGCTTTACGAGGTCGATAATCTCAAAGCCACGCTGCGTGGGGTCGAAACCAACGCATCCTGGGACGAGGTACGTCGTCTCTTGTCACCGATGCCGCGCCACATCACACTCACCAACGACGACATCCAGCGCATGCTTGCCAGCGGCAGTATTGTCCGGGCCATCGAGCGTCTGCGCCATACACCGTATTACGATACGCTGCTCCATGCCTTCGAGCGCTACGAGGCCGAGAAAAACCTGTTCCCGCTGGAAGTGGCCCTGGACCTGGATTATCGGCGCGGGTTATGGCAAGCCATCCACAATCTGAAGGGCCTGGATTACGAACAGGCTTTACGGCTTGTCGGCACAAGCATCGATATGGACAATCTGCTCTGGGCAGCCCGTTACCGGGTTTACCATCGCCTCTCCTTGCAAGAAATCATCAACTACACCCTGCCCTTCGGTTATCAGGTGCAAGATGCAGATATTCGCGCCATCGCCGAAGGTGAAGAGATTATCGCGGTCGTCAAACGCATCTACCCCCGTGTGGAAGCGCTTGATGACATCCCGGCGCAAACCAGAGACAACGTCTCACCCCAGCGCCATCAACTGGCGTTGGTAGAACGTGCTTTGCAGCGCCATATCATCAAGTTGTGTTATGAGAGTTTTCTGGGGAACCCCTTTCATATTGGCGTCCCATTGGCTTATCTGATGCTCCTCGAATACGAATTACGCGATCTGACCGTCGTCGTTGAGGCAAAAGCGTCCCAACTTCCTGTTGAGAGACTCACATCAATGCTCACGATAGAGTGGTGGTGAACATGTTCAAGCCTCAAGCCATGGATAAGATTGAGCTGATCATACCGCAGAACGAGGTCGTGCGCACGACTGAGGCGCTGGCCGCTTCCGGCATCTTTCACCACACACCTGCCGTACAAACGATCATAGAGACAGCCTCACGGGATAGCGATATATGGCAAACGTGGACAACTGACTTGATCGCCCTGGAGCGGCGCATTCTACTTGTGATGGAGGAGCTGAAGATGAACGAGGGCGCTCCACCCTCTGTTCCTCCTCACATCATCGAGCCACGCGTGGCCGAGTTGGATATCGAGCGGCTTGAGCATGAAGCGGAAACCCCTGTCCGCGAACTAGAGGCGGCGAAAAGGCGCTTGACACAATTGCAGAAATATGTCGGGCAATTAACGCCGATTGCTGATCTGGATGTGGATTTGGGGACACTGCGCAACCTCCACTACACTTTTATTATGCTAGGGTCGATGCCGGTAGCGAACATCGAACGTCTCGAAAGCAGCCTTGAGCACATCCCCTTCATCCTGATCACACTGCGGCAAGAGGAACATCTGGCCACGGTTATGCTCTTCGGCCTGCAACAGGATGCCGCGGTGCTCAATCGGGCCGCCCGCAGCGCATACCTCAATCCACTGGTGACGCCTGAGGACTACCGGGGTACGCCCGCTCAGGCTATCGCCGCGTTGCAAGCCGGCATCGAACGCACGCGACAGCACATCGCCGAATATGAGCGGGAGATTGCACATCTCCACGAAATGCGCATCCGCCATCTGCGGCATCTGCTCTGGCGAGTGCGCGCGACGCACGCACTGGCCCACACCATCGCCGGCTACGATCACAGGCCACACGCCTACCTGGTGACGGGCTGGGTGCCGGCCGCAGATCGTACCAGGCTCGAACACGAAATCGGCATAGTCAGCGAGGCCGTCATCATCGAAACCCTTGAGCCGCGCCAAGAAGACATCGGGCACATTCCGGCATCGCTCAAGAACCCGCCGCTGCTCAGCGGGTTCCAGGGTCTGGTGACCACGTTTGGACAGCCCAACTACGACGAATTGGACCCTACACCCATTTTGGCGCTGACATTCCCCCTGGTTTTTGGGCTGATGTTTGGCGACCTTGGTCACGGGCTGTTGTTGCTGCTGGCCGGACTGCTGCTCGCCAGCCGCAGAATCAAAGCCTTGCAAAGCGCAGCGGGCTTCGGCGTGGTGATAGCATTTTGCGGCGCGTCGGCTATGTTGTTCGGCACGCTCTACGGCAGTATCTTCGGTTTTGAGAATGTACTCAGGGCGGTATGGTTCCGGCCTTTGGAACAAATCACCGATATACTGCTCTTTGCAATTGGCGTCGGCGCGTTGCTGCTCAGCGGGGGCATTATCTATAACATCATCAATGCTGCACTGAGGCAGCATTGGGGATATTTACTTTTCAATCGCAATGGCGTGGCCGGCCTGCTCTTCTATTGGTCTTTGTTGGGGATGGCAGCCCGCGCGTTTGGCGCCCCCCTCCCGATTCCGGGTGGTGTGTTAGCGATCCTGGCAGTCATCTGCGGTATTGGTCTAACCTTCGCGGAGTTTTTCGAGCGCCTGGTGGAACGTCAGCATCCCCTATTCAAAGAGGACGTGGGGACCTATATCGCCCTGGCATTCTTCGAACTTTTCGAAACGTTGATTTCATTGTTTAGCAACACGCTCTCTTATGTACGTATGGGCGCGTTTGCAGTTGCCCACGGGGCACTGAGCCTGGTCGTTTTCATCATTGCCGAGGTTATTGGCGCGCCAGGTAGCGTCGGCTACTGGATTATCGTGATTTTGGGGAATTTGTTCGTGATCGGCTTTGAGGGCATGATCGTGGGCATCCAAACTCTGCGGTTGGAATATTACGAACTCTTTAGCAAGTTCTTCTCCGGCGGCGGAACGCCCTACACACCCTTGTCGCTCATCCCCAAAAAAGGCAAAATCAGCTCTGTGGAAGGCGCCAGTGGCTGACATCCTGCCGACCGTTGTCATTAACCTTTCGTATTCATAGCGATTCATGCGATATTCTCAGGAGTCCCCATGTGGCAAGCCACACCAACGAGGACGAAAATGAGGTAAGCCCACGAGCAGGTGGATGACGGGGCGCGGGGATATGGTAGACTGTAACTGGGCTGGTCCAAGGTCGTTAAACCGTT
>Ga0334890_1000101_pt1 | contig 152403 bp, 124 predicted proteins | sample GraSluR1_MG_3_FD_207220 | JGI IMG/M metagenome (GOLD analysis project Ga0334890, IMG submission 207220) | Sludge microbial communities from methane-producing bioreactor in Wageningen University, Netherlands - Granular Sludge_31_08-R1 | ecosystem: Engineered > Bioreactor > Anaerobic >...
CTGATACATAACTTATTCCATGTGCAAGGGTTTTTAGGGTTTTGCTTCATTTCCTTTGCACTTTTTATTTATAAAATACTGTTTTGTCCAGTATTTTATAGGCTTTTGACTTTTTCAGGAAGCCCTAAATATCAGGAGCTTTATAAAGAAATTATAATTAGATTTTGTGTAAAAAGAAAGAATTTTGTTAAAAAAAAAGTATTATTGACATAAGAGATATCATCAGGAATAATTACTTTTAAAAACCTGCTATTAGGCAGCAGTTTAATTTTGTGGGTACTGTCATTCCTGCGCATGCAGGAATCTCATAACTTTGATTATTTCAGGAGATTCCGGCAGTGCAGTCACGATGACTGCCTGCAAGCACAAAACATGATGTTTCAATAATGCTTGCCTACGTTATCACTTCGGCCGGAATGACAAATTTTTCCTCCTAAAAATCTGCAGCTACCCTGCTATAATCGAAGATATTAATAATATTATTATTGATTTATATGAATAGTTATATTAATCTTTAAAAAGATATTCGTTTTATAAAAATACAAAAAAATGAAAATCTGCAAAATAAAAATCATGATATAATGGTGAAACTTAATGTATACAATACTCCATCTTGAAACAAGTACGCTTTATAAAACACTGATCCGTGAAATCAGCGCTGAAATCAGTTCGGTCTATATTAATGCTTCCGGTACGGAAGAGGCATTTGAAGTATTGAAAAAATCTCAGGTGACCCTGATCCTTACTGCAATGGAAATCGAAGGGGGAAGCTCTATCGATTTTATTAAAAAACTTAATCAATCTGAATTCAAGAATATCCCTGTTGTTGTCTTTACCGGTAATGATACACTTGAGGACAGAAAGAAAATGTACGATCTCGGTATTGTCGATTATATTCTTAAAACATCGGGGCGGGATCAGATAAAGCATAATCTTGCCATGTTTAGACGGGATGATCCCATAGCTGAAAAAATGGGGACTCTCTGCTACGCTGTTCTCGATGATAATAAAATGGACCGTAAAATAATCAGCCGTATTTTTCCCATGTATAATGTTTCTGATGTTGATTACTTTGATTCAGAAGCGAGCCTGATTGGAGCTGATAAAAATTATGATGTTTATATTATTGATCTGGTTCTTAAGAATACAACAGGTGATAAGGTAATAATAAAGCTTCGGGAAAAGGATCCCGATTGCGTAGTAATAGCAGTTTCCGGTATAGATAATGTTAAAACAATCTCCAGGGTCCTTTCTTTAGGGGCTGATGATTATATTACAAAACCTTTTAATTCAGAAATATTTATTGCCAGGCTGAAAACCAATATCAGGAGTTTTCTGCTCATGAGGGAGGTAAAAAGTAAGACAAAACTTCTTGAAAAGATGGCTGTAACCGATCCTCTTACTCAGCTTTATAACAGAAGGCATACTAATGAAAGGCTGGCACAGGAGGCTGAGAAGTTTGAAAGGTATAATTCAAAATTTTCTGTTCTTATGATGGATATTGATCATTTTAAAAGTCTTAATGATTCCTGCGGCCATCAGTTTGGTGATGAAATTCTGCAGAAAGTTTCAAAAGCCATTACTTCAGCTGTAAGAAATGTGGATGTGGCCGGACGCTATGGAGGGGAGGAGTTTCTTGTAATATTCCCGGAGATTGATTTAAAAGGTGCAGTAACTGTAGCTGAGAGAATCCGTTCTGCAATAGAGGGGATTGATACCCGCAGAGAGGGTGTAACGGTTACAGTAAGCGGAGGCGTTGCTGAATTTACCGGAGGTAATCCTGAACTGCTGATAAAAAAAGCGGATGAGCTTCTTTACCTATCAAAGGATAAGGGACGCAACAGAATCAGTTTCTGAAATAAGAATTATCACAGCTGCAGTATCGATACCCCATGGCGGGGTCCTTTTATACTTCCTGCAGCTGTTTTTTTATCTCTTTGAGTTTGTCAATATCATCTGGCGCAAGACTTTTGTCTTCGCTTAATGCCCTGGAAATAATCCCGATTAAAAGTCCTTTACCATGGTTATCAAGGCTGATTTCAGTATTTTTCTTTTTCATTTTTTATTGTCTCATGTTGGTTGTGATTGAATATTTACAGAGTAATTTCCATGCATTAATTGTCAAGTGTATTAATCTGCACGGGCTTAATATCCTGCAGCTTCATTAAAAAAAATAAGCTCATTCCGGATTTTTGGGAAAGTAATAATATTGTTTGTTTCCACATATTCTGGAGCAGCCCCCTGTCCCCCAAAGGGGGCACGTAAAAGGAACGCTTGTGTAAGCAGATAAATTAAAGTTTTAAAACACCCGTTTAAATTATTGCCCCTACAAAGGATTTGTGTAAAAATATGAGGGGATCAAAAAAATGATCATTCTTGCGACTGAAATAGTTAAAGAAATGATAAGAATAAATTTCCAAAGTTATAATAGAATTACTCGTGCCCCCTTTGGTAGACAGGGGGAAAAGGATTTGAATGGATTTGTATTTTTTCCCGTCATTCCGGAATGATCTAAAAAATTATTTGTATATTTTATTGTTTATGTTTATAATTTAAATATCCTGTAATCATCTTAATTCGTAACTACTCAGAAACAGGTGGTATTCTATCTCCGCCGCGCCACAGACGCGGCGGAGAGCAATTTCACCATCAGTTTATGAGTAGTTACCTTAATTCATAATCAAAAAGGCGGGGTTAATATAAATGAAGATAACATGGTATGGAACTGCATCACTGATAGTTGAAATTGACGGATGCCGCATAGCGCTTGATCCTTATATTTCCCGGAATCCACGGCTTCCTGGTGTTGATCCCCATGACCTTGCCGGAGTAAAGGCAGTTCTTGTTACACATGGACACTTTGACCATGCTGCTGATATCCCCTCACTGCTGAATGATCTATCTGTTCCTGTATATGCCCCTGCTGAAACAGTTGAAGCCTTGTCCTCCAGGCCATGTTTTACATACCTCAACCTTCATGGGGTCGAGGCTGGTGAGGTCTTTGAAGTTGAGGGGCTCCGGATAACTTCATACCCGGCATGTCATGTAAAGTTTGATCCCCCCCTTATACTGCGTACATTACTCCGGGTTTTGCCTGAACTGATATTAAGGCCACGGCCACTTTTTAAAATTATATCAGATTATTTTAAATATCCCCAGGGGCGCATCTGCGCATGGGAAATAAAATCGGGTAGTAAGAGCATTCTTATTTTCGGGAGCATGGGGCTCGATCCGGAACAGAATTATCCATCACCTGATGTGCTTGTACTTCCGCTTCAGGGGCACAGCTCAATTGAGAAACTTGCTCTTGAAGCTGCAATGAGAATAAAACCGTCAATTATTATGCCCCATCATTTTGATGACTCATTCCCTCCAATCAGTTCGCATGTTGATATATCCGTTTTTGCGGATATGTTGAAAAGCAAAATGCCCGGTGTTGAAGTGATTATACCATGTCACAGAAAAGAGATGGATATTAGAAATAATTAGTTACAGGTAAATATACTTATGTCTGCAGAAAACCGTAAAACCATCCTCCTCGTGGAGGATGAAGCAATAAGCGCGCGGCTCAACAAAAGGATTCTGGAAAAAAACGGATATGATGTTATACATTCAAATTCAGGTGAAAAGGCTTTAGTGTTTATAAAAGTAAATCCCCGGTTTGATCTTATACTCGTAGATATTGATCTGGGTAAAGGGATTGACGGAATAGAAACTGCAGAAAAGATTTTAAAAGATCATAATCTCCCGGTTGTTTTTTTATCTGCCCATACAGAGCCTGCTGTAGTTGAAAAGACAGAGGGTATTACATCATACGGCTATGTTATAAAAAATTCCGGTGAAGCAGTACTTATTGCTTCAATTAAAATGGCAATGAAGCTTTATGAGGCGAAAGAGGATTTAAAAACTGCTGAAGAGAAATATCGTAATCTTTTTATTAATTCTCAGGTTGGCATTTTCCGAACGGATATTGATACAGGCCTTGTTCTTGAAGCTAATGACCGCTTTGCTAAATTACTGGGCTTCAAAGACAGGGGGGAACTTTTTTCTGAACCTGTACATATCTCAGACTGGTATGCAGACCCTGAAGCCCGCAGCAGGATGATTTCAATGATGAGAGAGAACGGTGAAGTTATTGATTATGAAGAAAAGTTCAAGCGTAAAGATGGATCTGATTTATGGATTCGATATTCAGCGAGGATAGTCCATGATAAGGGATGGATCGAAGGGGTAAATGAAGATATCACTGATTTTAAAAAAGCCGAATCTGAAAAAAATCTTATATATAAAGAACTCTTTGCCAGTGAAAAAAAGTACAGACTTATTTTTGATAATTCTCCATTAGGACTTATTTATTTCAATAAAGATGGTATTATAACTGATTGCAACGATGCTTTTGTAAAAATAGTTGGAACCCCATGGTCAGAACTGGTTGGTCTTAATATACTAAAATTTCTTGATCCCGGTATAGTATCAGAGTTTAAAAAAGTTTTAAATGGAAATCCCGGTTATTATGAAGGGGATTACCGGTCTATCACTTCCGGAAAGATCATTCCTGTACGGGTAGTTTTTGAATCTATTCAGAATGTGGACAAATATGTTACAGGCGGAGTAGCAATTGTTGAAGACATTACTGATAAGCGTATTGCAGAACGGGCAATGCTTGACGAAATTGAAAAGGAACGGGCAAGGATAGGCCATATACTTCATGACAGTCTCGGGCAGAAGCTTGGTGCGGTTTTATATCTTGCCCAGGCCTTTGAAAAAAAATATAAAAAAACCGGGGAATTATCTGACAATGATCTTTACCAGCTTGTTGAACTTACATCATCTGCACTTGACGAGACACGTTCTTTGAGCAGAGGCCTTGATCTTTCTGTAATAGAAGTAGAGGGATTTCTTGCTTCTCTCAATGATATTGTTCTGAGAACATCGAGTGTCTATGGTATAGAGATAGAACTGGATGTGAGTGATTCTTTAAATAATTACGGGTCACAAAAACTAATGAATCTTTATTATATTATTCTGGAATCAGTCAATAATGCGGTGCGTCACGGTGACGCGGAAAAAATCAGACTGCTCTATTACGCAAAAGATGGCAGAGGTTATTTTACTGTCGCAAGTGAACAGAAAAATATTTATAAAGTAGAGAATCCCGGTATGGGACTGCGTATTATGAAGTACAGGGCGGAAATTTCAGGGATGGAAATTAATATTGTTTCCGATGATAAGAGGGTGGAAGTCAATATCTCCATGGGTGATATCCCGGAAAAATTTTAACGAATAATATGAATCAATAAACAGGTAATAATTTATGAGTAAAAAAATAAAGGTTATGCTCCTTGATGATCATCCTGCTATCAGGCATGGAATTGCCATGGCAATTAACCTGGAAGATGATTTAATGGTTTCCGCTGAGAGTTCCAATGTGGAAGAGGCACTGCAGTTATTAGCAAAGGGGAAGATTGATGTTGTACTTGTGGACATCTCTTTAGAGGGGAGTGCTGACGGATTCGATTTTATAAAAGCTGCTGCTGAGCGGTATGTTTCTGTTAAAACACTGGCTCTTTCAATGTATGATGAGGCCATTTACGCGGAAAAGGCAATTATGGCTGGAGCAATGGGGTATTTGAGCAAAAAAGAACCTGTTGATGAAATCATTAATGCAATACGAGAAGTAATTAAAGGAAATCTCTATCTGCCGGGAGATCTTTCAGAAAAGCTTATATTAAAATTAATGAAAAGAGGGAATGAGAATGAATCAAATCCTCATAAAAGCCTTTCCCCCCGCGAAAAAGAAATATTGAGCTTTATTGGTGCGGGGTTTACCCCCCGCGAAATTGCACATGAGCTTAAGTTGAGTATAAACACAGTAGAATCACATCGAAGAAATCTTAAGGAAAAACTGGGATTTGCTTCAAGTAGCGAGCTTGCCAAGTATGCAATTAAAATTAAAGATAATTAAATTGTAGGCCTCCCCCTTGCCGGTCCTGACCGGAATCTATTACTCCTCACCGGATCCGGTGATAAAATTTTTACACATTACTGCTATTGTTAAAATATGAAAAGTAATTATAATTAATTATTTGGTTATTATCTATGATTGGCTTTAGAAGTTGATTAAACGTCAGATAAAAGTCTCAGAGATAAGAGGTAATTATAAAATAGGAGAATAGTTATGGATTGGTTCAGAAATTTGAAAATCGGTTCGAAATTGATTGTTATGCTTTTATCGGTCAACATTCTGGCATTGATTGTTGTATTAGTCGTTATGTTTAGCAGATTTTCTTCAGTGCAAACCGATACAGCTTACCGGTATGCCGGTGAAATGTCGATGAATTATGGAAACCAGATACAGGGCCAACTTGAAATTGGGATGGATGCTGCACGCACAATGGCTCAGACTTTTGCCAGTTTAAAGTCCAGAGGTATTACAGACAGGAGGATTCTGGGAGTTATACTTGAGGGAGTATTAAAAGAAAATCCAGCGTTTTTGGGAACTTATACTTGCTGGGAGCCAAATGCTCTGGATGGCAGGGATGGTGCCTATGCTAATACAACCGGGCATGACCGGACAGGAAGATTTATTCCCTATTATAATAGAGGCTCAGGCAGGATTGTTTTAGAATCTCTTGTCGATTATGAGCTTGCTGGAGATGGTGATTATTATCAGATACCCAAGAAAACATTATCAGAAGCAATTATTGATCCATATACATATACAATTGCAGGAAAGGATACCCTTATTACTTCTCTTGTTGTTCCAATAATAGTTGAGGGTAAATTTCTTGGTATTGCAGGAATAGATATCGCATTGTCCGATATACAGAATGTGGTTACTAAAATTAAGCCATACGAAACAGGGGTTGCCGCTGTTTTTTCAAATAATGGGACAATAGTAGGTCATTATGACCAGAGTCGTCTTGGCAAACAGATGAGAGAAACTGAGCGTGAAATGTCAGGGGAGCATACTGATGTTTTAGCTGATACAATCAGAAAAGGTGAGGGGTATAATTATACAGTTTTTTCAGCAGAAATGGGGACAGATATATATATAATTTCATCACCTTTTAATGTAGGAAATGCGAAGACACCATGGTCTATATCAATAGCTTTACCAATGGATAGAGTACTTGAAGAAGTAAACAGAATGAAAATATTCTCATTTATTATGGTGATAACAGCCATCACTTTTTTAGTTTTTATCATAATATTTATAGCAAGGTCAATATCCCGCCCGCTGGAATCAGCTGTTAAACACGCTGAAGCTATGGCGGAACTTGATCTAAGTAAAGATGTGTCTGATGAATTTTTAAACAGAAAAGATGAAATCGGAATTCTTTCCAATGCGTTTCAGGTACTAGGCACGACTTTACGAGAAACTATTGTTGGTATTATTAAAACTTCTCAGCAGGTGGCCACAGCAACAGAGCAGATTGGGCAGGACAATGAAAATCTCTCCCAGAGAACTTCTGAACAGGCTTCATCACTTGAAGAGATTGCAGCAACAATAGAAGAGTCCAATGCTACAACAAAACAGAACTCAGATAATGCCATCGAAGCGAGTAAACTGACTCAGAATACCCTTGTACTTGCAGAGAATGGCGGTGTTGTTGTTGAAGAGGCGGTAAAATCTATTGGTGAAATCAATGCTTCAAGTGCCCGCATTGCGGACATTATATCCATGATAAATGAAATCGCTTTCCAGACAAATCTCCTTGCACTTAATGCGGCAGTTGAAGCAGCCCGGGCAGGTGATCAGGGGCGCGGCTTTGCTGTTGTTGCAGGTGAAGTACGTAACCTGGCACAGCGCTCAGGTGAGGCTGCAAAGGAGATAGGTGTACTGATAAAAGACTCTGTGGATAAGATCGGTAATGGTACTGATCTGGTAAATAAAAGCGGTGAGGCTTTGCGGGAAATTATACAGGCGGTTAAACAGGTTAACAATATAGTATCTGAAATGGCAGCAGCAAGTGATGAGCAGAGACGGGGAATCGAACAGATAAATACAGCAGTAACCGAAATGGATAATATGACACAGCAGAATGCCGCACTTGTTGAGGAAACCGCATCTGCCAGTGAAGAGATGTCGAGCCAGGCGCAGGAGCTTCTCTCCATGGTTCAGAGATTTAATGTGGGGTCTGCACTGGAGAGCATAACAGAATACAGCAAAAGTGGATTGAACAGGAGAGCGGGGATAACCGGAAGATCTTCTTCAGCAGCGGATGGGAGAAAAATAAAAGCTGCACCGGTGCAGACAGATGTAAGAAAAGAACTCCTTGATGACGGCGGATACGAGGAATTTTAGATCCGGGAGGGGATAGAGTAGGGGAGAGAATCGTTTCTTCTGACGACTGGCTTGTACCAACATTTTTATGTGAAGCATGTGTCATCCGGAGAAGGCCCCCTAAATCCCCCGGAGGGGGACTTTGAAATACTATTAACAAATTGAAAGTTTAATAACACAGTCTTTAAGCCCCCCTCCGGGGGGTTTGGGAGGGCAGTTGCGAAACTGTAAAGTTCTTAACTTAATAACTCGTGCCCCCTTTGGGGGACAGGGGGCAAAGCGAAGAAGTACTTTCGCGAAGGCTGTCTGAAATGTGAGTACAAGTCTCTTTGTGTGAGCGGGACAGATGAAGGAATAGTTGATCATCAGGAGTTATATATGGGTGAAGGCGGCATAACAGAAGTATTTTTAAATGAAGCAAAAGAGATTCTGGTAAACCTTGAATCTGATATAGTGACCCTTGAAGAGAAGAAGGATGATGAGGAGATAATAAACCGCATATTCAGATATTTCCATACTCTCAAGGGGAGTTCCGGTATTGCAGGTTTTACCGGGGTTTATGAATTTACTCATCATCTGGAAAACCTTTTCGATAATGTAAGATCAGGGGAAATCCCTGTTACTGAGGTTATTATTGATATTCTTCTTAACAGCCTTGACTGGGTAAGGGGTGAGCTTTTCGGAGATGTTGTAGATGAAAAGCAGGACGTTTTAAAATCTGAAATGATAAGCAGAATTGACGATATAATGGGGGAAAGTAAGGATAAACCTGAAAGTGATGATTCCGATTTCCTGAGCACTGTTGGGGCTTACAGCGGAGTAGGTGAAGGTGTAAGATATTTTAAAATTTCCATTCGTTTTAATGAGGATATATTTTTCAGCGGTATTGATCCCCTTATGATCATTGAAGACCTGAGTATGCTTGGTGAATTTATATACAACAGGGTGGATAAAAGCAGGCTCCCCGATTTTGTTAAACTGGAACCGGAAAAGTCTTATCTCTCCTGGGAGATTGTACTTAAAACAGAAGCAGATGAAAAAAAGGTGAGGGATGTTTTCCTTTTTGTTTATGAGGATAATGAAATAGATATTGAGAATGTTACGGAAAAGTACCATGGCATTCAGGATGGCGGATATGTTCCAGAAAAAAGGCTCGGGGAACTCCTTGTTGATAGAGGTCTCCTTAAAAGCAGAGACCTTGATGAAATAGTTAAAGAGCAGATAAAACATAATGCGAAGATAGGTGATATCATTGTGCAGAAGGGTCTTGCATCTGAAAAGGATGTGGTTGAGGCGCTTCAGGAACAGGAGAAAATTAAAAAGAGAATCGAAGTCTCCACTGTACGGGTCGATTCAGGGAAGCTCGATAATCTGATGAATCTTCTGGGCGAGATAGTTATAGGACAGGCGTCGCTCCATCGAATTGCTGATGATCTTGAAGAGGATATGGCGTTTCGGCTGATAAACGCGCTCTACGGCCTTGACAGGGTTACCAGGGAGTTCCAGGAGCAGATAATGTCTATCAGGATGGTCCCTGTTGGAGGGACCTTTGACCAGTTCAGGCGTTTTGTCAGGGATACTGCACAGAGTCTGGGTAAGGAGATAAAGCTGAAGATTGAGGGCGGAGACACTGAGCTTGATAAAACAGTGATTGAAAGGATTGGTGATCCCTTAAAGCATATGATACGCAATGCAATAGACCACGGCATAGAACCTGCAGAGGAGCGGAGAAAAAGCAGCAAATCTTCATATGGAACTGTAACACTTAAGGCCTATCATCAAGAGGGGAATGTCTTTATTGATATTATTGATGATGGGCGCGGTGTTTCTATTGAAAGGGTAAAGAGTAAGGCGGTTTCCCTGGGGATGATTACACCTGATGAGGATATTTCCAAAGAGAAGCTTCTTTCTTTCCTGTTTAATCCCGGTTTTTCAACAGCTGAAAAGGTGGGTGATCTTTCAGGCCGCGGTGTGGGGATGGATGTTGTAAAGACAAATATTGAAGAGCTGAGAGGCGCTATTGAGATAAAGACAAAGGAGGGTGAGGGTACCCTTGTGAGGGTAAAGCTTCCTCTTACACTTGCGATTATTGAAGGTATGCTTATCCGCATTGGTGAGTCTATCCTTATCATACCGCTCCTTTCTGTTGTGGAAACTATTCAGATAAAAAAAGAGGATTATAAAACCGTTGAGGGTAAGGGTGAGCTTATACTGGTACGGGGAGAGTATATTCCCCTTGTAAGGCTTAATGAACTTTTCGGAATTGAAGCTGAAGAGAAAAATCCCTGGGAGGCGCTTTTTGTAATAGTTGAATCGGGGAGTGAGAGAATAGGGATAATGATAGATGACCTTGTGGGGCAGCAGCAGATTGTAATAAAAAGTATAGACCGTTTCATTACAGACAGCAGGGCAATTTCCGGAGCCACAATTCTTGGAGACGGCAGGGTGGCGCTTATAGTTGATATTCACGGCCTTGCTGAAGAGATGAAGGGTTAAGGGGGTGTGTTTTGAAACCGGCTGGTGATATAAATATTAAAAACATAGGGAGCTTTTACAGGGACCTGGAGGAAGAATTTGCCGGAAGCGGAGATGTAGTAATTGATTTATCAGCAGTAAAGAGAATCGATCTTGCCGCAGCACAGGTAATAATTGCTGCAGGAAGAAAGGGGAAGGAGCTGAAAAGGCAGATAAAGCTTAAAGGGGTATCCCCTGATTTAAAGAAACTCTTTGCGATTTCCGGAATAAAAGTATAAATTTCGAAATGAGGACTGGCAGATGAACAGATATATTATTATCATAGATGATTCCTCCACAATCCGCGTGAGTGTGGAGATGGCATTAAGGGAGCTGGGGTTGCCTGTTATGCAGGCGGAAAATGGTGAGGATGCCCTTGCTAAAATTGATGAAATTTTAAAAGCAGGTGATGAGATTGCCTTATGCATAAGCGATATAAATATGCCTGTGATGAATGGAATAGAGTTTGTTGCTGAGTTCCGTAAAATCGATAAGTTTACCCCTGTTGTTATTCTTTCCACAGAAAACGATAAGGGTATTATACAGAAGGGGAAAAGCTCCGGTGCTTCCGGCTGGATAATAAAGCCTTTTCAGACGGATGATCTCTTAAATGTTGTAAGGAGGTTTATAAAATGACTATAAAAACAGATGCAGGAAGAAACAGAGAGAGCGGTCAGGTAACAGAAGAGATGCTTCAGTTTGTCACTTTTGTTGTTGCAGGTGAAACCTACGGTGTATCAGTGCATAAGGTTCAGTCAATTAATGAGATGCTGGAAATAACCTATGTGCCCCACAGCAGTTCATATATTGAGGGTGTAATAAATCTCCGCGGATCTGTTGTGCCTGTAATCAATATGAGGAAAAAGTTTAAGCTCCCTGTAAAGGAGTATGATCTTTTTACTGTAATTCTAATAGTTGAAGTAAAAGAACGCCTTGTGGGCATGATAGTAGACTCTGTGTCAGATGTTATCAGTATACCTGTATCTGACATACAAAAGGATATGCAGTTTTCCGCAAAAGTTGATACTGATTCGATTGAAGGGATAGGGAAACTTGAAGAGGATCTTATAATTATTCTCAATGTGGAACACTTTCTTGATGATGCAAAGGAGCTGGAGATTTGATTCACTAATTTGTTTTTCATTCAGCTGATAAATTGATTGCCTGATTTAATTTAGTTTAATATATTGTAATCGTAATGATTCATATATAGAATTTAAATGGCGGTTGATAAGAGTGAAGAAGATTATTCTTTTATTTCTGTTTTTATTATCAGTCTTTACTCTATTCGCTGATCAGCCGCTGAAGATAGAACTTACAAAAGATGAGGAGGATTATCTTCAGAAGCTTGGTGAAGTGACCATGTGTGTTGATCCTGACTGGCCCCCCTATGAGCAGGTTGACGAAAATGGTATTTTTACAGGAATAGCGGCTGATCTCCTTAAACTTATTTCAGAGCGTACCGGAATTGAATTTAAACTGGTGCCAACAGCGGACTGGAATGAAACCCTTGAATTTTCCAGATCCGGGAAATGCCGTATTATCCCATTTCTTAATCAGACAAAAGAGAGGGAACAGTGGCTTACCTTTACTGAGCCTCTTTTTACAGACAGTAATGTTTTTATTGCAAGGGTGGAACACCCCTTTATTGCTGATCCGGCAGATCTTATAGATAAAACCGTTGTTCTCCCCCGTGGGACTTCCATGGAGGAATTCATAAAACGTGATTATCCCAACCTCACTGTTATTAATAGTGAAACCGAAATAGATGCTTTACTCGCTGTACTTAGTAATGAAGCTGATATGACACTCCGTTCTCTTACTGTCTCCGCATACACAATCAGGAAAGAGGGTTTATTTAATCTTAAAATATCGGGGCAGATTCCTGAATATAAAAATAATCTGCGCATTGGTGTGCTCAAAAATGAACAGATGCTGAGGCAGATTTTAAACCGGGGGATTGCGACTATTACACCCCGTGACAGGGAACAGATAGTAAATAGCCACGTTAATATTAAAATCGAAACCCCCATGAATTATCTTCTTATTGCTCAGATTGCTGCTGTGCTGGCTTTTATAATAGCAGTTGTTTTGTACTGGATTTTAAAACTCCGCAGTCTTAACAGAAGACTTAGTGGAAGTGAGGAGAAACTCCGTGCAATTTTTGATATAGCAAATATTGGTGTGAGTATAACTGATAATAAGGGCAGATATGAAATTTTTAATAAGTGGTGGTGTGACTATCTGGGTTACAGTGAAGAAGAGATAAGCTTTAAAACATTTATTGATATTACCTATCATGAAGATATAGATATAAGCAGAGAATACTTCCAGAGGGTTCTTTCCGGTGAGATAGACAAGTACAGGCTGGAAAAGCGATTTATAAGAAAGGATGGAACTGTTCTCTGGGGGGATCTCTCCGTTTCACCTGTTAAGGATAGGGATGGTAATGTTGTATTGATGGTTGGGATGATTAATGATGTTACTGATAAAAAACATATGGAAAAAGAACTGCTTGATGCAAAAGAGAAGGCTGAAGAGGCAAGCAGGTCAAAGAGTGAGTTTCTTGCTAATATGAGCCATGAGCTGCGTACACCGCTCAACGGTGTAATAGGTTTCAGTGATCTTCTTGCTAAATCATTACTTAACAATGAAGAGAGGGAGTTTGCAGAAAATATTAATGCATCTGCCCGTTCCCTTCTTGGAGTAATAAATGATATACTCGATTTTTCCAAAATTGAATCGGGTAAAATGGAACTGGATATTATTAAATCAGATATTTCACAAATATGCAGGGACGCAGTCGGTATAGTCAGATTTACGGCATCAGAAAAGTCTTTGAAGCTCATAATTAACATTCCCGATGATGTCCCGGCGTTTGCATATGTTGATCCTTTAAGATTAAAGCAGATTCTTGTGAATCTTCTTGGTAATGCTGTAAAATTTACACCTTCCGGTGAAATTGAGCTTAAAGTATTATTCAGAAAAATTGATTCCCGCATGGGGTCTTTTACTTATTCTGTACGTGATACAGGGATAGGTATCGGGCCGGGAGATCAGGAGAAACTCTTTAAGGCTTTTTCCCAGGCAGATTCCTCTACTACAAGAAAATTCGGCGGTACAGGCCTGGGACTGGTTATTTCATCCATGCTTGCAGATAAAATGGGAAGCAGAATTGAACTGGAGAGCGAGCCGGGGAGGGGATCGGTTTTTTTATTCTCTATTGAGAGTGAGTATGCAGATAAAACTATTGATGAAAATAAAGAGACTTTGCCGGAAGTGAGTAAAACTGAGTCTGCAGGGAGTATAATGGGGAATCCTCTTATACTTGTAGCTGAGGATGAACCAATGAGCAGGCTTTTGATAAAAACTATTATAAAGCAGCTTATTCCCGGTGCTCGTGTTATTGAAACAATAAATGGAGAAGAAGCTCTTGCCGGTTATAGAGAGAAGAGCCCCGATTTTATATTGTTGGATGTACAGATGCCGGAAATGGACGGTCTTGAGGTTACAAGGAAAATCCGTAGTATTGAAATGATTAAAGGGGGTCATGTCCCCATTATAGCACTGAGCGCTGGAGTTATTAAGGAGGAACAGGAGACCTGCCTTGAGGCAGGGATGGATGGTTTTTTAGCCAAGCCTGTAGACCGGAGTGCCTTAAAAATTATGCTTACAAGATATCTTGGTTTTCACGGTGAGAGCAGATAAATTGAATTATCACAAATATCTCAAGTGCTGCGGGGAGAGGGTGATTTTATGAAACAATGGAATATATGCATACTTGTATTAGTAGTGATGATTCTCCTGTGCAGCAGTGTTTTTGCAGAAAACCGGAATACAAAGAAAATATTAATTCTTCATTCCTATCACACCGGTTATGAATGGACAGATGAAATTAATAAAGGGATTTCTGAAACATTAAATAGTGCTGAAGATGTTGAAGTATATGTGGAGTATATGGATCTGATCAGGAATCCTTCAGCTGAATCTTTGACAGCGCTTGAAGGGCTTTATAAAATCCGTTATTCAGCTGATAAGGTTGAACCTGATGTAATAATTGTTTCTGATGACCCTGCTTTTAATTTTATTCTCGAAAAAAGGGATAAACTTTTTAAGGATATTCCAGTAGTTTTCTGCGGAATTAATAATTTTACCAGAGAGAGAATAAAAGGGCACCGGAATATTACCGGAATTAATGAATCAATTTCTGTAAAAGAAACAGCTGAAATCGCTTTAAAAATGAGAGATAAGGCTGTTAAAATGGGTATAGTTTCCTGTTCAAATATAACCATGAGACAGAACCTTGAGCTTTTCAAAAAATATGAGCTTTTTTTTAAAGATAGAATAAAATTGGTATATCTTTCTGCACTGGAACCGGATGACCTTTCATCTCAGCTGAAACAGTTCAGCAGGGATGATATAATTCTTTATCTCGGTTATCTTAAAACACCGGAGGGGAAAGAGTTTACTGTTAAGGGGAGCCTTGATCTGATTCGAGGTGCCACAGATGCTGCAATATTCGGATGCTGGGATTTTTTGATCAATAATGGTGTTGTGGGGGGAAAAGTTGTCCATGGCTATTCACAGGGTGAAGCTGCAGCTGAATCTGCCCTGGAAATAGTGAAAGGTGGAAAAGCGGACAGAATACCTGTTAAAATGGAGAGTCCCAACAGGTATATCTTTGATGATACCCTTCTTGACAGGTATAATGTATCTGAAAAAATAATACCTCCCGGTTCTATTGTAGTTAATCAAACAGTAGATTCTTTAATCAGGGACTGGGACAGAATAAGAAACACCGGTTTTTTTACTAACACCCTTTTTGAAAATCATGGCAGCATAATGATGGTTGTTGATCTGGAATCAGGAATTATTGTTGATGCAAACAGGGCAGCACACAGCTTTTACGGTTATTCACATCTGATTAATAAAACAGTTTATGACTTAAATCCCCAGCCTCAGGAAGAATTAAGGGAAGTATTAATGAGATCTGCCAGGTTAAAAGAAAATCATTATACAACAGAACATGTTACATCAGATAACCAGATTAAATATGTTGATATATACAGTTATCCGGTAGTTATTAATAACCGTACCTTTCTTTTTGGAGTTGTTCATGATGTTACTGATGAGATTTATGCTGCCAATGATCTTAATTTTAAGAATAAAATAATATTTTTCACTATTATCAGCGGATTAATATTTTTGTCATTTTATACATTTTTTCTTTTAAAAAATATTTCTGAGAGGAAGAGATCGGAAGAAAAAAATAAATCACTTCTAGCCGAGAAAGAGCTTCTTCTTAAAGAGGTGCACCATCGTATCAAAAATAATATGAATACCATTAAAGGTCTTCTCACTCTGCAGATACTTTCTGAGGAGAATCCGGATACGGAAGCTTCATTGCGCAGTGCAGAGAGCCGTGTTCACAGCATGATAATGCTCTATGATCGCCTCTACTGTACAGATAATTACCGGGAACTCTCTCTGAAAGATTATCTTGAACCATTAACTGAGGAGATTGTAGGGGGCTTCCCCGGGAATGTGAATGTTAAGATAGAAACAGATATTAATGATTATATTTTAAATGTGAGGCTCCTGTCACCTCTGGGAATAATAGTTAATGAACTCCTTACGAATATAATGAAATATGCTTTTATCGGGAGAGATTCAGGTATTATATCAATATCAGCAGGAGTGGAAAACAGCAGGGCGAGGGTTGTTATACGGGACAATGGTGTGGGGATCCCTGAGTCTGTGAATTTCGGAAGATCCACAGGTTTTGGCCTTGATCTGGTTAAAATGCTTGCGGAGCAGATAGAGGGAACTATCAGTATTGATCGAGGTGCAGGGACCATTTTAGTTCTGGAATTCCCGGTTTGATTTGTCAGATTATTTTTTGTAAATTTTATTTGCTTTCCTTGATTTTATCATAAATATCCGGACTTTTATATATTACCTTTTTTTATCATTTTTTCAACATAATTTTTAATATCCTTTTCGTGCCCCTTTTCAAAGGAGGTTAATTCCACTCCGAATATCCCTTTCATTGTAAGTTCAGCATTGGAGTGTTTTATAATTCCGCAGGCTTTGAAGCAATTGTCAGGAGGGAGTGTAATAATAATGTCAATAGGTTTATCAATATCGCACCCTTCAAATTTATAGGGCACCTCAATACCTATTCCCCTCTCACTTACATCGCGGGCATAGAAAATATCAAGAAAGCCGTCCCCCATTATCTGTATCTCAACAGGGTTTTCCGGTTCAGGGTAAACCCTGACACTTTTTCTTTGTTCAGTCATTTGGCCTCTATTGCAGATTATGAACTTCTGCTTATGGTATTAAATTATTTATTCCGCACCAAGATATTTTTCCAGATACTCTGTGAGGTCGTGAATATTTTTCTTTATCATGACTTTAAATTCAACCGGGATATTCTGATCAAGAACAACACGGTAGTAGTTTATTGCGTCCTTAACACGTCTTTGTTTAATAAATTCATCAGCCCGTACAAGCATGGGTTTGTATTTATAAAAGGAGTATTCGAGAATATTTTTTTCCCGTGAAAGGCTGAACTCGTCAGGGAGTTTTTTAAAATCGTAGCTCACTTTTAATATGGGGAGTTCTTTTTTCTTTACTCTGTCAGGCTTAATAAACTTTTTGTAAAAGTCGTGTTCAGCCTTTTTCTTTTCATCCATTTCTGTATCATCAAAGCTGTACTCAGCCTCATCTTTATGGAAGTCGCCGATTATTTCAAAAGCGGAATCATCCTCTTTTTTGTTGTCATCCTGTAGAATTTTTTCGAAAATATCTTCATCTGTCAGTGTGCTGTCATCTTTTGTCTGGCCATATTCACTAAGAAGATCAAACTCATTGGCATCCTCCTCCTCATCAATATGCTTTTCAATTTCCTTCTCTTTTTCGAAGGTTTTCTCTTCAGCAGGGAGTTCATCTTTTTCAGGCTCAGGCAGGGGAATATCTTCAATAGCTGGAAGAGCTTCATCTGTCTCAGCCGCTGCATCGTAGATTTGTTCTTCTTCAGGTAATATCTCAGGCACGGGGGCTGCTTCATCAATAATATCTTCCGGAGTTTCATCAATAGCTTCTGCTTCAACAGGTTCCGAAGCAATTTCCTTTTCAAGTACAGCAGCCTCTTCAGATTTTTTCTCCTCTTCACGGTTTTTTTCGTGCTGCCTGCTGATCCGGTCAAGAATTTCCAGTACAGGTTCAGGATCAAAATGCACAGGTATGGGTGCTTCATATTTAGCATGAATAATCTGCGGTTCATGGCTGCTTTCAGGAATTTTAAGGGATGTTAGATCTTCAATCTTTTCATTGAGTTTATCAAGGGTATTTTTTAAATCGGAAAAACCCCGCATTTCATCCTTAATCTGATTAAGAAGATCCTCTCTCTGCCGCAGCCTCTCCTGTTCATTTAAGAGTTTAAGTTCCTCCTCCCTTGTTTCCCGTAGCCGGTTTAACTCATCCAGGGTTTTATTTTTATCCCTGTCGAGCTCCGCAAATTTTTCTTTAAGACTGTCCAGTTCATTATGAAGTTTTTCAAATTCATGACTTTCATCAGCGCTCAGCTTCTCCTCTGCTTCAGCTCTAAGGCGTTCAAATTCCTCTTTTGCATTAAGCAGCTGATTTGAGATCTGCTGAGAAATTTTTTCAATAATGTCATCTGCGTTAATGGCTTTTTCAGGTAGTCCGATATTTATTGTCTGCGGCACCGGGCCGTCAATTCGTACCCGTAATTCTCCACCCTGTTGAGAGGAATAGAGCGATTCTACTTTCTTTTTTACATCCTCTTCACGTCTCTTTCTGAAGTGGTTAAGGTAGTCAATGTTGCTTTCAATTTTACTTCGCACATCATAGTCGGATATACGGTCTTTCACACCTTTGAATAGAGAGATCGCGGTTTCGTAATCCCCTTTTATTGCATATATTTCGGAATTGGTCAGGGTTCTTTTGTAAAGCTTGAAGCGGGAATTGTCAGGTATTATTTCATTTGCCGGATAGGGGAGTTCAAAAACACCGGAGGAATCGCTTTCTCTTATCCGTTCAGGTTTTAAATCTCCCGGGGCGTGTTCTTCAGGGAATTCCTGCTCAATTGCACGGTCGGAGGCTCTGCGCCTGAGAATTTTTTCAGGCTCTGTTTCTTCAGGTTTTGTTAAATCCGCAGGTTTAACTATAATCTCTTCATTTCTGCCGCTGAAAAGGAGCCATGCAATAATCAGCAGGATTATCATAAGAACAGCTATCAGTATTATATTCATAATTTAGCGCTTTCTGCCGGTTCCCCAGTTCAATATTTCAGTATATTATATTTTATTATCGCACAAAATATAGCAAAAAATAATGGACATATTTTATTATTTTATAAAATTTTGCAAAGATAATTTTTAATGAGCAGAGTTTATTAAGAGAGGTAGCGGTAGAATTTTGGAGGTATTGTCATTCCCGCGCATGCGGGAATCTCATATCCTTGATTATTTCAGGAGATTCCGGCACTACGTTATCACTTCGGCCGGAATGACAGACTATCCCGCTAAAATTCTACTACTGCCTTAAGAGATACTTCTGTGTTAATTATCAGTATTATATCTTAATTATAAATTCTGTTTCAATAAATTTCCGATTGGAGAGGGTAATATACATGGGAACAACAGACCAGAAAGTATCAAAAAACATGACATTCGGTGAGCTGCTGCGGGCCTATCCCAATGCTGCAGCTATATTGAGCAGCTATGGACTTCATTGTGTGGGCTGCCGTATGAATACTTCTGAAACCATTGAACAGGGGATGAGGGCTCACGGCCTCGATGATGCAAAGCTTGAAGAACTGATTAAAGAGATAAATGCATCAATTGCATGATCTTTTCTTTTATTTATCCAGTTAATATGTATTTTAAAAGGGAGCTGTTTATTTTTGTAAGTAATGTCATTCCCGCGAAGGCGGGAATCTCATAAATTCTGTTTTTTTCAGGAGATCATTTCCGCTTCAGCCGGGATCACAGGTTTTTCGGGTAAATTTAAACAAATTTAAACTGCTCCCTTTTTAAATTTTAGTTCAGCTTACTGATTTTCTGTTGACTTTTTATTATTTTCTGATTCTATCAGGCAGATCTAATTATGCTTTATCCCGGGGGATAATATTATGGTTTCTTTTCTTCTAACTGTTCCTGCTGATAATAAGCCAGGTGCCCTTGCCAGGGTCACAACTCTTCTTGGTAAAGAGAAAATCAATATCAGGGCTGTTAATATTACCTCTTTCGGAGGAAGCGGTTTTTTCCACCTGGTAGTTGATGATCCTGAGGCAGCTCATGCTGCCCTGAATAAGGCCGGGATAGAAAACCATTTAAAGGAGGTTATTGCTGTTCTTATTGAGGATAAACCGGGGAGTCTTGATAATCTTATCAATCTTCTTTATATAAATGAAATTAATGTTGAAAACGCCTGCGGTTTTGTACTGGAAAGTTATAAAAAAGCGGTTTTTGTTGTGGATGTTGATAATATTGACAAGGCCCTTAAACTTCTTGAAAAGGAGAAGTATAAAACACTTGATGCTGAATCTCTCAACGCAGTTGAGCCTTTCCATTATATGAAGTATTGAAGAGAAATTTTTCAGGATTTTCTGTATACAAAAGAAGTACATCTTTGCTTTTCCCCCTGTCCCCCAAAGGGGGCAATGTCATTAAGTTAAGCCCTCTAAATCCCCCGGAGGGGGCCTTTTCAGAATGTTATGGCTTCATTTACAAATGTGGGTATACGTGCCCCCTTCGGGGGACAGGGGGCGACTCCGATAAATGTGATAAACAAATAGTATTATTACTTTTCCTGAAAATCCGGGAAGTATTATAGAGAGTTCTTCCCGTCTATTTCACAAATCCCGGCAGAAAGAGGGCTATCTGGGGAAAGGGGATAAGCAATAGTGTTGTTATAATCAGTGCTATGAGCAATGGTATAACCCCTTTGAATATTGTTTCCAGGGGCACATCTCTGGCCACACCGCTTACAACATATACATTCAGTCCAACCGGCGGTGTTATTACTCCAATTTGAGTTACCATTACTATGAGCACTCCAAACCAGATAGGATCGTATCCCAGGTGAAGTATTACCGGATAAAAGATCGGTATTGTCAGCATAATAAGAGCAAGTGCGTCAATGAAGCATCCTCCTATAAAGTAGACCCCTATTATCATGAGCATAATAAGAGCTCTATGAACATCGAGCCCCGCAATCCAGTTTGCAATATCGAATGGTATTCTTGATACTGCAAGGAAATGTCCGAATATAGTTGCGCCTGCTACTATCATCATAATCATGCAGGTTATTCTTGTGGTTTCATTAAGAGCATCTTTGAAGCCCTGCAGGTCAAGTTTTCTCCCTGCCACTGAAATGACAAGCGTGCCGAAGGCTCCAACCCCGCCCGCTTCAGTAGGTGTGAAAATTCCGGCAAAGAGTCCCCCCATTACCATGGTGAAAAGTATAAGTATTTCACTCAGGCCTGATAGTGATTTAATTTTCTCTTTAAAAGTTGTACTGGGGCCGGGGGGTGCCAGCTCAGGATTAATCCCTGTCCATATGAGAATTGCAGCAATAAACATGAGTGTGAGTATAATTCCAGGTATAATACCTGCAACAAAGAGTTTCCCGATAGACTGTTCGGTCATGATCCCGTAAACTATAAAAACCACACTGGGGGGGATCAGTATGCCCAGGCTCCCCCCAGCAGCTACTACACCTGTTGCGAGGCTGGGGTGATAATTATAACGCTTCATTTCAGGGAGTGTGGCAGTTGCCATTGTTGCTGCTGTTGCATTTGTTGATCCGCAGATTGCTGAAAAACCTGCACAGGCCCCGATTGTTGCAATTGCCAGGCCTCCGGGGAGTCTGCCGGTTAATTTATAGGCTGTATCAAACATTCTTGTGCTAATCCCTGAATGATAGGCCAGCTGCCCCATGAATACAAAAAGAGGCACAACTGTAAGACTGTATGATGAAAATACTGAATATACATCATTTGCAATCAATTTCAGTGCAGCATCATATGATACAATTGAAGTGAATCCGAAAAAACCTATGATTGCCATGAGAAAAGCGACAGGGATACGGGTGAAGAGGAGAACCATAAGCGCAATGATGCCGATTAATCCGGCTGTGGTTGGTGTCATCGTTTTATGATCCTCCTTGAGGCTTTTATTGCATTTATAAACAGATATAGAGATAGAAGAAAAGAGCTTAACCCTATTCCTGCAACAAAGGGGTAGGTAGGGATTTTTATAGTAAGGGATACCTCACCTGCAGCCATGAGCGAAGCTGCGTATAAAAAACTCTGCCAGCTCAGTGCTGCGAAGAAGAGGGAGCCTGCAGTTTCATTGAAAAGATCAATATAGGGATGGATTTTTTCCGGTATTTTCTGATAGACCAGGTCAACCGCAATATGTCCATTCATTACAGTTGTATATGTGAGTGAGAATGCTATAACTATAGTGCTTAGAAGGCTTACCATATCATAGGATCCGGGTAAAGATATCCGGAAAACTCTCATAGTTATATCCAGTACAATAACGAGCATAATCATTACTACTGCCGCAGCTGATATTAAGTTGAATTTTTCCGCTATTGTTTTGACCAGGTATTCAATTTTTCTCATTATCTGTTTTGTCCGTAAGGTTAAATTCTGTGGAGGAATTCAACCGTAGAGAGCTGTACTGCCTGCCTCTCCGCGGTTGAATAGTTCTTACTTGCCGTATTTTTTTATGAGTTTCTGAAGTTCAGATACAGCCTTATCGCCCGGGAGATTCAGTTTTTTCATCTCTCTGATATATTCACTAAGGATCGGTTTTACTGCTGCAGCCCATTTTACACTTTCTGCATCATCAAGCTCTATAATATCATTCTCCAGCTCTTTTGTAAATTTTATTCCTTCCTGGTCTGCTTTGTCCCATGCTTCACCATGGACCTTAACCCACCTGTCGCTCACTTCTGTAAATATATCCTTTATATCTGCAGGGAGTGCTTCCCATTTGTTTTTATTCATTACAACATACATCCCGGTTGTGTAACCGATGTCCCGGCTGTTTGTGGTATGGCTTATCACTTCCCCCTGTTTCCACCCCTTAAGGGTTTCTATAGGTGCAAATGTTCCGTCTACCACGCCTCTCTGAAGTGATTCATATGTGGATCCCTGAGGCATTGCTACAGGGATTCCGCCCAGTGCAGTTACAACTTTTGCACTTAGTCCGGTGGATCTGATTTTCAGCCCCCTCATGTCTGATATGGACTTGACCGGTTTTTTTGTATGAAGAAGACCAGGGCCGTGGGCATGAATATAGAGTACCTTTACATCATTCAGCTCTGCAGGTTCCATTATCCTGTATAATTCATTGGCTGCCAATGTTGCAGTCATTCCGTCAGGATAGCCGAGTGGAAGGTCTACAGCTTCCATTACAGGGAAACGTCCCCTTGTGTATGCGAAACATGACATCCCTATATCTGCTATGCCGGAAACTATACTGTTGTATGTTTCATCAGCTTTGGTAAGAGTGCCGCCCGGAAACATGTTGATTTTAATACGTCCCTTTGTCTTTTGTTCTATCTCCTTTGCCCAGCTTTCAGCAGCTATAGCCTGTGCATGAGTGGCGGGGAAAAAGATGCTGTAGGAGAGAGTTGTAGTATCCCCTGTTTCACTCTGCTTGCATCCTGAAAATAGTGACGCTGCTGCAGCTAAGGCGATCAGTAATATAATTCTTTTCATAGTTTTATTCTCCGGTAAATATTTTAATTTTATAATTAAAAATGTTTAATTTACTCCGCGTCGATGGCTGCGGGAGATATAATCTTTTATTATGCACTAAAATACATGTTAAGGAATTAATAATAACTATGTATTGAACAATAGTAATTATTCCTGAAGATATCTTTTAGTGCAATTTTGCTGTTTCCAATATCCCCGCCGCCTTCGGCGGCGGAGATATTGGAGCATTATACTTCAAATAAAAGTTAAGGAATTAACATTGATTGAACAATAAAAAAAGTTTTAATCTTTGATTAATGCAACAAAAAAATTGTTCTGCAGAATTTTTATTTTTTATTGCATTATAATTTAGCGTGGTTGTCATTCCCGCGCATACTTCGACGCGCTCAGTACAGGTGCGGGAATCTCAAAAATTCTGATTTTCAAGGAGATTCCGGCACTGAGGCCGGAATGACAGGCTTTTTCCCGCAATATTATACCGCTACCTTTATTTTTATTAATCAGTAAGTTTCGCTTAGAAAACTATTTATGCAGTTAAAACAGCCATTGAATGAGCAGCAACTGTGAAATGATCCCCGGTGATATTTATTTCTTCACCTGGAGAGAAAACATCCTCTCCTCTCATCCCTGCACTGTTTATGGAAATTTTCCATCCCCTTCCGCATGGTGACTCCGGAATCTTAAACCGGATATTCTTTGATGAGGCGTTAAACATCATGAAGAGATCGGAGTTGGAGTTTTTTTTATTTTCAGGTGAATATTCACCATTTATTAAAAGTGAGATTATATTTTCCCCTTTATCCCATTCAGGTTCACCCCCTTCAGGAGCGAACCATTTTATATCCTCCATGCTTCGTCCTTCTGTTTTTTCCCCTGTGAAGAATTTTTCTGACCTCAGAAGCGGGTTCGATTTTCTGAAAGCTATCATCCCTTTAGTAAAATCAAAAATCTCACTGTTTCTGTCCAGAAGATTCCAGTCGAGCCATGAAATTTCATTATCCTGGCAATAGGCGTTATTATTCCCCCCCTGGGTTCTTCTGAATTCGTCTCCGGAGAGCATCATCGGTATACCAAGTGATAAAAATAGAGTGGCAATGAAATTTTTTATCATTCTTACCCGGATAATTTCAACATGTTCCGGGGCTTTGATCCCTTCATAGCCCCAGTTGCTGCTGAAATTGTTATTTTCACCATCTCTGTTGTTCTCCCCGTTCTGGATATTCTGTTTTGTATTAAAGCTCACAAGATCATTGAGGGTAAAGCCGTCATGGCATGTGATAAAATTAACGCTTCTGCATGGTGATGTTGAACTATAGATATCGGAACTCCCTGTAATCCGTGTTGCAAAGTGCCCCATCTGCCCGGGGTCATTCCTCCAGAATCGTCGCACATCGTCTCTGTATCTTCCGTTCCAGTCCGCCCATCTCCCCGGGAATTTCCCCACCTGGTATGCTCCCCCCGCGTCCCAGGCTTCAGCAATAATTTTGGTGCTTCTTAAAATAGGGTCTTCTTCAATCCATTCAATCAGCGGTGGGTTACTCAGCATCTCTCCGTTCTGATCCCGTCCGAGTATTGACGCCAGGTCAAACCTGAACCCGTCAACACCCATTTCAACTACCCAGTATCTGAGACAGTCCAGGATAAACTGCCGCACTATAGGGTGGTTACAGTTAAAGGTGTTGCCGCATCCGGAGAAGTTTTTATATTCTGTTTTATCTTCATCGAGAATATAGTATATGGTATTATCGATCCCTCTAAATGACAGGGTGGGGCCTTTATGGTCACCTTCATGTGTATGGTTGAATACCACATCAAGAAAAACTTCAATTCCTGCATCTTTAAATCTTTTGACCATCTGCCTGAATTCCTTAACCTGTTCACCGGAACAGCCGCTGAATGAGTAGCTGCTTTTTGGTGCGAAAAAGGCAATGGTGCTGTATCCCCAGAAGTTTTTAAGTTTTTCTCCAGTATCAGGATTGATATTAATATTCTCAAATTCATCAAACTCCTGAATGGGGAGGAGTTCTACAGCATTTATCCCCAGTGATTTCAGATAGGGAATTTTTTCTGTAAGACCCATAAATGTCCCGGGCGCGAAAACTCCTGAAGATTCGTGAGCAGTAAATCCCTTAACATGAAGTTCATATATGATAAGTTCATTTTCAGGAACAAGGACTGAATGAATAATAGAATCCTCGCGGGAATTAATTACAATACTCCTGGGTACATATGGGGCACTGTCAGATTCAGAAAAAGATCTGCCCGGGTCATGAGAATCGGGTAAGGCTCCCCACGCTTTTGAAAGGTCCCACTGGTAATTTCCTGTCAAAGCCCTCGAATATGGATCAATAAGGAGTTTGTTTCTGTTGAATCTGTGCCCTGCATCAGGATTATATTCTCCCTTTACCCGGTATCCGTAGACCTGTCCTTCACCCAGGCGTTCTATCCATATATGCCATATGTCCCCGGTTTTATTGACTATGGGATCAAGTTCAATTTCTGTGAAAGCAGCATCCTGGTCTATGGAATGAAAAAGCACAAGTGTAACAGCGTCTGCATTCCGGGTAAATATGGAAAACTGTACACCGTTATTGATAACATTGGCACCAAAGGGATAGGGGAATCCTGCGCTGGTTGTCAGGAAATCGTATTTGTTTGCTTTCAAAAGTACCTGCTTTTAATTCTATTCTTTAATATCATCTGTCACTTCTGCCTGTAAAATAATTCTGATTGATCTGTTCACAGGGTCATTAGTGATAATAAGTATGCTTCTTCTTGTCTCTCCTAAATGCCTGTCTGCAATAAATTCGACCTCAAGTGTTCCGCTGCCGCCGGCAGGGATCTCCCTCTCAGAGAGAAGGGTTCCTGTGCAGCCTCATCCGGCTCTGACCCTCTCTATCACAAGAGTGGAAGTGCCCCGGTTATAGAAAATAAATTTTGTCGAATGGGTTGTATCGGGCCGTATTTTCCCGAAATTATGTTCTGTTTTATCGAAAACAATTTTTGGTGCTGCCCAGGCGCTAAAAGACATAATTATTAATATTATAGAAGAAAATAGTATTTTTTTCATTAATTTACCTGCATTTTAGTAAAATTTAATCAGAATTTTCAATTAGGAGTGAAGTGTAATAATAGTCAAATAATTATTCAATAATTCCAGGGCTTTTTTGGAAAATATAAATCAGGATAGGGGATGAGGCTCCTGAGCGGATCTGCTCAGATAATCAAAGATGAATTATCTGCAACTTTCTGAACAGACAGGAGCAGTATGACTATTTTTTTCTTAAAAAATCGATAATCCCGTTTATCACAGTAAGAGGGTGTACAGGGCATCCCGGTATGTACAGGTCGATTTTATGTTTTTCCATAAAGCTTCTCTGCAGAGCCTCTGATTCCTGGAAAATCCCGCCGCTGATTGCGCAGCTCCCTGCAAGAATAACAATTTTAGGATCAGGGATGGAAAGATAGGCATCTTCAAGAGCCTTGGCCATGTTTTCAGAAACGGGTCCTGTAATTATGAGGCCGTCAGCATGTCTTGGGGAAGCCACAATTTCTATTCCGAACCGGCCCATGTCAAAGTTTACGTTTCCGCATGCGGTAAGCTCCCATTCACAGCCGCTGCATCCTGCAGCAGAAACCTGGCGGAGTTTAAGGGATGTTCCGAATATGGAACTTACCTCTTTCCTTATTGTAATTGCATCAGCCATAAATTTTTCCGGTGTTACTCCGCTTTTTACAATAAGTTTATTCCTTTCATCTGCGGCTATTTTATAAAATGTGGAAAAGGAAATGGCCTTTTCCGGGCACTCCCTTTTACAGTCACCGCAGAATATACATTTACCCATATCAATAGACAGAGGCTTTAATTGTATCGCATCAGATGGGCATAGTGATATGCATTGACCGCAGCTGCTGCATTTTTTTGACTCAATATGCGGAAGTCCGCGAAAAGGTTCCCTTATTTTTGCAGCGGTTACATCGGGTATTGCCTGATACCCCTGGGTTTTTCTTATTTTAAGAATTTTTAACATTGCATTCTCCTATAGGTCGTGACCGGCATATGAAAGGTTGAAGCTTTTATTGCAGAGAGGGAAGTCTGATACACCATTACCCCTCACAGACTGTGCAAGGCCGAACCAGTTGTTGAATGAAGGGTCTTTGATTTTGTATCTTGCAATATTTCCGGATGCATCTGTAATAGAGGTATGTACTATTTCGCCGCGCCACCCTTCTGTCATTGATACGGTAAAACTGCTGCGTGCTGGTTTATTCAGCGGAGTCATGAGGGATTTTGTATTCTGCATATTTTCCAGCAGTTCCAGTATATAGTCTATTGATTGTTTTATTTCAACATAACGGAGGTAGGTTCTGGCAAAAACATCACCGCTATCCATTGTTATTTTGTGAACAGGGAAGTAGCGGTATATTCCTGAGGGGAAATCGCTTCTCACGTCGCGCTGGAGACCTGAAGCCCTTGCAGCAATGCCAACCATCCCCATATCTCCGGCGGTCTTTGTATCAACAGTACCGGTAAATTCCAGCCTTGAAAGAACAGTGGGTGTCTCGAACATTTTTTCGCACATATCGCTGATTACCCGTTTAACTTTTTTCAGGGCAGCTGCCATCTCTTCAGACATTCCCGGGGATATGTCAAAAACAACACCCCCCGACCGGATAAGGCCTCTGCCGTAGCGGCTTCCGCAAATCGCCAGCAGGGTATTCACTATAAGAGTGCGGTTAGCTCCAAAAACCGAATTCCCCAGAAGATAGGCCACGTCATTTGATATGGCAGCAAGGTCCCCGATATGAATGGCAATTCTCTCCAATTCAAGGGCAACAGCTCTTATTGATTGTGCCCTGCGGGAAATATTTGTTCTGCAGAGAGACTCAATAGCCTGAACATAGGCGCTGCTGTGAGCAATTACAGAATCCCCCGCAATTGACTCTGCAAGATGAACCGGATATTTAAGCCTGTTGTTTATGAAGAGTGATTCAATCCCTCTATGCTGGTATCCCAGCTGTATTTCCAGATGATGTACAGTTTCACCCTGGCACATGAACCGGAAGTGGCCAGGTTCAATAATTCCGGCATGTATGGGCCCTACTGCAACTTCATGTATCTCATCACCTGCCATGGTAAAGAAAGGGAAATCTTCCATCATTTCTTCAGGGTTATGCCTGTTGTGAGGATAGCGTACACCGCGGAGCCAGGGGTGACCTTCAGGTATTATACCTGTTTCTTCATGAAATTCATTTTCAAAGTTCCAGAAAGAGGAAACCTCCCTTGTTATCGATTCATAGGATGATTTCCCCTTCATTGGAGAAGATGAAATAAGCAGATGTGAGTTTTCATCATCAGCCATTATAATATAAAGGATTATCTCCTTACCTTTTTTAAAACTGAAAAATGAAACAGGGCGCATCCCTTCACCCGATTTTTTTATAATATCGAGGCGTAATTTTTCTATTTCAACTAAGGGGATGGAATTAATATTAACCGGTTTATTGTTTCTGGTAATTATCCAATTCATTTTTTATTCTCCTAAAGTACCGAAGCTGCTGCTTCAAAAGCGGCGCGTACCGCATCAGGGAGACATAGCCCGGCGGTGAGGAGCAGCAGCATAAAGATTAACTGGGGGAGCCATTCAAGTATTTTTGATTTACCGCTCCCGGGTGCGGCTGAATCCTCTCCAAAACACATTCTTAAAACATTTTTTGCCATCCCTGCCATAATTACAGTGAGCAGAATAAAAAATATAAGAGCTGTGCCGTACATACCCTTAGTGAACATTGCCTTAATAATAAGAAATTCACTTATAAAAATAGGGAAGGGGGGGAGTCCGATTATAGCAGCAAATGTAAATATCCATAACCACCCTGTAGCAGCATCACCTTTCAGAAGACCCCGAACCGGCGCTATTTCCGCAGTGCCGTATCTGTGAAGGATATTCCCCGAAGTGAGGAAGAATGATGCTTTTGTCAGGGAGTGTGCTGTAAGGTGAAATACGGCTGCAAAGAGTCCCGCTCCTCCAATACCGACCCCTATTGCAATTATCCCCATATTTTCAATTGAGGAATATGCAAGCATCCTTTTGTAGTTTTTAACTACACCAATATATACCGCTGTTACAAAGAGAGAGAGAAACCCTGCCGCAAGAAGGAGTGTTCTTGCATAATCCCCCATTTCCGCCAGTTCCATTACTTTAACTACTCTTAAGATTCCCAGAAGAGCCGCGTTAAGGAGTGTGCCTGAAAGAATAGCGGAAACAGGTGAGGGGGACTCTGAGTGCGCATCAGGGAGCCATGCGTGAACCGGAGCCAAACCCGCTTTTGTGCCGAACCCGGCCAGTATGAATGGGAAAGAGAGCTTAAGCCAGAAGGGATCGATCTTTTCCGCCTTTTGAGCCAGCTCATCAAAGTAAAGTGAGTCAAATCCGCCCAGTCCCATGGATAGGAGCGTTATACCCACAAAAGCAATGGCAATCCCAACTGAACATATAAAAAGGTATTTCCATGTAGCTTCAATTGCTGTTGGAGTGCGATGGTAGTATATAAGATATGCGCTTGAAAGGGTAGTTGCTTCAATAAATACCCAGAGCATGGCAAGATGGGAGCTTAAAATTACCCCTGCCACAGACGCGGTGAAAAGAAGAATGTTTATAGTATAGAATGACTGCCTCTTTACTGAACTTCTGTCATGCTTCATGTAACTGAAATTATAAATGGAAACCCCTGAAAAAAGAAGAGCCAGGATAATCAGAAATATTATGCTGAGATTATCTGTTTTAAAGTATGAGGTAAATGATCCCGGCTCAAGGTAAAGATTTACCGATGAAAAGAGCAGAAGCAGTGAATAAATAAAGAGAGATACAGCATTAAAATTTTTTTTATTCAGCAGGTAAACTGCTGCTGCAAGTATAAGAGGCGTAAAAAGTATAATCTCTATCATAACTTCAGTCCTTTAGTTTTGTAAGGGTTCCAATATGCACCCCTGCAAAGGCGTCCTGTATTTTATTAACAAGGAATCCTAAGAGATAAACAGCTATAAAAATATCGAGTAGCACACCAATTGCAACAATAAAGGGCATCTCCTTTGCAATAGCCAGTGTGAGAAGGAATATTCCGTTTTCCATTGCCATGAAGCCCATGATGTGGGTAATAATTTTTTTCCTGGTAATAATAATAAAAAGCCCGGTTACTATAGTTGAGATTGATACTCCAAAAAAGAAGGGATGAGCGGATATGGCAACATCTGACATGAGCCATGAAATATAAAATCCCCAGGCCAGTATGGAGCTTGTTATTATAAGGGAGAAAAAGAATGGAATATTGGGCTCAATTTCACGCTTAATATCGTTTTTCCTTACCACGTTCATGAGTACCAGTGGAATTAAAACACCCTTCACCGCCAGGGTTTCTGCAGATAGAAAAATCAGGTTTGGAATATTTTCTGTACCATAGTCCAGGAGTATAATGAAAAAGAGAATTACTCCCTGCAGGGCTAAAGTTTTAATGTATGCCTCAACCCTGCTTGTGGCTCCCAGATATAGCATTGTAAGAGAAAAGAGTATAATTAAAAAAGGTATCATCGTAATCCTCCTGAAACATAAAGAACAATAACAGCAGAAATGACCATGGCAATGGAATTCATGTATAATATAAACTGCGGTATGTGGGTCATTCTCAGTCTCGCCAGCAGAGATTCAATTGTTCCTATTAGAGCTGCAATTGTCAGGTGTATACTTATAAATGCAGCAGCCGAAATAAGCGGATGTAAATCTGCGGGAATTATTATATTAGCAATAAGTGATCCAATCAGGACCATTTTAAGGGCTGAAGCGTACATTATAAACGCCAGGTCCGGACCGGAATTATCGAGAACCATCACTTCATGTATCATGGTAAGCTCCAGGTGCGTGTTGGGGTCATCCACCGGAACCCTGCATCCTTCTGCAAGGAGCATAATAAATAATGCAATTGAAGAGAGAACTGTTATTATAATTCTAAGATCGGGACTTACAGATGAAAGGTTCATGATTTCACTGAAAGATGAGGCATTTACAATAAAAGCAAGTGAACCAAGAATAATGAAAAACCCGGGCTCAACAAGCGCTGAAAAGGCAGCCTCCCTGCTTGCACCCATCCCTTCAAAGCTCGACCCCGTATCCATTGCACCGATTATAGTGAAAAATTTCCCTGCTGCAAGCATGTATGCAAAAAGGACAAAATCTATGTCAAATGACATGAATGAAGTTTTCCCAAGCAGCGGCACAAAAAGGGCAGCTGATACAACTGATGCTGCTGTGACTGATGGAGCCATAGCAAATATAAATGAAGTGGTTCTGCTTATTACCGCACCTTTCTTCAGCAGTTTGACAAAATCACGGTAAGGCTGGAAAAGAGAGGGCCCCTGTCTCCCCCCCCAGAATGACTTTGTTCTGTTTATACAACCGGTAAAGAAGAGGGGGAACAATATTATAAAAAGAATATTTGCAATAGTTCCAATCATTTTGATGCCGCCATTATCCAGATAGTAGTAAGGATCAGAAATATGAGCCCGTATAGAATGTAATGCTGTGTATTGCCGTTCTGTATCCATCTGAAGAGGTTAAGAAATTTTTCAATTACTTTGATTGCAGGATTAATAATCCAGGCTTCAAAGATATCTTCAGTTGATGATTTGTAAGATGCATATCCGGGGAATAACCCTTCCGGTTCTCTTATCTTTTCCTTTACGTTGATTAGGGGTTTAACCAGTTTCAGGAATGGGGATGTGAATGAAGAGGATGAGTACTGCATTCTTGAATTCCCTCTCTGGTAACCGCAATCCCAGGTTTTGAATTGTGATACATTCTTATTCCTGAGCAGAAGAAAACGTAATAAAATAAAACCTGCAGATGTAACTGTAAAAATTAATATTCCTGTAGTAAGACTCCCCAGTGTATTAAAAATAAAGACCGGTTCAGTAAGAGGATCTGCTCCATGGAAAATACCGACAGCAGCCAGAATTATCTTAAAAGCATAAACCGGTGCAAGCCCGATTGCGGCAATTAAAACACACTGGAATATCATCGCCCCTTTCATTGCTGCTGTTACTTCAGTAACAGGTGAATGGAAGGTGCTGCGGGGATTTCCCAGAAAAACAATACTGAAAAGATTTGTAAAACAGATAAGTGACATTGCGCCTATAAATGCTAGCCCCGCTAAAGAGACAATCATTGCCACAATAAGGGGGACTGTCCCACCCTGAATCCCCTGTATCATGCTCCAGTAAATAAAAAATTCTCCGATGAAACCGTTAAATGGAGGGAGCCCCGATATTGCAAGGGCGCCGAATAGGAAAAAAACTGCAGAAAATTTCATAGACTTAATGAGTCCCCCCATTTTTTCTATGTTGAGAATATGGGTTGCTTTGTATACTCCCCCGGCGGCAAAAAAGAGGAGCGATTTAAATATTGAATGATTAACAACATGGAAGAGCGCGCCGGAAAAACCGAGTATAGTTAAAGATTCAATATTGTATGCAAGTCCAAGGAGGCCTGCTCCGATTCCAATCCCAATAATACCTATGTTTTCAATACTGCTGTATGCCAGAATCTTCTTTAAATTTTTCTGCGCCAGCGCGTTTGCAATACCGAAAATTCCGGTAAATAGAGATATCAATAAGATAAAATAAGCCATAAAAAATGTCGGTTCAGGGATTAGTGTAATAATTCTTAAAATCCCGTATATGCCGGTTTTTATCATTACTCCTGACATCAAACCGGAAATATGGCTCGGTGCAGCAGGGTGGGCCCTTGGAAGCCAGGTATGAAAAGGGACAAATCCCGCCTTTGTTCCGAATCCAGCAAAAAAAATAATAAATAGAATATTTGTCAGCTCATTATGTTCTGTGAAGACGGCCTTAAAGGAGTTGAAGTCCTGACTCCCCGAATTTATGGAGAGGATAGTAAATCCGCTTATTAAAAAGATAACACCTACATGCATTGCAACAAGGTAATTAATCCCTGCTTTAAAGGTTTCCTCTTTTTCATTGTTAAATACAAGGAGGAAAAAAGATGAGAGGGACATGATTTCCCAGATAATCAGAAATGCCAGAACGTTCTGAACTGCCACAACAAGAAGCATGGATGATACCATGACAGGTAGAAAAAAGAAATGGGCTGCAAAGGTTTTTCCTTTATCCCTGTATTCTTTCATGTAGCCGATTGAGTAAAGGGAGGAAGTAAAGCTCATAATAGCAATAAAGAGGGTAAAAAATGCTGAAAGCATATCAACAGTAATGCGCACAGCTCCTATCGGCTCTGACAGGTTGAGGATAAATGTGGCCGGTTCACCGCTCATAAGGACATTAAATGCAAAAACCGATATTGATGCGGCACCTGCACCGATACATAATGAAGTAACAGCTCCTTTCATTTTATCCGGGAAGAGCAGTGAAATGAAGCTGCCGGATAAAATGACGAAGATTCCGGGTAAATATAAACTGGTCATTTATTTCTTCTCCCATTCCATTTCTATATCATTGATACGGCGCAGGATTAGTCCCTGGTCAGACCTGCTTTTCAGCAACTCTACAAAATCTTTTCTCTGGCAGAGATGAGATATTTTGGATAATATTTCCAGATGTCTTTTGGGGCTGGAGGATATTATTACAAAGAGGGTGTGTACAGGCTCTTTATCCAGAGCATTGAAATCCACAGGATTACTGAGAAAACAGATTGATACTGTTTCACAATCTGCATCCGCAATTACTGGATTACGCGAGTGGGGGAGTGCAATGCCGCGTCCCACAGCTGTGCTCATCATCTTTTCCCGTTCAATCAGTGATGTAAGAATCTCTTTTCGTTCCAGGTCCCCCTTGAGTGGTATCCTGGATACAGCTGTTTCGATTACACTGCATATGTTTTTTCCTGTAATTTCGTAATGAATCCCGCCATCCCTGATGAGATCGCCTATTATTACAGGCCTGGAAGTAAGTTTCAGGTCGAGGATTTTATCAGAGACTTCTATCTTATTCAGCAGAATCCATTCATGAATTTCTGATTTATTGAAGTAGTACTGGTTTTTAACCTTGTAGGCAGGTATTTTCCCTGAATCTATCCACTTCTTCACGGTATTTTCCGGAACTTGAATGAGTTCCACAATATCTTTAATTTTTAAATCCATATCTGATCCTTCGCTTTAGTAATAATATTGCAGGTCTGATTTGTATTATCAGGGTGTAAAAACTGAAACTGTTTTAAAGAGACTGGATTGAATAAAAGGTGCATAACTTTTTCCGGATACGGCCGTTCTATGCAAATAATCTGTTTCAGCTTTTCGATGTAGTGGTGAGATTATATAATCTGAGGTATTTCCGGGAGACAATACTATGTCGATGAGATCTTTTCGGGGTCCATTTTGAGGATCAGGCTTTTGAGTTTTAATACTGTGAGTTCCCGTAAAATTAGCTCTTAAATTCCCCGGATTGCGGGAATTTTTCCCCATAATTTATAAAATTTTCTTATCACCCCGCACATCTTCTATTATAGCACGATTTGATATGTTGAGTGAAAAGTACTTAGTGTCATGTAAATAGGGACATCATATGGATCAAGTGTTTTTTTTAAAAATATTATTTGTTTCCATCTGATGTATCAGCAGAGAAATCAAAGAATCATTCCAAAAATCGGGAAAGAGTATTGAATAGTGCTCTATAATACATAGTAGAAAATTATATTAATTTTTCCGAATAGAGGTCCTGTAAAAAGATAGTAATTTAATCGCAAAATGTTTTTTTGTGTTGAAAAAAATATAATATTTATAATCAATGAACAATGTGTGTTGTATTGTTTAGTAACTCAAATTGTTGAGTTAAAACTGAACAAAAAAAATAAATAAATAATATAGAAAATAAATCAAAACAATTGCGTATACTTGCTGCTCTGCGGGATGAAACAGCAGATTAATGTCTGTCCGCAGGGCGGGAACAGTTCTATATAAATATAAAGAAAGGAGCTTCTTATGGACAAAATCCAACTCACGATTGATGGGGTGGAGGTATCCGGGAGAAAAGGTCAGACTATACTTGAAATTGCAAGAGAGAACGGCTTTGATATTCCATACCTCTGTTATCATCCTAAGATCAGTAAGACAGGTGCCTGCAGAATCTGTATTGTGCGGGTAAATGATGTAATGGTAAAGGCTTCCTGTACAGAACCAGCTGTAGAAGGGGCAAAAATTGTTACGGAAGACGAAGAAATCTATAACCTGAGGAAGGGGATTCTTGAAATGCTCCTTGCTGAAGGTGATCACAATTGTCTCTATTGTGAAGCAAACGGAAATTGCGAACTTCAAACCCTCTGCTTCAGATATGAAGTGGAAAATCCTGCATACAATTTTCCGAAAAATGTAAGACAGGTAGATGTTACCTCAAGCGAGGGTTTAAGAAGGAACGAAAACAGATGTATCCTCTGCGGAAGATGCGTTAAAGCATGTTCAGAAATTCAGCTTTATAATGTATGGAATTTTGACGGCAGAGGCTCACACGCTGCACTTACATCTGACATGTTTGAAAAAATCGGAGATTCAACATGTGTTCAGTGCGGAACCTGTGTTCAGCTCTGCCCAACAGGCGCTCTTTCTTTTCAGACTGTTCACGGAAGAGGACCTGAGTGGGAACTTAAAAAAGAATCCAATATATGTATTTATTGCGGTGTTGGATGTAAAATTGATTTCTATACCAATAAAAAGGGTGAGCTTGTAAAGGCGCTTGGAAATGAAAGCGGGCCCAATGAAGGTCATCTTTGTGTTAAGGGACGTTTCGGTTTTGATTTTGTTCAGAGCGACAAGCGTCTTACAAAACCGCTTGTAAAGAAGAACGGCAAGCTTGAAGAAGTTGAGTGGCAGGAAGCTCTTGATTATGTTGCAAAGAGACTTTCCGATATCAAAGCTTCAGACGGGCCCGATTCAATTATGGCTTTCTCTTCTGCCAAGTGTTCAAATGAAGAGAACTATTTAATGCAGAAATTTATGAGGGCGGTTATCGGAACCAACAATGTCGATCACTGCGCCCGGCTCTGACACAGCTCTACTGTCGCCGGTCTGGCGGCCACACTTGGTTCAGGTGCAATGACAAACTCTCTCAGAGAGATTCCTCTGACAGAATCTTTTCTTGTAATCGGTTCCAATACCACAGATAATCATCCTGTAATAGGATCAATGATAAAAAAAGCAGTAATCAATAACGGCAAAAAGCTTGTAGTTGTTGACCCACGTAAAATTGATCTTGCAAAATATGCTGACGTATTTCTGCAGATTAAGCCGGGAACAAACATTGCCATCCTTAACGGATTTGCCCATGTATTGATCAAGGAAAACCTCTACGATAAGGAGTATGTTGCTTCAAGATGTGAAGGCTTCGATGAAATGGCCAAAACCCTTGAAAAATACACCCCTGAATATGTGGCGGAAATATGCGGACTCGACAATCCTTCAGATATAGTTAAGGCTGCCCGTATTTTCGCTGAAAGTAAGCCTATGGCTCTGTATTACTGTATGGGTGTTACTCAGTTTAAATCGGGTGTAAATGGGGTTAAATGCTGCGCAAATCTCCAGATGCTTCTTGGAAACATAGGTGTACCTGGCGGCGGTGTTAATCCCCTTAGAGGACAGAACAATGTTCAGGGTGCATGTGACATGGGCGCACTCAATGCTGTTTATCCTGCATACCAGCCTGTTGCCAGTGAAGAGAATCAGAAAAAATTCAAGGAAGCCTGGAAAACCGGTGTTGAACTTTCAGTTAAGCCAGGTTTAACTATAGTGGAATCTCTTAATGCTGCTATTGACGGGAAACTGAAAGCACTTTATGTTTTTGGAGAGAATCCTGTAATGTCAGATCCTGACCAGGCTCATGTTATTCATGCCCTTGAGTCTCTGGAACTGCTTGTTGTCCAGGATATCGTTCTTACAGAAACAGCTCAGTATGCTGACGTGGTATTCCCCGGACGTGCTTTCCTGGAAAAGGATGGTACAGTGAGCAATACTGAAAGGCGTGTTCAGATGATGCATCAGGTTGTTAAGCCGGTTGGCGACAGTCAGGATGACTGGTGGATACTGATGCAGCTTGCAAACAGAATGGGCGCTTCATGGGATTACTCCTGTGCAGAGGATATTTTCGAGGAGATTAGAAAAGTTACCCCTTCTTATGCGGGTATTACATATGAAAGAATTGAGAATGAGCTTCTACAGTGGCCATGTCCAACAGAAGGACATCCTGGAACGCAGTTCCTTCACAAGGATAAATTCTCAAGAGGACTTGGCCTTATGAGCGCTGTTGAGTTTACCCCTCCAGCGGAAGATGTTGATCCTGAATATCCTGTTATTCTTACCACAGGCCGTATTCTCGAACATTTTCATACTGGTACAATGAGCCGTAATTCAAAAATCTTAACAGATATAACGAATGAGGCCTTTGTGGAAATTCATCCCGTTGATGCGAGTAATTACAATATTTCAGATGGTGAAATTGTGTCTGTTTCAAGCAGACGGGGCAGCATAAGGCTTAAGGCGAAGATCAGCAGCATGCCTAAACCTAATGTCGTTTTTATACCCTTCCATTTTGCAGAAGCAGCTGTTAATAAGCTGACTATTGATGCTCTTGATCCTACATGTAAGATCCCTGAGTTCAAAGTTTGTGCCTGTAAAATTGAGAAGATAAACGCGTAAGGGGGTGGATGATGAAAGCTGAAACAATTGCAACGACAATTAATAAGTACGGAAATGACAGGGAACACCTTATGCTTATACTAAGGGACCTGGAGAACCAGTCCGGCAAAAATGTGCTGGAAGTAGAAACACTTAATGATGTAGCAGAGCAGATGAATATTCCCAGAAGTGCTGTTGCCGGTTTTATAGGGTTTTACACAATGTTTAAAAAAGACCCCAGGGCAAAGTATATAATCCGGGTATGTAAGTCAGGCCCATGCCATGTTATGGGATCATCAACGATTTTTAAGGAAGTACAGAATATACTTGGAATCGGAATAGGTGAATCCACACCGGATGGAGTATTCTATCTTGAGCAGTGCGAGTGCCTCGGAGTATGTTCAGTTGCGCCTGCAATGATGGTAAACTATGATATTCATGGAAACCTGGACGGCGGGAAACTGAAACAGATATTCGATAATTACAAAAAGAAGGAGCCCGTAGTCGGTGAGGAGTGCGGCCCTGAAGTTGAAGGGAAGAAGTGTATAATCGACTCCAAACAGGAAAAGAGGCTTCTTGCTGATATAGGTAAAGTTAATCCCCTTGAAGTTGATTCTTATGTCCAGAACGGCGGCTATGAAGCGCTTAAAAAAGCGGTGAAAATGGATCGTGCTGACATAATTGATCAGGTTAAAGATTCAGGGCTTAGAGGGAGAGGGGGAGCTGGCTTCCCTGCAGGTATGAAGTGGTCTTTTGTTACAAAGGGTGACATGCAGAAGTATGTTGTATGTAATGCTGATGAAGGGGAGCCTGGAACATTCAAAGACCGTATACTTATGGAAGAGAATCCCCAGCTTCTCCTTGAAGGTATGGCTATTTGCGGTCACGCTATTGACGCAAGCATAGGTTATATCTATGTGCGCGGTGAATTCAGAAGATCAATTGAAAGACTTCAGAGAGCAATAGACCAGGCAAGGGCTAAAGGTCTTCTCGGCAAAAACCTCTTCGGATCAAACTTCAGCTTTGATATATTTATCAAAGAGGGGGGCGGAGCATATGTTTGCGGTGAGGAGACATCTCTTATCAACTCCATGGAAGGTAAGAGGGGATATCCCAGGTTTAAGCCCCCATTTCCGGGCGGGGCAGGCTATATGGATAAACCCACTAACGTAAACAATGTTGAAACACTCATGTCTGTGCCGCTCATAATAGAGAAGGGCGCTGACTGGTATAAGTCTGTAGGAATGCAGGGATGTTCCGGAACAAAGCTTTACTGTCTTTCCGGTAAAATGAATAAGACAGGCCTTGCCGAACTTCCAATGGGAACAACAATGCGTGAGATTATTGAAACACATGGCGGCGGAATGAAGAGCGGCAGTAAATTCAAGTTCGCTCAGGTGGGCGGAAGCGCAGGCGGTATTCTGGGAGAGGATTTAATGGATCTCCCCCTTGATATTGACCAGACTATGAAAAAGGGTGTAACCCTCGGTTCAGGTGTGGTTCTTGTTGCTGATCAGAATACATGCGCTGTTGATTTTCTGCTGCAGATACTAAGTTTCTTTGAGCATGAGTCTTGCGGTCAGTGTGTTCCCTGTCGTGTCGGTACAGCACAGCTTCATGCTCTTGTTAAGAAGTTTGCACAGAGAAAAGCTGATGTTGAGGATATTGACACAATGATTAAAAAAGCGGAGATTATGCAGAAAGCTTCACTCTGTGCTCTTGGCCAGTCTCCCATAATGCCTATAGTAACAACACTTAAGTATTTTAGAGATGAATTTGTTAAACACTGCGACAGCAGCTATAAATGTGATGCCTGTGATGAGTCTTTAAAGACTTATTATGCAGCAAAAGGGCATTGATTCCTGATTAAGTAAACTATATGTCTTATGCAGCGGACACTATTTCTCCGGCATCGCTCAGCTGGGGAAATAGTGTTTCGCTGCTGAGGCAGAATAGTTTCATTTCTGCAAATAGTTATATCATCCTTCTATTCACATATTAAACAATTTCCGGAAAATATGACATAAAAGCTGACATGTAAAGTTAATCCGAAAGTTCTGCTTTTCCTTACTTTAAGTGTAAAAAAATATAACAATTTCTTCGTTTTCTCATAGGTATGCTTTTTTATGCCTATCGAATATTGCAATTCCGTTATATTTTAGATTAAATGTATAAAATATATCCATTGAATATAAAATTCACTTGAAATATATTGCTTTACAAATATAGTAAGGTTGTAATTGTATATTTTTTTTACAGGTTTTTAAGCTGATCCGGTTATAGAATAATAAATAATGGTGCAATAGAATGATTACTCCACATACCTCATTCCCATGGAAAACATTTATTGTCAGGGTTGTAGTTCCCACTGTACTTACAATTATACTTTTTATTTCCGCATTTTTCTTTGTCATCATACCCTCTGTAAGGGAGAGCGGTATGGACCGTAAAAGAGAAATGATCCGTGAATTAACTACATCTGCCTGGAACATACTGGCTAAACTGCACAATGATGAGGGGATGGGTATCATTACAAGGACTAAAGCTCAGAGCATGGCTATAGAGCAAATAAAAAATCTTCACTACGGGCAGTATTTGAAGGATTATTTCTGGATTAATGACATGACCCCTAAAATGATAATACACCCATACAGGGATGATCTTATCGGTCAGGATCTCAGCGAATATGAGGATCCTGACGGTAAAAAAGTATTCATGAAAATAGTGAGTGTTGTTGCTCAACGCGGCTCCGGGTTTGTAAGCTACAAGTGGCAGGCCAATGATAACCCGTCGGTTATTATACCGAAAATTTCATATGTAAAAGGTTTTAAACCATGGGGGTGGGTAATTGGTACCGGAGTTTATATTGATGATGTTAATGCGGAAATTGATCTTGTTGTCCAGAATATTATCGCTGTATCTATAGTAATATGTATGGTCAATATTCTTCTTTTTGTTAATATTATACGGGTCAGCTATGTAACTCATAAAAAGCAGAGGGCTGCAGAGCTTGAGTTGAAAAAAACCAAATCATCACTGGCCCTTTCCGAAAAGATGGCATCACTGGGGAGGCTTTCTGCAATGGTTGCTCATGAAATCAATAACCCCCTTTCCGGTATCCTTTCATATGCCAGGCTTTCCGCCAAATATCTGGAAAAGGAACCGCTGGAGCGGGCAGCTGTTGAATCTGTTATCGGTAACCTTGAAGTAATATCGAGTGAAACAAAAAGATGCGGGGAGATTGTAAAAAATCTTCTTCATTTTGCAAAACAGTCAATGGGTGACCTTAAGGAAGTGCATGTGAGTGAAATTGTTTCATTAAGTGCGAAGGTTATTGATCATAGCGCAAAAATGAAAAATATTGAGCTGATAACAGATTTCGGAGCAGGTGACGATTTCATATTCTGTGATCCCGGCTCTATACAGCAGATTCTGGTATCATTAATTGTCAATTCAATTGAATCATCATCTCAGGGGAAAACAATCAGATTAAAAACCGACTACAGCAGTACAGAGTCGATTGCAATACATGTAATAGACCAGGGGCATGGAATTCATGAGAAGGATCTCCCCTTTATCTTTGACCCGTTTTTTTCCACTAAGGATTCAAACAGCAGTCTTGGGCTTGGTTTGTCAGCTGTTTACGGGATTGTGCAGAGTCATGGCGGGAGTATTCACGTAGAATCTGATGTGGGCCGTGGTACAGAGTTTATTATAACATTGCCGCGGGTATGCCATTGCAAAGATTAATAATAATCATGAGGAGTAATAATACATGAAACCTTCAGATATATCCATACTTATTGTTGATGATGAGGCGTCAATCCGTGACGCCCTTACTAAATGGTTTGAACTTGATGGATACAGGGTAAGTTCTGCTGAAGACGCTAATAGCGCCTTGCTGAAGCTTCAGGAAGGGCCATGGGACATTGTGATGCTGGATATAAAGATGCCCGGTATTGATGGACTTGAGCTGCAGCGGAGAATAAAGAAGATAGATCCGACAATCATAACTATTATGATTACAGCATTTGCTTCAGTAGATACGAGTATACTGGCTCTTAAAGAGGGTGCATTTGACTATATAGTAAAGCCTGTTGATCCTGATGAGATGACTCATCTTGTAAGAAACGCCGTAGAGCAGAGAAGGCTTCATTATGAAAATCTTCAGCTGAGACAGCATATTGAGGGGATATCATTTTCCGATGAAATAATCGGGGAGAGCCCTGCAATAAAAAGGGTCATGGAAAAGGTTATTGAAGTTGCTCAGACAGATTCAACGGTTATAATAAAAGGTGAGAGCGGTACAGGTAAGGAGCTGGTAGCCAGAGCAATTCACAGCAACAGTAATAGAAGATATTTCCCTATAATAACTATCAATTGCGGCGCATATTCAGATGGATTGCTTGAAAGCGAACTCTTCGGCCACGAAAAGGGGGCATTCCCCGGAGCGCTTTACAGGCGGCAGGGACGGCTTGAAATGGCGGATAAGGGGACTCTCTTTCTTGATGAAATCGGCAATATAAGTGAAAAGATGCAGGCTGACATACTCCGTGTAATAGAGACCAGGCAGTTTAACCGTCTTGGAGGGGATAGGGAGATAGATGTTGATTTTCGGATTATATGCTCTACAACCCAGGATCTGGAGCGGGCTGTTCAGGAGGGTACATTCAGGGAGGATCTTTACTACCGTCTGAATGTGGTAACCATAACAATACCGCCCCTTAGAGAGAGAAAGCTTGATATCCCCTCTATTGCCCGTTTTTTTATAAAAACATATGCACAGTCAATGAATAAGAATGTTATAGATATAACAAATGATACCCTGGATATGCTTGTTGAGTACAGCTGGCCCGGGAATGTGAGGGAGCTGCGCAATGTTATAGAACGGGCAATGGTTGTAACAAAGGGTAATCTTATAGAACTGAATGATCTGTCATTCTTTTTCCCCTCTGCTGAGTCTGATCCCGGAGAGAATATACCATCTCTTGAGGATGTGGAGAAAGAGCATATACAGAAAGTCCTGGAATTGACAAACGGAAACATTGCCCAGGCATCATTAATACTTAAAGTGAGCAGATTAACTATGTACAATAAAATTGAAAAGTATCAGTTAAAAAAAAGCAAGAATAATAATTAGCCCTGCCTATGGCCTATATTTATATTCTCCCGGTAGAAACCGATCCTGAGCCATGGATTGCAGAGCTTGAAAAGAGTATACGTAAAACATTCGGGTATTCTTCAAAGATGTTAAAGCCGGGTATATCTCTGGAAAAAGCTTTTGATCTTAAAAGGTCTCAGTATAATTCATCACAAATACTGCTTCAGGTTATTTCTCAGTCTTTGCCGGATGCTGCTAAAATGCTCTGTATAGTTGATGTTGATCTATTTATACCAATATTAACATTTGTTTTCGGTGAAGCCCAGCTAAGGGGGATCGGTTCTGTTGTGTCCCTTCACCGCCTTAACGGCAAATTCTATGGTCTCCCCTGTAACGGGGAGCTCTTAACCCGCAGACTAATAAAAGAGGCAATACATGAATTAGGTCATAATTTCGGTCTTGTTCATTGCAGTAACCCGGTATGTGTTATGAGGTCTTCAACATATGTGGAGGATATTGATCAGAAATCTGAAGAGATGTGCAGCAGGTGTGCTGAAGAGCTGCGTTCAATCCAGGTCAGTCTGATGAGGATATAACTTCAATAATTTTGTAGTATTGTTCTGGTGTCATCATATCTGAGGTATTCAGCGCAAATTCCCCGCCGTCATGCATGGTAGGTCCAATTTCACTTTCATTTACGCTGTAAGCAGCATGTATCGCCTCACTTACATTTTTTTCCATAGTTTTATGCCATTCAATGGCTCTGGTGCCGGAATATAAGGTTCTCAGATCCATTTCCAGATTCTGTGGTTTGATAGAAATAAGCCACCCCTTGTCCTGCGGATTCTCTTTTAATAGGGATGGACTGCCGGCAATTTGCGGATTAATTGAAATAATTGTGCCGCTTACAGGGGAAATTACGGGAACAATATGTTTTTCCTGTATTATGTGTGCGAAAAACTGATCACGAATAACAGGTTCCCCCAGTTTCGGGAGAATAACTGTTTTGATGTCGTAAATCAGTCTTGAAAGAATTACGTTTATCCCTATTATTACTTCATTGGGGTTGATAACTTTAACCCAGCAGTGATTTTTGTGATAAAAACAGGCGCTGTCTATACGTGAAGAGGCGGAGGATTCGATAAGTGCAAGATCAGCTGTAAGTGCAGCGTCAACCCCGGGGCGTCGTATCATGGCTGCGGATTCATTCCGCATTACCCGGTCAAACATACATTCTTCACATCTGTAATCACGGGGGCAGAGTTTGTAGGATATGAGGCCGGAAGTCATCCAGACACATCTGTTCTCTTTTCCCGGAGTATCTGTATGCTCTTCTATTTTCATCCTTTTCGCTCTGAAGATTTTTTTATCCCCCTCCTTCAAGTGGAGGGGGAATGTTGTTCAATATTACACCCGTAATTCCTGATTGGATTCCGGATCTAATCAGGAATATCTATTTTTTCTTATCATCTTTCTCTATTTTTTCACCACCATCAGCCATTGTTAAACCAAGGCCGGGCTGGAGAATTGCGCCTTCAGGTGCTTCAGATTTTCTTTCAATAAGGGTTAATGTGAGCATTCCGCTTATGCTGAGCAATATTGCCGCAAGAATGAAAGATGAACCCATGCTCCCTGTTGCTGCAGTCGTCATTTGTGCAACCTTGCTTAAAACGAATCCTCCCACACCCCATGAAGTGAATAGAATACCGTAGTTTACGCCGTATCCTTTAGTTCCCCAGAGTTCCTTGGCGATTGTAGGGAAAAGGGCAAGGTTAGCCCCATAATTGAAACCGATAAAAGTTGCAAGGAGAACTATTGCTACAGCCGGTGTATTTCCGCTTATCAGAGGAATTGATACAAGCATCAGTACAGCCTGAAATGCGTGTACTGCAAAAATAGTCTGGTTTCTTCCGAATTTATCTGAAAGGATACCGGTAATTACACGTCCGCCTGCATTACCAATTGCCATAATCGCAACAGCTATAAATGCAAGTTCCCCCATGCTTTTCTTTGCAATACCAGCTACGCTTGATATAACCATAAGGCCCGCGCCTGCACCGACAAAGTAGATTATCCAGAGTTTCCAGAAGGTCATTGTTTTTATCATATCTTTCCAGTGTACTTCGTTGAGAGATACTTTTTTGCCGATTGCTGATGCTTTTGTTTCTACTGGCACATAACCTGCAGGGGGATTTTTGAGAAGGAGAGAAAGACCGCAAACAACACCAACAAAGGAGATCCCGAAAATTAGCATGGAATTCTGAACTCCGTATGATCCTATAAGGTATTCAGAAAGGGGTGCTATGTAAACAGGTGCAAGCCCGAAACCTGCAACTATGAGACCTGCTATAAGACCGGTTTTAGAAGCAGGGAACCATTTTAGTCCCGGAGGTGTAGCTGCAGCATAACCGAAGCCGATTCCTGAACCTGCAAGAACACCGAAGCCCAGCACCCAGGCTGCGTAGCTTGTTGTCTGAGAAATAAGAATAAGTCCTGATCCTACAAGAAGTCCCCCTATGAATGCAGTTAAACGGGGCCCGAATTTATCATGGCATCTGCCCGCAAGAATCATTGAAAAAGCAAATGTAAGACACGCCACTGAATAGGGGTCATTCAGTGATGCCGGATTCCATGTAAATGCACCGTCGCCGCCTGTCTTGATTGATGCTTCAATTGAAGCCTTAAAAATACTCCATGCGTATAAAATCCCCAGCGCAAGGTTGATTCCAACTCCTGCGAAAGTTACTGTCCAGCCTTTGTTTTTAATTGCTCCTGACATTACATCCTCCTGTTTTTGATGCTTTTTTAAAAAAAACAAGCATTAGTTTGAAATTTTTTTATGTTTAATAATTATACAGTGCTTTAATTGGCGTCTTGACTGATACGAGCAATAAACATTGGAGTGTAAGATTTGTCAACATAAATTTCTTAAAAAAAAGAGAAGTGTTAATAATATATACATTAATTTTAAAAAAATTTTTACTCTTTCTTCACTCAGTGCTTTTTATATATAGTTTTTGTACACTTTATGTCTTGACATTTGGGTATATTAAATTAAGAAAATAAAAAATTAACATAATCTTGAGGAGGAAATCTATGGGCGGACACGGACCATCAACTGACTGGGGAGTGGATCACGCGTCTGATTACAAAGCTAAACTTGGTGTATATATGTTTCTTGTTTATGTAGTTATATATGCCGGTTTTATTTTAATCAACGTGCTTACTCCCAAATTAATGGGGGTTATTATTTTTGCCGGGTTGAATCTGGCTATAATTTACGGCTTTGGACTTATAGTATTAGCGATAGTTATGGGATTGATCTATAACTATTTTTGTACAAAAAAAGAAGATGAATTAAATAAAGAGGGGGCCGGAAAATGATTTATACACCTTCACCATTAGCAATCGGTATTTTTGCGGCCTTTGTATTGGCTGTACTTGGTCTTTCATCATTTTTTGCGAAAAAGACCACTTCTGCGCAGGGCTATTATGCGGCAGGCGGCACCATACACTGGGGTGTAAATGGAATCGCATTTGCCGGTGACTATCTGTCAGCAGCATCTTTCCTTGGTATATGCGGAATGATCGCATTTGACGGTTACGACGGATTTCTTTATTCAATCGGTTATCTTGCCGGATGGGTTGTGGCTCTTTTTCTTGTTGCTGAGCCGCTTAAGAGATATGGAAAGTATACTTTTACCGATGCGCTTAATTATAAGTACAATTCAAAAGGGATTGAACTAGCTGCCGGTATCAGTACTCTGATTGTATCTCTCTGCTATCTTATACCGCAGATGGTTGGCGCAGGGGCGCTTGTTAAGCCGCTTTTAGGCCTTGAGCATCATTGGGGTGTTATTATTGTGGGATGTATAGTAATATATATAGTGGCTACAGCTGGTATGACATCTACAACATATGTTCAGTTTATAAAAGGCGGTCTTCTGATAATATTTTCAACAATTTTATCTGCAGCAATATTTGTAAATGGTATTAACAAAAAACCTTACGATAACTTCAGAGAGCTTCAGACAATTTCTGCAACTCTTTCTGCTGGAAAGGTATCCTCGATAGGGAGTTCCGACTATACGCTTGCGGGAGAGGTGGACTCGGGTGATAAAAAATATGTTAAACTCCAGAGAGACGGGATCTTCACATGGTGGAGTACAATTCTGGTTGAAGGGGAGACTCAGCTGAAGGAAGCCCTTTTTATTACAACCACAGAAGATGGAAGGGAGTTGTACAATGGAGCTCCTAAGGAGGAGCAGAGATTCTTTCAGGTTGGAAACGCAAGCAAAATTGTAGTTGATGGTCAGGAGGTTGACAAAACCGGTTCTATTGGCCCATTCAAATTTCTATCTACTATTAAACAGAGTGAGATTATAAGATTTACCAAAACTCTTTTCATTGACGGCAAGGACAAGGTTGTTCTCTGGTACCAGACCCCGACTTCAGGTATAGATATTATGCGACCGGGCCTTAAGTTTAAAGTTGATGAAGGGGCAACATTCTTGTCAAAGCTGAACTTTGTTTCTCTCATGCTTGCACTTTTTATGGGAACTTCAGCTCTTCCTCATGTTCTCATAAGGTATTACACTGTACCAAGCTCGAAAGACGCGCGTAAGTCAACAATTGTTGCTATCAGCTCTATCGGTTTTTTCTACATACTTACAGTATTTATGGGTCTTGGCGCCATGGTAACAGGTGTTATAGATCTTCAGAGCAGTAATATGTCAGCACCTCTTCTTGCTAAATATTTCGGGGTAGTACTCTTCTCATGTATATCAGCTATCGCCTTTGCAACAGTACTCGGTACTGTATCGGGCCTGATAGTTGCATCATCAGGCGCGGTTGCCCACGACCTTTTAACCAACTATTTCGGTGTTAAACTCACTGATAAGGGGCAGGTCAGGGCTGGTAAAATTTCAGCTGTATGTGTGGGACTTTTTGCCATATTTCTCGGTATAATCTTTAAGGGTATAAATGTATCCTTTCTGGTTGGTCTTGCCTTTGCTGTTGCTGCTGCAGCTAACCTTCCGGCAATCCTCATGATGCTTTTCTGGAAAAAAACTACAGCCCAGGGTATAATTTCTTCGATTTTTGTGGGTATTGTGGCATCACTTGGTATAATACTCTTTTCTCCAAGCATATACCTGGATCTGTATAAAACAACAGCAACTGCTCCAATTCCCCTTGATAATCCGGGAATTATAGCTATCCCGCTCAGTTTTATTACACTTGTTGTTGTTTCACTTCTAACTCAGAAGAAGGGAGCATCAAGCCAGTAGCAAGGATTTAACAAAATGAATCATCTTTAACAAAGACCGCCCTCCGGGGCGGTCTTTTAATAAGCTGTACTTTACTTAAATTGAATCTTTTTTCTTTGCAGCACCAGGTCGTATTATTTTAAGTTTCATGAGAAGCTTTTCAATCATCGATGCTTCATCAAAGTCTATGATATTAGATACCATTGTGTATTTGTAATCCTTATCAAGAAGGCCGAAACCTTTCCATACACCGCTCAAACCTAAATATTCAGTTTCGCCGTCAATATGATAATGCCATTTATGATGATGACCAAAAAACCATTTTTTCGGCTTAAAATGAATTGCAAGTTCGTTACTTCTTGGGAACCCTGTGGAACCGAAATGTTCCATTCCAGGGGTGTTGGGTACTCCTATACCAGTGGGGCAGTCGTGACTGATAATAAGATCAACTTCATTGGCAGGTATTGCCAGGCATTGATTTATCTGCTGGTCTGTAATGACTGCTCCTCTTTCAGTTATCATGGAATCCATATATGCAGCACCGCCAAGGGCAAGAAATCTGTACCCCTCAATTTCATGTACAGTTGCCCTTGGCAGATATGTGAAATAGCTGCTGAATTTTTTAACAAGATTGGGCAGATGCATGAAATCCTCATGATTGCCGTCAATAAAATATAAAGGGCGGAGAAAAGTTTTTTTCTGTTTAATGAAATAGTCTTTCAGCCAGGAATCGAATAGTCCAAAATCGCCAAGGTGTATTACGCTGGTTATTTCATGGCCCAGGACATTTTCAGCATAATTTATCTGCCTGTTGACCATGTCGTAATAACAGTGAGTATCAGATACGATCATAATCATCAGATCCCCCCCAGCTGCCCTGTGAAATCATAGCTTAAGCGTGACTGGAAATTTTTTGTCTGAGCAAATATTTCCTTGAGCAGTTTCTGCTCAATATAACTGAGATTTTTCGGGCGTACATAATTATCAGGATCCTTATCTTTATGAGAGAGGGCTCTTGCCTGGATACGGAGTCTTATCTGCATCAGATATGTGTATGCCTGTTCCATCTCAAGGTGATTCTGCTTTGTGAGTATATTCTTATTTTTCAGTTCCTGCAGCCTTGCAAGAGTATTTGTGGCATGGATTTTATTGTTAAGGGCATAGATGCGGGCAAAGTCGACAATGGGAATCATTGTGCTTTTAATATCAAATGACCCTCTATGCTCTCCATCCGATTCAACAACAAAATTCCCGAAGAGGCCTATTGGTGGTGCCATGGGTAGAATGTTTCTTGCAAGCATCTGGAAAAATCTGGGGTTTTTATCCACGAGTGTATCCAGATGTTCCCGCAGTGTGAGTGAAAATGATTCTTCACCATAACCGTTGCGGAAATCGAAAAATATTTTTGTTCTCAGCAGGTCTTCCGCTGTTGCGTTATGTACCCATTTGCTGAAATACTGCTTCCAGATCGATATGGGCTGACAGTATTCAGGATTCATTGCCATATTGTTTCCATCGCAGAAGGTGTACCCCGCATCATTAAGCCATGTGCATACCTTTGTTCCCAGGTTCAGGAAATATTTGTATGCGTCATCCTCCTGCCCGGGTTCAACATCATCAAAAATAAGTGCATTATCCTGGTCTGTGCGGAGAGTCTGCTCCTCCCTCCCTTCACTGCCGAATACAATAAATGAAAATTTTACAGGGGGCGGCCCAATTTCTTTTATAGCGAATTCGATGAAGCGGGTGAGTATTGTATCACTTATAAGTGTGGTAAGATGATTTATATTCTGCGGATTGGCTCCGCTTTCAATCATGCTTTTGATAATATATGGCTGAGTTTTATTGAACTCAATTATATCATCAGGCTTTAAGGATGTGTTGATTTTTTTCAGGAGAACCGCAGGGGAGTAGTTCTGAATTGCCACTAAATCCTGAATACCCAGCATGCCGGTAATATTTCCGGCTGAATCGGTGATAAAAAGATGGGAAATGCCCTTTTTGATCATAAGGAGCCATGCTTCGAAAATATAGGCCTCAGCAGGTATTGAGATTACAGGAGATGACATTATTTCTGAAACCTTAAAAGAGCTATTTCCCTTATTGGTTGTGAGCGCTTTTCTCAGATCATGATCAGTAATAACACCGGAATCTATGTCCGATGAATCCTGTACAAGGAGCAGGCCTGAATTTTTCTCTTCCATCAATTGAATGGCATCAGCAATAGTGGCTGAGTCACTGCATCTTACAGGATCAGCTCCAGGTATGCTGGAAATCTGCTGATTGAAGAACATCAGTGATGTCTGCATTTCAGAAAGAAGTAATTCGTTTTTTTCATTCCGGTTTAGCAGTTCCGACATATCTTCAATTAAACCATCGAAATAGCTGCGCTTCCCATCCTGTCCCTTGATCCGTATCCCCCATAGTGAGGCATTAAATATTGTTCCATCTTTTTTTCTGAATTTAACAAATTCAAGGCGGAGCCCCTGTTTAAAGGCTTTAGGAGCAAGTTCTTTATAATCATCAGCGTCAGCATAAAGGCTTGTAACCGGAATACTCATAAGTTCTTCTCTGGACTCATAACCCATAAGATTAACAAGCGCGGGGTTGACCTCAAGAAACCGGGGATTTCTTCCTACTGTCATTCGAAAAAATCCCACATTCAGGTTGTTTGCCATTGTTCTGAATTTCTCCTCACTTTCGCCAAGCTCGCTGAATTCCTGTTTCCTGTTGGTAATGTCTGTTACAACTGCCATGAATCCAGGTTTTCCGCCGAGAGATATCTGGGTGGCTGACAGTACAACATCGCGCAGTGAACCCGATTTTGTTTTTATTACAGTCTCGAAACGTTCAGGTACGCCTTCACCTGACATAAGGGATTTAATATATTCAGTATTTGAATTATCCTCTGAATCTTCGAAAATATCTTTTATCTCCATTTTGCGGAGATCATCCATATCGTATTCAATCAGATCAACAACTGGCTGGTTGGCATACATAAAAGTTCCTTCAAGGGCCATGAGCATCCCTTCCCCTGCTGATTCAACAAGGGTACGGTATTTTTCTTCCGATTCCCTGAGAGCGTCCTCAGCAGCCTGCTGCTGTTTCATTGCTCTGAAGCTCTGCGCGGCGATGAAAGCAAGGAGCATGGAGATAATAAGAAGTATAAAAAGAGATATCTGCAGCAGGTTGTTTACAAGAGAATCGATTTCCTGCTCTATATCATCAATATATATTCCCGTGCCTATAATCCATCCCCAGGGCTTGAATCCCTTAATGTATGAGATTTTCGGAACAACAATCTCCTTTTCATCCTGCCACTGCCACATGTATTCCACGTAGCCGTCTCCATACCGGTTAACAATACTTACCATTTCTACAAAAATCTTTTTCCCTTCAGGATCTGTATAGGTGGTCAGGTCTGTTCCGTTCAGGTCTGTTCTGTAGGGGTGAACAACCATTTTAGGGAACATGTCGTTTATCCAGAAATAGTCCTTCATTTCACGGCCGTAGTGAAGATTGGTTATCTGTTCTATAGCTCTTTTCTGAGCTTCTTCACGTGAAAGGATCCCCTTCATTTCATCATTGTGGAAAGAAGCAAGAATTGTCCAGGCGGAGGAGGTTAGCTCACGTATCATCTCCCGCTTCCGGTCCATACTGTTTTTTTCAATGGCAGGAATGATTATTGAAAAAAAAGCAGTGAGAAAAAGCGCCATTGTAATTACTGTAGGGAAAATAAAACGCGCAAGAAATGATAGCACATTAAAGGATTTAACCTTAATTGTCATCGTATTGCCGCCTCTAGAGATAATAATAAAACAGAATAATCATCTAAAACATATATTATTTTTACATAGTGAACAGGATAACAAAAAGGTGAAGAGAGTTTACAAAAAATGATTATCTTTAAAATACTGCAGATTATCATTTTGTCAACCAGATAAAGAGGGGGGAAATCCTCTTTAAAAAGTTTTAATTTTTGAAATTTAGGTTGACTCTTAGTAAAGCAGAAGTATTTTTGATGCGTTATTTGCTGGTTAAGTTTCTAAACTGAAGAAGTGTATAGAGAAGCTAAAGTTGCTCGTGGTGGAGTATTCTGAGGTTTATTTCTATACAGCTAATCTGATTTTCCGGAAAGGGTATAAATATTCTTACGGAGAACGGTCAGTTATGCGGATTTAATCTGCAGAAAACCGTAAGAGGTATATACAGCCTTTTGCGATAGTTGTTTATAAAAAAAAATAAATTAAAAGAAAGGGGTTTTTTTTATGGAAGGAAAAAACAGGTGGTTAATTGCCATCATGGGAACTCTTCTGATGGTAGTTCTGGGCTCTATTTATTCCTGGAGCTTTTTTCAGAAGCCTATTGTTGAGCAGTTTAAATGGTCTAACTCCCAGGTAGCTTGGGTATTCAGTACAAGTATTACTTTTCTTGGCCTTGCAGCAGCATGGGGCGGGATTAATCTTCCCAAATATGGTCCCAGGAAACTGGCTATACTCGGTTCAATTATGTGGGGTCTGTCTTTCGTTATAGGCGGATACGCTTTATCAATTCATAATCTGCCGCTTCTTATAATCGGTATTGGTGTAATAGGCGGTATTGGTCTTGGTCTTGGATATGTAACTCCAGTTGTAACTGCAGCAAAATGGTTCCCTGATAAAAAGGGTTTTGTAACAGGTATGGTTGTTATGGGATTCGGTTTTGGCGCACTTGCAATGTCAAAAATTCTCGCACCTGCAGTTCTCAGTATTACAGATAACAGCCTTGTGGTATCTTTTTACTACATAGGTGTTATTATGCTTGTACTCGGGTTCTGTTCAGCGATTTTTATTGTACCTCCTCCTGCTGACTATGTTCCTGCCGGTTACACACCACCGGCTGCACCGGTTTCAACAGGTAAAACAATTCCAATTACCGCAAAATCAGCTGTAATGTCAGGGAAATTTATTTTAATGTGGCTGGTGTTTTTTATCAATATTATTGCAGGTATTATGCTTATAGGTTTTCAGTCACCAATGATGCAGGATATTTATGCTAAATATGATCCAGGTAAAGATGTTGCTGCTCTTGCTGCAATCGGAGCTACCCTTATAGCGATCACTTCTATTTTCAACGGAGTAGGACGTTTTTTCTGGGGGAGTCTTTCTGATAAAATAGGAAGGGTTCAGGCATTCAGACTGATTCTCTTAACTCAGATAATAGTATTTGGCCTTCTTATGTTTATCAGCAATCCTTACATATTCGGAGCTCTATTCTGTATAGTGTTACTCTGCTACGGCGGCGGTTTTGGAACTATGCCTGCGTTTGTTGGTGATGTTTTCGGGCCTGTTCTTATGCCTGTAGTTTATGGAATAATACTTACTGCATGGTCAGCTGGTGGTATAGTTGGACCACAGATTGCAGCTATAATGAAAGACACATTCCCTGAATCAGCATCTCTATATTCTTTTATTGCTGCTGGCGGACTTCTTATTATAGGTCTCATTATAACATTCTTCCTGAATAATGAGCCGTTAGCGGAAAAAGAAGCATAATTTTTTCTTGCTTATTTATTTGGAAGCTTTATAAAAAAGCAAATATCATTATTTTAATGGTATTTGCTTTTTTTTTGCTGGAAATTGATTGCTCCATATTATATTAGTTAAAAAAATAAAAGATTGAGGTAATAATTATGAGTGATAAAAAACTTGAATATCTGCTTGATATTGCTATAAGAAACGAAGAGGAGGCTTATGATTTTTATATCTCTCTTCATGACCGGGTTGCTGATAAAGAAGCAAAAGATACCCTTGCATTTCTTGCTGAAGAGGAGAAGAAGCATAAGGAAATTCTTGTTAAATACAAAGATGGCGGATTCGGGCCGGATACATTAAAGCTTGATGCAGTTATTGATTATAAAATAGCTGAACATGCTGAAAAGCCTGCACTTGAAAAGGATATTGCCACAAAAGATGTCTATCTTGTTGCAGCTGATAAAGAACTTAATTCCCACAATTTTTATAAGTCTCTTGCTGAAATTGAGCCTGCGGGAGAAGTGAAAGATCTGCTTCTGAAAATGGCAAATGAGGAACTTAAACATAAAGAGAAAGTTGAATATCTTTACAGTAATACAGCCTTCACTCAGACTGAAGGGGGCTGATTCAGCTTTATATAGTGAAACTTTCAAAAGACACAGGTTCATCTCTGTGTCTTTTTATACAACATGGAAAATCCTGGGAATATTTTAAAATGAAAAAGTTTTCAATATTTATGCTTATTTCTTTGATATTCATTATATCGTGTCAGGGTAGTTTTATCTATCATCCGGAAAAGTCACTTCACAGAAATCCGGATCATATAAATCTACCATACGAATCTGTAGATTTTTATGCTGCAGACAGCATATCTCTTCATGGCTGGTATGTTCCGTCTGTAAGGGAGAGGGGGGTTGTGCTTTTCTGCCACGGCAATGGGGGGAATATCTCCCACAGGCTTGATACAATAAGGATTCTTAACAATCTGGGATTTACTGTATTTATTTTTGATTACAGGGGTTACGGAAAAAGCAATGGTACTCCCACAGAAGAGGGTACATATCTTGATGCCATGGCTGCATGGAACTATCTGAGAGAAATTAAGGGTATTCCGGCTGAAAAAATTATAGTTCATGGCAGATCCCTTGGAGGGGCAATAGCTGTATGGCTTGCAGCAAATTCAGAACCGGCCGCACTTATTGTAGAATCATCATTCACCTCAGCGGTTGATGTGGCAAAGTCAATGACTCCATTTCAGCTTTTTTCATGGGTTGTAACTTACCGGTATTCAGCTGTTGATTATATTAAAGATGTAAAATGTCCAATTCTTGTTATACACAGCCAGGATGACAGGTTAATACCTTTTGAACTTGGAAGAAATCTTTACCTGGCTGCACCCGGTTTTTCTGAATTTATGGAAATTCAGGGTGGCCACAACAGCGGATTTTTGGTTTCTAAAGAGATTTACACCTCCGGACTGGATAAGTTTTTTAAAAGCGCAGGATTTTAAAAATTTTTTTTAAAATCAAAAAATCTTCTAATGCATTTTCCTGAATCACCGATATTATAATTGATTGATAATAAATTACACTCCTATATGTAATTTTACCAGGTTGAAGGCTTTTGCAGATCGCGCTATCTGCAAAAGCCTTCTTTATTTGGGGGGATGGTAAAAAAATCTTTATTATTCAAATAATAAAATATTTTCCATAACAAATATTGATTGAATTATACTTAATCCTCTGATCACTTAATAAACATTTTCCGGAGAAGATGTTTATATCCTAAGTGCGGTAATCGGTAATAAAGATGATATTTGTAATTAATGAACAGAACCCACAGGCAAGACTTATTCAAAAGACAAAGGAGCTCCTTGAGCAGGGGGGGGTTATTGTATTCCCCACTGATACAGTTTATGCATACGGATGCGATATAAAGGATAAACGGGCTATAGAGAGAATATACCGGTTAAAGAAGATGGACCGGAAAAAGCCTCTCAGTTTTATTTTCAGCGATATATCATCAGTCAATGATTATGTACGGAATATCTCCACAGATGCTTTTAAGATAATGAAAAAGGCCCTACCCGGTCCTTACACCTTTATTTTCCATGCATCAAAACTGGTGCCGAAGATTGTACTGACTAATCAGAAAACAATCGGTGTAAGAATCCCTGAAAATAATATAGCCCTTGACCTTGTAAGAGCCCTTGGCCGCCCCATACTTGCTACAAGCGTTTATACTTCAGCAGGTGAATATATTGTCGATCCTCAGGATCTTGAAAAGATGAGCAGAAATGAAGTGGATCTTGTTATTGATGCAGGCCCGAAAATCTCAACTCCCTCAACTGTGGTTGATTTTACAGGCGATACTTATGATGTGATACGTGAAGGGAAGGGGGAATTGTTCTTTACATGAGAGGGGTTCCCGCATTAATGTAATATTTCATTTATTTAATATTTGCTTAATCAATCGATTTTCATATGAAACAGAGGTGAAAAATGTCTGAAGGAATAAGAAGTTTCCTGCTTGTTGTAAAGGCAATAGTTGTTTATATAGGGATTGGAGCATTTGTGGCATTCATATTCTACAGTCTCAAGAGGCGTGATCTTTTTGGCGGGTATATCGGGGGACTGGTTGTTGGTGTAATAGGAGCCCTTATCGGCGGTCTGCTGCTGGATAAGCTCTTCTATGATATCGCAGTTACAGTTCTCGATTTTCTTTCAAGAGGTGCCGGAGTAAATATAATTGCAGGTTTTATAGGGGCATATATTGCCCTTTATATTATGAACAGGCTTAACCACGACAGGACAAGAAAAAAATACTAATCTCAAACAGAGTTAAATGAAGAAAACCGCCCTTTTACTGATACTGACTATTCTGCTGCTCCATTCCGATTTATCTGCAAGTAAACGCAGAATGGTCGGAGGCGGGCCCATACTATCCTGGGCTTCATCATATGTAACTCTTGAGGGCGGATCTGTTACTGTCCAGGACAGTGCAACCTGGACCTATGCAACTGCAATGGGGATTTTTTTTGATTATATGGTAAACCCCTACATCTCCTACAGGACTGACTGGTATGTTTATCCTTCTATTATTAATTCCGGACTTGGTAAAGGGGAGAGGGAGTATGGAGTAATAGAGCTTCACGCTGTGGGCTTCTCACTTTTGCGTCATTTTAATTTCAGGTATATCAATCCATGGTTCGGGGCAGGTCCATATCTGCAGTTATCCACAATAAACGATATAAATTCATATATTGTTCACCTCATGCTTTCAACAGGTTTCGACTATGAGATATACCCGGATACGTTTTTATGCCCGGAGTTTAAGTTTGGAATGGGTACTAGGATTTTCAGCTCTGACGAGGACAAGGTGGTAATTGATGTTCCTGGAGCCAGTGATTTTTCTACAAGCGGTATTATTATATTTGCAAAGATCGGCATTGCCAAAGCTTTCTAGATCGGCTGTTTACGGCTAATCTGTTTTTAAACTATTGTCGTCAGTTTTCCTTATGCTCATTATGAAAACAGTTTACGGAGTAGAGTGATGTTTTTTAAAAAATCTGTTTTTTTTCTGATCCCCTTGTTATTTTTTCTTTCATGTGTAAGCACTTCGGTTTCTTTTAATAAGGAATTAATTGATAAAGATAATATTACTATTGCGGTACTTCCATTTAAGGATTTTAACAGTAAAGAGGGGAATAACTCAGGTAATCTTGCAAGGAATGTATTTGAAACACTGCTGGTTAACAGGGGCTTTAAGGTTATAAGTATGGAAACCCTGGCCTCGACTCTGGATTTATCCCAGGCCCGGGGGAGTGAATTTACAAAAGAGTGGATAGTCAATGCCGGAGAGGCATCAGGAGCTGACTATTTTATTTTCGGATCAGTCTATGATTACAGGGTCTTTGAATATGCTACATCTTTTCTCTATATTTTTTCATGGCTGGAAACAACCTACTCAATGGGTATTACAGCAAGAATGGTTTCAGCAAAGACAGGTGAGGCTGTATGGACAGGATCTTTAACTAAAAAGTCTTACACCTATTCAGACGCGGCTGAAGAGGTGGTAAATGACTTTATTAAATCAATGAAGCTTAAACCTAAGCCTAAGCCTCCTGTTAAGGAAGAGCAGCAGGTGTAAACTTCATTGATTCAGGTTTGTTAAGCAGCAAACATATCTACTGACTTTACTGCAGAAATAGGTATACTCTGCTTTTTGTTGCTGTTGTCCATAGCTATTATCATGTCATTGATTATTTCTCTGTTTTTGTAAAGTTCAACTTCTGTGCCGTCATTTAGAATAACAACAATATCGAGGCCTTTAATTTCAAGATACTTTTCCAGAAGATCCCTGAAGGTTTTAGCTTTGTTCTTTGATTCTTTCATTTTGGAATATCCCCCGAAGATAACTTATGTCTCATTGTTTTTATCGACACAAAGAGAAATTCCATGACAACTTTTTTATATAGTATATTTTTATATCAATATTTACCCCCTGTCTTTTTTATAGACAGGATTATCTTATTCCTTAATCTTCAAATCCGGCCCTCCAGATGGCATATCCCCCCAGTGAATATCCGGCAGCCAGTTCTATCATTTTACCCCTTGTTTCTTTATCTGAAATATATCCTCTGGTTGTTGCCCCTTTTCCTGAGTATTCCAGATAGGCACAGCCGGAGTCATCTCTCCGGTAGCCGTACCTTTTTTTAAGGGAAGCGCCATGTTTTGCTGATACTGCCCTGGCGCTGGAGTTATCCGGCCAGATATAGCCGTAAGCAGGTATGCCGAGGATAATTTTATGCGAAGGGAGGAATTTTAATAGCTGAATAATATTCTTTTCAGTCCATTTAATATCAGTCACCGGTCCCGGATTTGTGTCGGGCCTGTGCATATCGTAGCACATGATTACTGCTTCATCAATGTGCGGTGCTAAAAGGGTGATATCGTGAAAACCGGAGTAGGGGGAATTGAACTCAACCTGGGGGTAGAGTGCCATTGTAACTTTTAATTCACCTGAGTTTTCTTTTATGGTTTTTAAAAGGACGGATAGTTTTTCAGCATAGGTTGAGTCAATATATTCAAGGTCAAGATGGAAACCAGTGAAACTGTTTGAGCGGATAAAAGCAATTATCTTATCTGCAGCTCTGTCACTTAATGTTTTGCTGCTTAATATTTTTTTCCCTGAAGCGGAGTCTTCAAATGATATGAGGGGATATAAAATTTTCCCCGATTCAGCCGCAGATTTAATAACTTCCTGAATGAGGCTGTTCCTGTTAAAACGTATTTCTCCACTTCCAGTAATAAACACCCCCGTAAAGCAGATAATATTATTAGTGGAAACAGCTGCAGCAATATCATCAGCTGACAATTTTGCATAGTGTGGTATGTATATCCATTTTACCGGTTCTTTGGCCGATCCGGTGCAGAAAACCGTGATATTCAAAAAAAACATTATAATTAAGGGTAGAATAATTCTGTTTTTCATAATCATGCTCCGGAGCTTTTAATGCCCGCTGAATGCCGGAATTAAACTTATATATAAGAATAGTTAAAGTTTTTATGCAAATATAAAAGAGATGAAGCCTCACTTATTATAATAAAAAATCCTTGCATAGAAGAAAGTTTTATGTAAGTGTTTTTTAAAAAATCGGAGGCATTTAATGAAACTTCGTCCTGCTGCTGCTTTTATTCTTTCTCTTATTATCATAACAGGATCTATATCCTGCGGTAAAACCCTTTATAATTTTGCTAAAAAGAGTGAGCGCGGGAAGGCTCAATTAATAGAAAAAACAATTCAGGTAGGTGACCATAAAATTGTGTACCTTGAAGGGGGTGCTGGTGAAACTATTCTCCTGGTTCACGGATTCGGCGGTGATAAGGATAACTGGACCCGGTTCGCGCAGCAGTTTGCGGGGAAATACCGCGTAGTTGCGCCTGATCTGCCCGGATTTGGTGAAAGCAGCAGACTGGAAAGTGCTCACTACGATATTGATACCCAGACATTGAGGCTTCGAAATTTTGCGAAAGCCCTTGGTCTTGAAAAGTTTCATATTGCAGGAAATTCTATGGGGGGGTGGATATCTGCAAATTATGCAGTAAATTATCCCGGCGACCTTCTTACACTTACATTGATGAATGCAGCGGGTTTGATCACTTCTGATAAAAGTGAGATGATGCTCCTTGTTGAGCAGGGATTTAATCCTCTCCTTGTGAGTGATGTTAAGGATTATGACAGGCTGATGAAATTTGTATTTGTAAAACCTCCATATGTCCCCGGGCCGCTGAAAAAAGAGTTTGCGGAAAAAGCTGTTGAGCATAAAGATTTCAATGATAAAATATTCGCCGATCTTCGTGAAAGGTCACCTTCTATGAAAAAGTTTCTTCACCGGATTACAGCGCCATCTTTGATTATCTGGGGTGATACAGACAGGGTGCTCCATGTTTCCGGTGCAGAGATTTTTGATCGGGGAATTAAAAACTCAAGAGTCTATATCCTTAAAAAATGCGGCCATCTCCCCATGATTGAAAGACCGGAAGAGACAGCCGGAGTTTTCCTGAAATTTATTGCTGGTGAACTATAACAATAGAATCTCCAGAAAAATCCAGGATTTATGAGATTCCCGCGCCTGTACTGAGCTTGTCATCATAAAAACGAAGTATGCGCGGGAATGACATTATCTCTGAAATTATACTGCTGCACCGGAGATTTATAGCAAAGATTATGAATAATTCTTGACTAATATTATTAGCTTAAGTAATGTACCAACTGGTCAGTATATTAATCTGCAGAATCATGGGGGGAGAATGCTAACGAAAACAGAGATAATTGATAAAGCCCGGGAGCTTGGATTTGATGATATAGGGTTTACCACAGCCGAGTCTTTCCCTTCCCAGCTTGAGTATATAGACTCCGGCGATAAAAGATATGACTGGACTGAAATGGTTGGTCTTAAATTAAAACAGAGTATTGATCCCAGGGTTGTGTTTGAAGAGGCAAAGAGTATAATTGTTCTGCTCCACTGTTATCTCCGCGATTTTATACCTGCTTCAATGACAAACCATTTCGGCAGGTGCTATGTAAATGATGACAGGGTAACCAAAGATGGCCTGGCTGAGCGTATTAAGGCTTTTCGCGGGTATCTGCGCGATAATGGTATAAACAGTAAATGTTCAGCCAGTATGCCGGATAAACTTGCAGCTGCCAGGGCAGGGCTTGGGACTTTCGGTAAAAATACCCTCTTTTATGCTTCAGGGTGCGCAAAGGGGAGTTCCTGGGTAAGCCCCATAGCTGTTGTTATTGATCATGAATTTGAATCAGATACTCCTACAGTGAAGAACGGCTGCCCTGAGTGGTGCAGAAACGCCTGTGTAGCTGCCTGTCCCACCAGAGCGCTTAAAGGTAACGGCACAATTGAACCGTCAAAGTGTATCTCATATCTTACATATTACGGTAATACAATAACGCCTCTGGAGCTGCGGGAGCCCATGGGGATGAATGTTTACGGATGCGACCGGTGCCAGCTGGTATGCCCCAGAAATCAGCCCTGGATTGCATCTGACCTGCCGCAGAAAGAAAAAATAAATATGAAGTCGCAGAACTTTGATATGATAAAACTGCTCCACATGGACAGGGAATACTTTGATTCAAAAATATGGCCCCATATGTTTTATATGTCTTATAAGGATATGTGGAAATGGAAGATGAATGTGGCCCGGGCAATGGGGAACAGTCTTGATGAAAAGTATGTGCCTGAGCTTGTTAAAGCCTATAATGATAATGATGATGAGCGTGTAAAAATTATGTGCCTCTGGGCTCTCGGCAGAATCGGCAGCGCTGATTCTATAAAAGCTTTAAAAGATTTTATACCTTCCTGTGAAGGTGTGCTTGGAAAAGAAGCTGAAACAGCACTCCATCTGGCCGGAGGGAGGTGATCCCGTGCTCTTTATTTATCTGTTCTGAAAGTAATTTCAGCATCAGAATTGACAGTTATCATAAATATTACAGGGGCCGGATCAAATACTGTAAAGCGCACTCTGTATGTGGATGCATCAAGTTTTGAAAGGGGGTCATCTTTAAGTCCGCAGATTTTTACCGGATAAAAAGTTTCCCAGTCATTGTTGTAATTTCTTGCCATGGGTGAGTAGGTATAGTCTGTTTTTGATCTGTAGCGTTTTATATCGATGAGCTTTTCTATAATAAAATATGTTTTCTCAGGTATCCTGTCGGGCGGGAATGTGCTCTGTACCTGTACTGCCTGGAGGTCTACTGTAATGCATTCGACGCTTTCTGCCAGGGAAAAAAATATTTCATAGGTTATACTTTTATCGATAGTATCAGTTGATCTTTTTAATGCAGTGCTGGAATCACTGAAGCTGTAACTGTTCCCTGCCTCGTCTCCATTTCTTTTGCCCATCCCTGAGCAGCCGCTGATAAGAAGAATAACTGATAAAAGCAAACAGATGTTTTTCACAGATGCTTCCCCCGGATAATTATCATGAACAGATTTTATCTGCTTTCTCTAATAATTGCAATCTATTTTCAGATGTTTTAATAATAATTTTTGGCCAGTGTTAATTCCTTAACTTTTATTTGAAATAAAATGCTCTAATATCCCCGCCGCCTACGGCGGCGGGGATATGGAAATCATTATTATTGCACTAAAAAATATCTTTAGGAATAATTATATTTTTTGGCTTATTCCGGATTTTTGGGATACAAAGAGAGTACTTCTTTGCTTTTCCCCTGTCCCCCAATATTACGGCCCCCAGCCGATTAACCTGACGTGCTGAATGAATTTATTCCGGCTTCCCCCGGAGGGGGATGAGAAAATTCTATTCATATTTTTATTTAATTAATGCTATAGTAAAACAAACAAGTCACAAAAAGCACAAAAAAAGTTAATTAACCCCCTTCGGGGGTGGCGGGTAATGATTTCCTGTGGGAAAAGAATTCATTCCGCCGGGGGCTTAGCCGAATTAATTGTTCGTTGAAAGAAGTGGGTAGTAGTACCCTTGGGGTAGACAGGGGGCTGACTCCAGAATATGTGAAAACAAACAATATTGTTACTTTTCCCAAATATCGGGAATGAGCCTAATTTGTTTAAAAAAACTGGAGAATAAACCATGTTACGCTTATGGAGGCGATCACAGGCATCATGAGGCCGCCGGTAAACCATGCAGTTACTGCAGCTGCTGCTACACCTGCAATTCCTGCTGCAGGATTCTGCGGGAAGGAGGTGACTATCCCGGGGAGTATAAGGGCGCCAAGGGCTGCTATGGGCATAAAGTCTAAAAAGCGTTTAACAAAGGGGGGGAGATTATCCCCGCCGGGAATAAAAAATGGCACTACCCTTAAAAGATAGTTCCCCAGGGCGCAGGCAAGTATTATAAATATAATATTATCGTTCATTGCACTTCACCTGCGGGGATAATCAAATCATCATCAGACTCATTATTCTCATCTTTGAAGAGGAGAGTGGCAAGAGCTGTTACAGAGAGCATTGCTATAACAATCGACCACCCTGCAGAGAGGCTGTATTTATAATATAACAGGGTATTTACCCCCCCTGCAGCAAGAGCTATAATAAGGGCTTTGACCCCTTTTTTGATTTCCGGAACAAGGAGTGCGGCAAAAAGTGCAAAAAGCGCACCTGACATTGCATCCTGTAGTGACCGGGAGAGAAATGCTCCCAGAGTAACCCCTGCTGCTGTACCTGAAGCCCATCCGAGCCAGGATATCCCCTGGAGGGCGAACATGAAATACCGGCCCGCACCCCCCGGTTTCATTGAAGCTACAGAAAAGACCTCGTCAGTTACACCAAAAGCTATAATAAAACGGTCTGACTTTGTTTTGAAGCCGATTTTATTCAGGAGAGAGGCACTCATTATAATATAACGCATATTAAGGAGCATTACTGAGGTGACAATCTCACCTGCAAGTGCCCCGGCAGCCATGAGATTTATGGCCATAAACTGAGCCGCCCCTGTAAGATTTGTCATGGAAAAGAGAACTGCCTGGAAAGGTGTGAGTCCGGCTGAAAGCGCAAGGAGGCCAAAGGCAATGGATGTGGTGAAATATCCTATAAATATAGGTATCCCCTGTTTTACCCCTTCCAGTGCATCAGCAGCAGGTCTTTTCTCCGCAGTTATGTTCATTAAAGTTGTAAAGGCCCCTTTTTTCTACGTAATAATGATTTCTGAGCAGTAATTATTCCTGATGATATTTTTTAGTGCAATAATGATGATTCCCATACCCCCGCCGCCTACGGCGGCGGGAGTATTAGAGCATTTTATTCTAAATAAATATTAAAGAATTAACACTGATTGCTGAGATATAATTTTTTATTCCGGTTTTACTGATAATCAGCAAAATCGATTTATCTGGAGAGTCAATATCTTTTTGAAATATTATTAAACCTGAATTTTTTGACCGGTTCCTGAAATTCTTCTTGCTTAAAGTGGTGCATGTATTTTTTAGTAGCTTATCAGTTATGTCTTATTATAAGCAGTTAAGAGCAGTTTTAAAGATATAATCATTATTAATTTTTTGCTCATACCGGATTTTTGTGAAAAGTATTAATTTTATTCAGTATTTATTCCTCCATTTACAGGGATAAGCCCCCTGTCCCCCAAAGGGGGCACGTAAAAGGAGCACTTGAGTAAGTAGGTGAATCAAAGTATTAAAACATTCGTTGAAATTATTGAGCTTGCTAAAGATTTGCGGAACAACATGATATATACAGGGATGACTTTTTGCATAGTATTGGAATTTAAGCATTGCTAATTAAAAATGAAGATTAAATAAATACTATTGCACGAGTTATAGAAATAATAAAAATTGAATTATCAGAGTGATAATAGATAACTCGTGCCCCCTCCGGGGGACAGGGGGGAATGCGAATGAGTTGTCACGAAGGGCAAGAAGTGCATTTTTCCCAAAAAAACTGAATGAGATTAATCTTTTAACTTTCTTAACTTGAATCAAAAAGCTTATTATACAGAATTTATTAAAAGTGGAAATATATGGTTCTTAAATCTATGGATATGTTCGGCTTTAAGTCATTTGCCGACAAAATACATGTTGAATTCGAAAGCGGGATTACTGCAATAGTGGGGCCAAACGGCTGCGGTAAATCCAATGTTGTTGACGCAGTAAAATGGGTGCTTGGCGAAAAGCAGGCGAAAAACCTGAGAGGGCAGACTATGGAGGATGTTATCTTCTCCGGTACTGACCACCGGAAGGGGCTTTCACTGGCTGAGGTTTCCCTTACTATTGATAATATCAACAGGGCTCTCGATTTTGCAGCTGATACTGTTACAATCAGCAGAAGGGTTTTCCGTGACGGGGAATCTGAATATCTTATCAATAAATCCCCTGTGCGGCTTAAAGATATAGATAAGCTCTTTATGGATACAGGTATAGGCAAATCGGCCTATTCTGTAATGGAACAGGGGAAGATGGACCTTATCCTCTCCACAAAAGCTGAAGATCGAAGATATATTTTTGAAGAGGCTGCAGGTATTTCAAGATACAAGCTTCAGAAAAAGGAATCTCTTAAAAAGCTTCAGGATACCGGTGATAATCTTGAAAGGCTTAATGATATTATAAAAGAGATTGAACGGGAAAAGGATTTAAAGGCTAAACAGGCTGAAAAGACTAAAGAATATCTTGATTTGAAACACCGGCTTTCAGATCATGATATTAAAATAAATATTATCCGTTTTAGAGAACTGGTGCGGAAATTTGAAAAAAACAGCGAAGATATAGAAAAACTTAAAAAAGAGAGAGAAGCTGTTTCCGGACGGGTAACACGCGTAATTGCTGAAAATGAAAAGGATGAGAAGAAGAAAAATGACCTTCAGTATCAGCTTTTTGAAATTGAAAAAAAACTCGATGCCTACAGGGTCCGGAGAGAGACAATCGATATATCTACGGAAAAGAACCGCAAACTGGTTGATGAGCATGAAGCCCGTATAAAGGGTATTGCAAAAAAAGTTGAGGAGCGGAGCGAAAGTCTCGGCAGGCTTGTTGAGGAAAAGAAAAAGAGTGAAGAGACTGCTATTCAGCTTAAAGCACGAATTGAAGAGGACAGAAAAAAACTTGTGGAGTTTTTTGAAACAAGAAAAAGAAAGATAGATTCTATTCATAAGTCCAGGGACAGAATTGAAGATAATAACAGAAAGATTAAAGAAACAGAATTGAATTTGAGAAAGCTCAGGGAAGCCCTTGAAGTTGTTGTAAAAAAGCTTGTTGATGCTATTGAAAAAAGAAAAATCGAACTTGAAGACTCTGAAGAGGAGAGGCAGGAAGTAAAGCAGCTCATTGAAAATGAAATTAATGTTATTGAAATGAATCTGCACAATGCACTTGATGAGCTTAAGCTCAAGTCTGTTGATAAGGCCTGGGCTTTTCTTGAAAAGATTGATATTGCCGTTTTACGGCAGAATATATATAAGTTTGAAGGTTATGAGGATGGTTTCAGGTCAATCCTTTTTGATAAAACAGGTATTCATGCGGAAAAGGAGAATCTTGACAAAAGGATAAGGGAGCTTGTTTTAGCAGTTGATGAGATGCGGTCCGATAATGCCATGCTCGATGAGTTTATCCAGAGTGAGCAGCTTGAGCTTGAAAATGTAAACAGCATGATTACCCGCATTGAAAGGGATATTGCCAAGTTTGAAAATGACAGTAACTGGATTGAGAAGCAGCTTGCCTCTCTTGTGCACCAGATTGATGATATAAAAAAGCAGATTGAGAACTATAATGAAGATCTTATAAGAACAGGGCGGGCTGTTGAGGATCTGAAAAGGGAGATAAAGGAATCTGAGGATAAGCTTATTCAGTTCAGTGAAAAGAGCGAATCCCTTAAGCAGAATATCCATGAACTTTCAAGCCGCAGAGGTGAACTGGAAAAGAATATTGTTCTTCGTAAAAATGAATCAAGAAGAGATGAGGATGAGCTGGAGAAAATTACAGAGCGTATAAACGGCCTGGATAGAGCTGCTGTTGAGCTCGCTTTTAAGCGTGATGGAATACAGGATTATCTCTGGACAGAGTATGAAAAGAGAGTCCAGGATCTGGACAGTCAGAAGGTTAATGAAACAATGGCTGCTGATTTCCAGGGTGAGATTCAGAACCTGAAAAAGAAAATTCAGGATCTGGGGCCTATTAACAATCTTGCCATACAGGAATATAAGGATTTAAAAAAGCGTTTTGAGTATTATATAACCCAGAAAGTTGATATAGAAAAGGCCAGGGAGGATATTATATCTGTTATTGAAGATATAAATAAAACTTCAGTTGAGCTTTTTGTTGCCACATTTCAGGATATACAGAAGAATTTTTCCGAGGTTTTTAAGCGTTTATTCGAAGGTGGAGAGGCTTTCCTTGAGATTGCAGACCTTGAAAATGTACTTGAAAGCGGAATCGATATAATGGTGAGGCCTCCGGGGAAAAAATTCAAGAATATAAATCTACTTTCCGGCGGCGAGAGGGCCCTTACAGCAATAGCACTTCTTTTTGCCACATATATGGTTAAGCCTTCGCCATTCTGTTTCCTCGATGAAATAGATGCACCTCTTGATGAGCAGAATATCGTCAGATTTGTGAAGATGCTGCGGGAATTCTCCAGAGGGACACAGTTTATTATTGTAACACACAATAAAAAGACCATGAGTATCAGTGAGTCTATTTATGGGGTTACAATGGAGGAACCTGGAGTTTCAAAACTTATATCTGTTAAAATGGACAGGTCTGAAGCGAACTGATTCGTCACCCTTCCTTTAATTTTTTATATACACTTCCCCATGAATTTATTGACAAATATATAATTAATATATAAATTGTATACAGGAGTATTGTGTGTAAAAATATATAAACACAATGGAGGGTGTAAAATGAAAATATCAGCGGACAGCCTGCTGGGGTCAGCCCAGAAAATTAATAATAAAAAGAAGCTGGAAGAGGGTAGCCTTAACAAAGAGAATAAGGGTGTTAAAACCGACTCTCTGGAACTTTCCGGGAAGATTAACTCAAGAATCGAATCTATCGAAAAAGAAGTAAAGGAGATTCAGACCTCACTTACAAGAAACCAGATAATGAGAAGCGGCCTTGATCTCATTGCTGAGTCCCGGGCTTATGGAGAGAAATCTTCAGAAATTCTTAATAACACCACTTTCGAAGGATCTCAGATTTTAAAGGAATATCTTGCAGGTATTGCCACATCGGATAATGTTGCTTCCGGTAGAATAGATATTCAGAATCTCATCAATGATGATATTAACAGGCTCACCAGGGTTCAGGTGGAAGTTGATAATATTATTGCTTCCGATCTAACCGCCGGGAAAAAGCCGGAAAATCTTCTTGCGGATATAAATACTCTTTTCGGGAGAAGCGGTGCAAGTGCCGATAGCTTTTCGAATCTCAATGCGGAAAAGGTAATGCAGCTTATTAAGTAATTCTTCGGACTGCCGGTAAATTTTTCTATAATGAAGGATTTCCCGGCAGTTATAACAAAATTTTTCTGATATTTCACCGGCAGAAGAAATAAAAATTATTTAAAGCCAGAAGAATTATCTATGAGCATTTTAAAAATAAAGATCCTCTTAGCGATCCTTGTGATCATCATTATTTCAACCCCTATACTATATGCGGATACTTCATCTCAATCTTCTATAAAAGATATTTATGTAATCAATTTCCGCAGTGACAGATTAAATGCAGTTGAAAGCGGTTCTATTAAAATTATTGATCAGAGTCAGATTGAAGATTGGGCGCGGGCCAGGGGCCTTGAGATTATCCCTGACAGGGAGCCTGTAATTGATAATTCAGCACTCTATCTGCTCGATTTCAGGGGTGTTTTTTCTGTGGAATCTCTTAAAAAAGATAAGCGCTATAACCTGAGAATCGATTTTGTAAAGTTTCGCAGAGGGAATAATTCGTTTTTAAGCCATTTGAAGCTCTATATACGCGACAAAAACGGAGTTGAGCATTTTTTGATGCGTCTTGATAAAAAGGAGCTTTTTGAGGTAAAAATATTTGAAACTTCTCTCCCTTTCAGATTTTCTTATGAGGGTGAATTTGAGTTGATTCTTTATGAATATTCTGAGGTCCCTGGAATATGGGGGATATGGGATATAATCATATATCCTGAAGATATGGATATTGATTCAATTCAAAGGATTGAACCTGAAATAGATGAAGAGAGCATGAAGCATAATTTGAAAATTTTCTACTAGTTTAGATAAAATCTTTTGACAAAAAGATGTGCTTTTTTTCTCGTATTCATTAAGGTGACAGTTTTTTATCCCTTCCCGGATGTATCATGCCGGTTTAAAGTAATTAAGAAAAAAGGTAAGGTGTTGTTATGTCTGATGACTATATTGAAAAAGATTATGATGATGAAGTTTATGAAGATGACTATTACGAGGAGCACTATAATGAAGAGGAGCTCATAGATTCTGATGATGATTTAGATGAAGATGATGATGAAGCGGGTGAGGAAGGGGCTGAGCGTAAAGTCAATATAAGCTACGCCTGCGAAGAGTGTGATTACAGATGGGATGATGTTATTATAAAAAGAAAAGATGATCTTGAAGACGATTTTGAAACCGGGACCCTCTGTCCCATGTGCGGATCTGTTAATGTAACATTGATATGACCGACCGCAAAATTGTCATTAAGGGTGCAAGAGAGCATAATCTTAAAAATATTTCACTGGAAATTCCCAGGGATAAGCTTGTTGTAATTACAGGACTTTCCGGCTCAGGGAAGTCCTCTCTGGCTTTTGACACTATCTATGCTGAAGGGCAGAGGCGATATGTGGAGTCTCTCTCCTCCTATGCCAGGCAGTTTCTGGGACTGATGGAAAAACCGGATGTGGACCTTATAGAGGGGCTCTCTCCGGCAATTTCTATTGAACAGAAATCGACTCACCGGAATCCCCGCTCAACAGTGGGGACTGTTACTGAAATATACGATTACTTCCGTCTTCTTTTCGCCAGGGTGGGTGTGCCCTACTGCTATAAGTGCGGGAAAAAGATATCCTCCCAGTCTGTTGACCAGATTGTAGAATCCCTTATGACTTTGAAAAAAAATACAAAGCTGCAGATATTATCCCCCCTGGTGCGCGGTAAAAAGGGGGAGCATGCAGAAAAAATAGAGACTGCCCGGAAAAACGGCTTTTTAAGGCTCCGTGTTGATGGAGAATTCTACACTGTTGATGATGAAATAAAGCTGGATAAAAATAAAAAACATACAGTTGAGATTATAGTAGACAGGCTTGTTATAAAGGACGGCATAAGACCGCGCCTTACAGATTCTATTGAAACAGCAATGGAGATGTCGGAAGGACTTATTGTTGTGCTCACCGACGATGAGGAGAAGCTTTTTTCCACTCTCCTTTCCTGCCCGGACTGCGGTGTTTCCATGCCTGAGCTGGTCCCCAGGATGTTTTCTTTCAATACACCCTATGGAGCATGCAAAGAGTGTGACGGCCTGGGTCATCTTTTAAGATTTGATCCGGAACGGATTGTTTCCAATCCGGAGAAGTCCTTAAATGACGGTGTTCTTGAGGTGTGGGGGAAAAGCACCAGCTACTGGTATCTTGAAACTGTTGAGGCCCTGGCCAGGGGGTTTAAATTTGACCCGGCTGCTCCATGGAAGGATCTTCCTGACAATGTTAAAAATGTGATACTCTATGGTACAAATGGTAATAAAGTAAACTACGATATTAAGAGAAAAAATTCGGAGTTTAAATTCGCCAGATCCTTCGAAGGGGTTATTCCCAATCTTGACAGAAGGTACAGGGAAACCAGTTCAGATGATATGCGGGTTTGGATGGAGAAGTATATGTCCAACAGCATCTGCCCTTCATGTAGCGGCAGAAGGTTGAGGCCTGAAAGTCTTTCTGTTATGGTTTCAGGAAAGAATATTGATGATGTATCTGCAATGTCGATCAGTGACTGCTATAATTTTTTTATGAATATTGAACTAAATGATACTGAGAAAAAAATTGCGGAACAGATTTTAAAAGAGATCAGGTCGCGTCTGAAATTTCTTAATGATGTGGGTATTGAATATCTCACACTCAACAGGGCAGCAGGGACCCTTTCAGGGGGGGAATCCCAGAGGATAAGGCTCGCTACACAGATTGGAGCAAGCCTTACAGGTGTGCTCTATGTGCTTGATGAACCGAGTATAGGTCTTCATCAGCGGGATAATGAAAAGCTTCTTGGCACTCTCAAGTTTCTTCGCGATATAGGGAATACTGTTATTGTTGTTGAGCATGATGAGGATACAATTAATGCTGCAGACTATGTTATTGACCTTGGCCCTGGAGCGGGATTAAATGGCGGCTATGTTGTTGCTGCCGGTACACCTGAGGAGATAGGTAATTCTAAAAAGTCCCTTACAGGGAGATACCTTTCAGGTGAAAAGAGTATTCCTCTCCCTTTGACAAGGAGAGAGCCTGTCGGTTTTATTACAGTAAAAGGGGCCAGGGAGAATAATCTTAAAAATATTGATGTTAATTTCCCTGTGGGGGTTTTTACAGCTGTAACAGGCGTTTCCGGATCGGGGAAATCATCTCTTGTTATTGAAATTCTTTACAGGGCACTTTCAGGGCTTATAATGAGGTCAAAGGAGTATCCGGGAGATTTTGACGAGATTACCGCAACAGAAATAATTGATAAGGTGATCGATATTGACCAGTCCCCCATAGGTCGCACTCCCAGGTCAAATGCGGCTACATATACCGGTCTTTTTACACCAGTGAGGGAGCTTTTTGCAAAACTCCCAGAAGCAAAGATGCGCGGTTATAAGCCGGGAAGATTCTCCTTTAATGTTGCCGGAGGGAGATGTGAGTCGTGCCAGGGGGATGGAGTAAAAAAAATTGAAATGCATTTTCTCCCCGATGTTTATATTACCTGTGATGTCTGCAAAGGGAAAAGATATAATCACGAAACACTTGAAGTAAGATATAAGGGCAAAAATATTTTTGAAGTGCTGGATATGACTGTTGATGAGGCGGTTCCATTTTTTGAAAATATTCCTGCGGTTATTTCCAGACTCCAGACCCTTCAGAAGGTGGGGCTTGGATACATTAAACTGGGGCAGCCTGCGACCACCCTTTCCGGCGGAGAAGCCCAGAGAATTAAACTCTCCACAGAGCTTTCAAAAAGGGGTACAGGTAAAACCCTTTATATTCTTGATGAGCCTACAACGGGGCTTCATTTTGAAGATATTAAAAAGCTGCTGGAAGTGCTTAACTCACTGGTTGAAAAGGGGAACACGGTTATTGTTATTGAGCATAACCTTGACGTAATTAAAACAGCAGACTATGTTATTGACCTGGGGCCGGAGGGGGGCGATTCAGGCGGTAATATTGTTGCTCAAGGGACACCTGAGGATGTTGCACTTACAGCTGCTTCATATACAGGGAAGTTCCTTAAAAAAATGCTTAAACGTACCTGACCTCTATCTCCTGAGCGAACTTATCCGCTTCTACCCATGTCTACCATCTGACTACTACCCACAAGTCTATATCTATCAAAATGACAAAAGATATTTCACGAAAAATAATTTAGTGAGTGCCATTATTCGGTGCATTGGCCCCCTAAATCCTACTTCGACGAACTCAGTACACCGCCCGGAGGGGGACTTTGTTTAAGTTGAATGACAAATGATTGTAAAATAATAGCGTTTTTTAGGTTAAGATTTATTTCAAAACTTATTTTTTAAAGTCCCCCTATATTACGGGGGATTTAGGGGGCTTTTGAGAAGTGGGTAGAAGTCAGGTCTACCATAGGGGGCACGAATCAATCTATTATTATTTTTCCCGAAAATCCGTGAAGATCCGAAAACACTATTATTGAACTAATAATTTCTTTATTGACAATATTGCATTTAATTGTTGAATCTAATGACTTATAGATGGTGGTTTTTTAAGAATTAAATTCTAAAGAGTCGACAAATAAACCTTATTGTGTGGTACTTTTCTATAAATACTTAACAATTTTAACTTAAAACTGGCCGATCGGCCAACTGTTCTGAACACAAAATATTGACAATTAAATTATCCGTGTAGTTTCCTCTCATAAAATTTCATATGAGTACTTCCGGTGCTGATTAAACTGGTTTATAAAAACTAAAACTATCTTGCAAAAAACAGTAATAATTGATCTATGTGAAATAATTAAAAGTTTTAAACTTAAGCGTTACGGTTTTGAACGGTAATCAATTATTATAAATAAAACAGGCGTGTACCATTTATGAATCAGATAATTATAGGATTTCTGCTTGTTATCGGGATTATTCTTTTCACCTGTACAGCTCTTCAACTGATTACACAGAACAAAACAACAATAAATTACCAGATCTCATTTATTTATTTTCTGCTTGGATACTTTTTAATTTATGACTGGCTTTATCAGATAAATTATTTACAAAAAATTTCATTCATTATGTACACGGATATTTCTGCATCATTTCTACTGGGACCGTTTTTATACTCATATACAAAAAAAATTGCAGGAAAACCGGACACTTCTCTTTTAAAATCTTTTATTCAGTATCTTCCTGGAATTATCATGCTGTGTTACTGTTTATTAAGCAACCCGGGCAGCGACGATTCTGTTGCCGGGGCATTTTTCCCGGCTGGACATAAAAATTTTGTTATAATAAATATTCTCAGTTTTTCATGTGACCTTTCTCTCATGACCTACCTGATTCTTTCCGCAAAAATAATACATTCTATGATGAAAAATGAAGAACTGATTTATTCATACAAGATCAGATATAATTTTTATTTTTATTTAATTTCTATTCTTACTTTTTTACTTTTTTTTGCATCATACTTCATTGAAAACAATAAACTCATCGGCATTGGACTTTTAATCAACGGATTAAACGGGATCTATTATTTCTTGTTCAGCTACAGATATCCGGAGTACACACAGAAAGTTATTAAACCATTAAACATTAAAAAGAGCAAAATATCTTTAAATAATATTAATATTGATGATATGATAAAAAAACTCGGTAGACTTATTGAATATGACAAAGTTTACAGATCTCCAGAAATCTCAATACAAAATCTCAGCAATTTACTTTCCATAAAAACATATGAATTATCCCTGATTCTCAATGACTATATGAATACAAACTTCAGAAATCTAATAAACTCTAACAGGCTTAAGGACGCTCAAGCTCTTCTGACAGATGATATTGGAAAAACTGTTTTAGAAATTGCATATGAAGTCGGATTTAATTCGAAGTCTTCGTTCAACGATCTTTTTGTAAAAGAAACGGGCATCTCTCCTACTGAATTCCGCAAAAAATATAAAAAATAAGTCTATATTTAACAAATTTGGACGACCTTAACCTGCCTAAATGCTATATTTATTTTAATGATTTACCTGTCAAAACTATAGTTCGAAATAAATTTATTAAAAAATCAGTTTCAAACCTTAACTTTGATAAATTTATTTCATCAAAATCACAACAAATAGAATACTTTATGGCGGATTAAAGATATGAAAAAACCATTTATCCTTTTTTCTATAGTTATATTACTTTTTACCATAAGCTGTAGTTCCGACTCAGGTGATGAAGACCCGGTTCAATCTGACTTTAATGAATATGGAGAGGCTATAGATGAAATAGTCAGAGATGAAGATACCGGTAAACCTAAATGGACTATTGATAGTCTATTTACTGCAAAAGATTATAATTCAAAAAGAGACGGCTCAACAACTTCCAAATTTTCACCATCAAAAGCTTTTACATCAATCAACAATACTTTTGACAACCCGTTAGGAAGCAGAGACTACCTGCTTAAACGTTCTGAATTTTTTATATCAGGAATTCACCTTGATGAACAGGGCACAAACACATATGTATCTAAAACCAAATCTGATAACTGGAGATCGTTTCTTTTTCAGGACAAGGATACAGACACCGGTAAGTTTGATATTTCAAGCCGTTATGACGGTGAAGGCGGCGGCTGGAAATGTCCCAAAAAAAGCATAGGAGCCGATGTAGATGGTGACGGACGTGAGGAGATAATAATTGCACTATTTGACGGCCAGAGACGCAAGCTAAGGAAGATCGACAGCGACAGCTCGGATAAAACAGTTGGATCAACAGAAGTTCTCAATATTGCCGCTTACACAGATTTTGAACCGGAAAATGAAGTTACATATAATGATTCAGATGGTAAATACCAGAGAACATATATGGGCACCGATATTACAGCAGGTGATATTGATGGAGACGGGAGAGACGAAATAATCTTCTCGTCTGGACGGGAATTATATATACGAAATGATGAGAAAAAAGGTTTTGCAAAGCTTGTGGGAAAAACATACAACATTTTCGATGATAGCGATAAAAGTTATTACTTTATACGTCTCGCCACAGCAGATTTCAATTTAGACGGTCGTGATGAACTTGTAGTTGTTGTAGGAAATGACAAACCGAATACAGCAAAGTATTACATCTATGATTTTTCAAGTTCTCTTACAGAACCAGTAGAAATGAAAACAGGATATATATCAATGATGTACAACGGTAATACATACGCATTAAGAGCGGCAGATATAACAACTGGTGACTTTGATCATGACGGCCTGCCCGAAATAGCTTTTGGGGGACGTTATAAATCTTCAGATATTCCGGGAACAAATTCAAAAGTTACTGAAAAGTGGTATTTCATGGTACTCAATACCGAAATGAATGACAATAAAGAACCGGTTTTCAGCTGGTACAATGATGTCGCATCAGGAAGCTCATATGACAGCACAAACGGGCGAACAAATATTATGCCTCCAATGAATGCCGGTGATATCGATGGAGACGGCTACCCGGAAATCATTGCAGGAAAACAGATTTTATATCTTGCCGGTGTTACTTCTAAAAACAGTACAGCAAGCATACAACGGATGTGGGAGGGAAAGAGTCCCAGTGTAAAAACACCAAGTATAAATGATGTTATTGTTGATGCAGAAGATGGCAAAATGACTCTTTATGATCTGGTCTGCATCGGAGATGTAACAAAAGACGGTAAAGATGACATTGTTTTTATAACACGCGATGAAAAATACATTAATATCCTTTCCGATAAAGATGGTTCAAGATCCGCAAAACGTATTCTGCTTAAAGTTGCATATGATGTTGAAGACAACGATTTGAAAGATACATTCCCCGTAATCTGCTCAGCCGATATTGATGAAGACAGTTTAAAAGTAAGATATATAGGTCACGAGGTAATTTACTCAGAAGTAGATATCGCTGCTGTTATAGACTCCGCTCCATACTGGAAAGGCATAAACGGTTCTGATGAAGGCTTTGGAGGGGGAACAACCTATGCCCAGGGCAAAACAGTGAGCACTGAAGAATCACGCATCAATTCCATTACTGTAGGGGCTTCTTTCGGTTACGGCTATGAAAATGTCACCGGCACAAACTCTTTTGAAGTACGTGCTTCCGCCTCACACTGCTGGTCCTGGGGCTGGTCTAAAACACAGGAGCGGACAGACGAATGGGGATTTACTTCCGCTCTCGGGGAGGCCAAAGTTTATCTTATACGGGTACCTTATGATGTATATTATTATAAAATCAAGATGTCACCAAACTCAACAGAAAGAGAAAAAATAGTATCAATAGATGTTCCAAGAACTATTGAAAACGTTTATGTTTCACTGGACTATTACAACAACAGCGTAGCAGACTATAATATCGCAATAACTGAATACAATAGTTTAAACAGCAAAAATCATGCCCTACTTTCCTCTATCAATATTGGACATACTTTCGGTAACCCGGCAGTATACCCTAAATATGAAACGCTTGGTACATTAAAAGAGAGTTGTGAATTAAAATCAAATGGTGATTACGACACCGTATTTATTAATTCCGCTTCCGGCCGTTCTGTTGGAATTGGCAATTATTCAACAAGTTATCAGTCAATATCAACCTCCTCGTCCGAATATGACATATCTGCTAGCACATGGGAAGGCGGCATCGCAGTTGAAGGAAAAAAAGGATGGGCAGTTTATGGAGCCAGCGTATCATACACCAATGAATACACTGTCACAACTGGCTTCACCGATACAACAACTATTACAGGCGAATTACCCGATGTACCCGGCGATTCCTCTGTTTTTAAATGGGGTCTTTTAATGTACACCGATTCAATCGAACGAAGCTACCCAAAAAGTGACGATACAACAGGCACAGTAAAAGATTCATATAACTTTGTCACTTATTGGACAGATGCGAAATAATGGAATATATATTCAAATTCAAAACCTTTTCAGCTTATATTTTTTAATACATTTCGGTCTGCGTGTCAAGGTTTAACAAAACACACAGACCGCTTTTCCCCTTTAAAATACGCACTTGCTCGTCTATGTTCTTCTCAAAAACATAGACGAGCAAGTGCGTATTTTAAAATGATTAATCTATCTCAAATTACGGACAATATCTTTGATTTATCCTTTTTCACTATAAATAAATTGGAAATTTTCTATATCTTACTTTTATTAAGGGAGGTACTACTCCAAAAGAGATATCTATTCATCAGAACTTACAATCTAATTCTCTTATATTCATACAATTCAATATTGACAGCATAAAAAAAAATTAATTAACAATAAAAAATACATAGTGCTTCCTGGAGACGGTATGGCTGACCTTCCGCTTGATGAACTTAGAGGGAAAACAGTTCTTGAACACTATAATATCCCTAATATGGACTTCATGTGCCATAATAGAATTTCAGGGCTTACAAAGACTGTACCTTACGGAATTTCCCCGTGAAGCGATACTTCCAATCTGTCTATCTTTAGATATGATCCCGACGTTTATTCTTTAAGGATGGCCCCCATAGAAGCTATCAATATAGTGGTTGAACCTGGGCTCGATAATACGGCATTCCTATGTAATATTTGAAATGCAGCGGGAGTTATAATGAACGATTTCACTTCTAAACATATCAACAGCAGACTCTCTGCAATTGTAACTACATCAGCCCGTAATACTGTTCAATTTTTCAACAACAAGCTTTTTCACACGTCTTGCAGCAGCATAAGCTAAACGAAGCTCATCTATAGTAGGAATAAAAAAGTCATCGGGATAACGTGATTCAACCGCATAGACAGAAAGAAAAACAGTATCAGTCAATAATTCAAATTCAGGATCAACTTTCATGCATTCCCCGAGAAGAAAACCGATTTCATGTGTTTTTCTGGGCTCCACCCCTTTCGAAACAAGAAAAAGCTTCAAGTATTTCTCTGCACCCTGCTGACAGTGAAAAGCAAGAACATCCGTTACCGGATCGGATAAATTTATGTTCTGTTCTACAATCCTGAAATCATTATCTGCCTTGATTATCCATAGTGCAATTATATCTTTCAGTTTCTCATCCATAAAATTTTACCCTCACTTGAGATTGAATGAGATACTGTAAAATTTACTGTTTTATCCTCATTAAAGTGAATTTCTTCTTTCAAAATTATATCAACACAATATCCTTTTCTGCCAAGGATATTCCAGAGGTTTCCAAGGATGTGCAGTTTTTCCCCGCGTGAAATATGAGTATCAACAATCGCCGCAATATCAGCATCACTCTCATCAGTTGCCGTACCGCGGCTATAACTTCCAAAAAGAACAAGAGACTTTAACCCCGGAACATTATTTTTAAAAATGTCTGTTATTACTTCAAAATCCTGCGTGCTGTACATTCTTTCTCCATGAAAGATATTACATTAATTCATTTATACAATTATAATAATAAAATCCAAAATGTCAACAAGTATCATACTTGCAGCCGTTCGGCATCCGTTTGAGGGGTGAGTTATTACGGAGACTAAATTGAAAATAGCAGTTTGAATGCTGTCATCGGGCGGTATCTCGTTACACTTGAAAACTGCCGGTATGGCCGCTTCAATTCAGCCTGGACGGTGATACACACCTAACCCTATACTAAGTGTCCCGTACCCTGAGCAGAACCGAAAGGAACCTTGAAAAACTTTTCAACGGGCATCGAGCGGAGTCGAGATGATCTACCTCACCGGACATAGCCTTATGTCTATTACATGTCCAGGTTAATAAAATTTAAAGGAGTCAATAAATCCCATCCCGTTAGATATAAGTTTATTTATTCTAAATACCTTTTCACAAGAGTGCCATTAGAAATAAAACTGATGTTTCTATTTTTTGATTGAACGATCATCAATCTATCAAAAGGATCTCTGTGAATGTGCGGCAGAGATTCCAGCCCTTGTAAATCTTCAATTATTAAATCTATAAACCGGATATCATACAGCATGAAGCAGCTATCAGAGAAGAAATGGATTGCATTATTACCCGGAATGTAAAAGATTTTTCAACTTCAAAGATTACAATTTTCTCTCCGGACGCTTTTCTCCATAATTTTTTTAAATGAATCTAAGAATTATTTTTAAAGAAAAGAGTTGCACTTAATTGTTGAATCTAAGAAATATTATGTCTTATTAGATGAAGTTTTTTCAGCATATGCCGATAATTACATTACAGTGAAATCTTTATTATTCCGGAAATATTACCGGTAAACGGGAAACCTTTATGGCTTTTAAAAGATTATTTATAATCCTCTATATCGTGGCATTTATTGTTCTCCCTGCTGCATCGATATACTCCTATGACAGAAATTTTGTTAAATTCGAAGTGGCAAAAGAGCATTTCCGTAACGGCATTGTTTATTTTAATAATATGCAGTATCTTGCGGCTGTTGAGTTTTTCCGCAGGGCTCTGCAGGAGTATCCCGATTATTACACTGCAAGGGATTTCCTTTCAAGATCCTATAAACTGGCAGGTTTTAAAACTGCAGCACTTGATGAGCTTAAAAAGGCTGCACAGATATACCCTGAGAGCATAGCTGTAAAAAACAGAATCGACAGTATACTTTTCCGCGGTTCAGGACCGGTGAGTGATATTTCTGAAGAGTATGTGCTGCAGAATGAGCTTAGTTCCAGTGACATGAAAAGGTTCGGCTTCCCTGAGGCGATTGATCTGGCGATTGATAATGAAAAAAATATCTATGTTACCTCTTTTACTTCACCAAGGGTTGTAAAAATTGATCCAAACGGCAAGGGTGTGGATATTTTCAGGCCAAATATCCGCGGCGGACTCTATGGTATTGACTTTAATAATGGCACACTGGCTGTAAGTGATTTTCAGGGGAATATAATTTATCTTTTTAATACAGCCGGAAAAATTACCGGCAAGTTCGGAGGGTCCGGTTCAGGTGAGGGGAGTTTCCATGGACCGCAGGGGCTTGCATTTGACAAAAAGGGGCATATCTATGTTGTGGACAGTGGAAACTTCAGGGTCCAGAAGTTTGATGAAAAGGGGAGATTTATTCTCAGCTTCGGTAAAAAAGGGGATTACGAGGGTGAATTCAAAAATCCATCAGGCGTGGCTTTTTTAAATGAGAAGGTATATGTTACAGATACTGACGGAAGAAAAATAGCGGTTTATGATCAGTATGGAAATTATATAAGCGATATCAGGGGTGAGGCAATAGTTTCACCCAGGGGGATTTCGGTAAATGGTAATAACCTGGTTATTTCCGATGAAGAGAGAGGGGTTCTTATTTATAATACTGCCAATTCATCCATGCGCATATTTGATTCATGGGGCGAGGAGGGGAGACTTCACCGTTCTGCTGCAGCAAGGATAGATTCAGAAGGTTATATCTATGTTGTGGATTCCGGCCCGAACAGGGTTTACAGATTCTCCCCTGTGGAGAAGCAGTATACCAATATGGAGATAGAGATTACATCTGTGGATGTAAAAAAATTCCCTGTTGTTGCTTTTTATCTCAATATTAAGGGGAGGGACGGCAGACCGCTATACGGCCTTGGCCCTGACAACTTTAAGATTACTGAAGACAATTCTGCTATTCACGGGTTTTATACTGATTATCTTAAGAATAAGCCGCTCTCAGCTTCATTCTCTATGGTGATAGACAGATCAAAATCGATGGAATCTTATCATAATGATCTTCCCTGGTTTGCTGATTTTGTTTTAACAAAAATGAAGAGGAATGACACTGTCGAGCTTATTAATTTTAATAAGGATACATGGTCCGGGAGTAATTACGACTGGAGCAGGAGAAGAACCCTTGATGCTGTGAGAAAAAGGGATTACAGTGAAGGGAGGCAGACCGGAGTTGCTCTTTACACCGCTCTTTCCAATCTTGTACCAAGGCTTAACAGGAGGGGCGTGGTTTTTATTACTGATGGTACTGTTGCAGATGATTCATTTATGCAGTATACACCGGAGATTATTTCCGACTATGCCAGGGAGCATTATATTCCAATATATATTATTTCAATTAAGGATCCGGATCCGGTCTTTTCAATGATTGCTTCAAGAACTGGCGGACAGGTTATCCGTCCTGCTGAGATTGATAATCTGCGTAAAATATACGATAATGTGAGAAATCTTGACGAGAAGAGGTATGTTCTCGTTTATAATACATATAAGCTACCTTCATTCCGCGGATGGTGGGCTGATGTTAAAATAGAAGCAGAATTCAGGGGTGTGCAGGGTGTTGAATGGGGAGGATATTTTGTACCATAGCAGTAATGACAGAATGACAAATGCCAGAATGAATATGGTGCGGAAACTTGAGAATAAGGGTATCTCCTCAGGATCGGTTCTTGAGGCTATGCTTAAGGTTCCAAGGCATCTTTTTGTTTCAGAGGCTCTATGCTATAGGGCATATGATGACACTTCTCTCCCCATAGGTTTCGGCCAGACTATTTCCACACCTTCAGTTGTTGCCTCCATGGTTCAGTCATTAAGGCTCACAGGGGATGAGAGGGTTCTGGAAATCGGTTCTGGATCAGGTTACCAGGCAGCGGTGCTGGGTGAGCTGGCAGGATTTGTAACAGGTATGGAACGGATTGCTGAGCTGGCTGACCGGTCAAGGGGTGTAATCTTCAGCTTAAAGTACGGTAATATAAAAATAGTAAACAGCGATGACTTCAATTCTGTTGAAGGAAATTTTGACAGAATAATTGTTGCTGCAGGTGTGAAAATATTCCCTGTTGAACTGCTGGAAAAACTGGAGCCTGGCGGGGTTCTGGTTATCCCTGTTGATGACAGTACTAATAATCATGTAATTAAGAGATTTATTAAAAAGAGTGACAATGACTATTTCGAAGAGGTTATAGGGAGAGCAAATTTTGTTCCCTATCTTGTGGGGGTTTAGAATGATGATCAGTAATATTTTGTCATTCCGGCTGTAGCGGTAGCAGAATGCCGGAATCTTCTGAAAAAAATAGTAGTAATGAGATTCCCGCCTACGCGGGAATGACACCGCCTTAAAATTTAAACTGCGGCATTAAGTTCAATCCATACATTAATATGATGCTGTTATTATATCCGCCAGCCATTTGATTGATGCTGTTTTCTGTTTTTCCCCGCCTGCGTTAATCCCTTCATCGGGATAAACTTCTATAAACTTTTCACATGTGAGTCGATTAAAGAGTCCCATTACACATTCAGTGGGTGAACAGTTGTCATTAAGTCCGGTAATAAATAGGGCGGGGCATTTCAGATCAGATGAAAAATTTATTATATCAAAGTAGCTCAGGTTTTTCTTTATCTGGTTTTTTTTCCCTTTCTGTATAGCTATGATGTCATTGATCTCCTGAGCAGCATCGCTTTCAGAAAGATTCTGTATCATGGGGATATCGCAGAAAAGGGGCGCGTCCATAACAATCCCTTTAACTCTGTCGGAATTAACAGCTGCAAAGAATCCTGCAGCAGCACCAAGCCCTTTACCACGTATTCCGATTTCCGAGCAGTCTATAATGTCCATAAGTCTTAAAAAATCGATTGAACGGAATACATCAAGAAAAACCGACCTCACATAATATGTCTGAAGATCGATTATATTCTCTATGATAAATCCGAGAGGACGTTCTTTCTCCTCTTCTGCGGTCCGGTTTTTTATAAGATCATGGCCACGCATTACCAGGAAAAGGTGAGCGCATCTCTCATCCAGTATTTTAACAGGGTTTTTATCGGGGTAGCGGTTGTAATCGTGGAGGTGAATAATTATTCTGCTTTTAACCATATCTTTGGGAACATAGAGGTACCCTTTAATCCGTACTTTAAGAAATCCGTTATAGGATACTTCGTAATATCTGAATTTGCCTGATGAGCCTTTTGATGATTCATGTATTTCTGGTCCAATGGGGATCTTTTTTATATCATTTATTGACTTTGTCCAGAAACTGATGAAATCATCCTCCCTTGTAAGATCGGGCATATTCATGAAATATTTATCAAAGGCTTTTATTGCCATTACTGTACTCCGCCGGCAAGTTTATATATGAGGTAATAATTTGCGCTGAAGAGGTAGTATATTATTACAATCAGAAGAGAAAAGAGAGTAATGGTAAATAGAGTCATTGTGATATAGTGGAGAGGGCGCTTTAAGAAATAAAATAATATTGAAGTGTACTCCATCCCCATTCTCCGGAGACTCTTATACTTGCCGTAAAGTATAAGGATAATTATGACTGAAATAGTAAGGAGAGAAATATTTTTAAGTATAATATTAAAGGCTGTTACATTGTTCACTGCAAAATATGAAAGGGGGAAGACAATCATATTCATAAGAAATATGCTTATAACCGCAATTATAACAGTCAGTAAACTGAGTGAAGATAATTCTTTAACCCTGTCTTTAATGCTCTCTCTTTCATACCTGTTTTCATCTCTATTCATCACTTTCGTAGCTTTCATCTTTCACTGTCCCGTTTTCATCTGGTGTTTTCTCTTTTTCCAGGAGCCCCTTATCCTCAAGGGCTTTTTTGGCGGCCCGTTTTACTCTTGCGTTCTGATCATATTTCATTTTATATTTTAATATGTCAATTGTTCTTTCATCATCAAATTCTTTTATCAGATTCACAGCATTAAGTCTTACAGCTGCGTTGTCGCTGCGAAGTGAATTCATAAGGAGATCAATAGAGTCACTATCCCCCAGTGCAACAAGTGCAGCAACAGCAAGCATTGAGAGGTTGTAGTGAGACTGTTTTTTTCTGAATGGGAATTCTTCTATATCTTTCAGCAGCTGCTTAATCTTATCTGCTGAATCATTAATTTTTAAAGTACCAAGAGCTTTAACCGCATGCCCTCTGATGGGCATATCCTCATCCTCATCCAGTAAGAGTTCCAGGAGGAAATCCTTCAGGTCGGGAGTACCCATTACGCCAAGGTATATCATAAATCTTTCCCTTGCCATCTTACCTGACCTGGGGTCCTTTACTGTTTTTACTGCCAGATCTTTAATGTCAGGAACCTTGAGATCTGTGAGGAGTATTATAAGGGCGTCTGTGAGATTGGAGTTTACGCTGAAATCCTGCTTGTTCAGGATTTTTATAGCTGTATCTTTTGATTCAATTCCATTTAATCTCCCCAGTGAATAGGAGGCTGCAATCTGGATCTCCTCCAGGTTGTTCTCCAGCGCTTTAATCAGAGAGGGGATTGCATCTTTGTAATTATGAGTGGCAACAGCAGATATAGCTGTTTTTTTAACTTCAGTATTGAGATCATTTTCTATTATATTGTTTAATTTTCCCAGTACACGGTTTTTCATTTCTTCGCTTTTAATCGAACTGATAAGGGTAATTGCAGTTATGCGGTCTTTGTGCATCCCGAATTTCAGGGTGCTTTCAATCCGGTCAACCTTCATTTGATCATCTGCAGCATCTTTTTCTGTGTATTTATTCTCTTCTTTGCTCTCTGCTTCGGTTTTTACTGCTTCAGATTCCTCTTTAACAGCTTTTCCCTCATCTCCGGCTATGTCAGATGCAGTTTCAGGTTTTTTTTCCCCGCCCCAATCTTTTTGCTCCTCACCTGATGCAAAGTTCATAGAAGCAGCAATCAGTAATAAGATTATGATAAACCCGGCCCTCTTTATTTTTTGTGTCATTATTCCTCTCTTCAAGTACTTCTTTTTATATATTATCGGTATTTATTAGGTGGGGTAGAGAGCTTTTTAGTTAATATATTATTGCAATATGAGGTACATTTTTTTTCGATACCAGATTACTATTTATAGCAACAGAGATAATTTCATATGGCTCATTCCCGATTTTTGGGAAAAGTATTAATATTGTTTGATTCCACATATTCTGGAGTCAGCCCCCTGTTCTCCGATGGGTACTACTACCCACTTCTTTCAACGAACAATTAATTCGGCTAAGCCCCCGGCGGAATGAATTCTTTTCCCACAGGAAATCATTCCCCGCCACCCCCGAAGGGGGTTAATTAACTTTTTTTCTGCTTTTTTTGACTTGTTTGTTTTACCCTATCATTAATTACATAAAAATATGAATAGAATTTTCTCATCCCCCTCCGGGGGAAGCCGGAATAAGTTCATTCAGCACGTCAGGTTAATCGGCTGGGGGCCGTAATATCGGGGGGCAGGGGGAAAAGTACTCTCTTTGTATCCCGAAAATCCGGGAAGCGATTTCATATTATTATTAGTAGCCTTTTTTTTAATGAATACTTAACAGAATCTTTATATATTCTTAATGAAAAAACATTTCTTCATAATTAGAAAGCTATTCTAAATTATTAATACGGGTAATTAAAAAGAGTATTATTGCACTAAAAGATGTTTTCTGCAAAAATTACAGATAAAAATTATTTTAGAATTTGGTAGAAGATAGAGGGAGTGTATAATGGAATATATTGAATCATTTTACGAAAAGATCAGCAGGGAAATATCGATTTTTAATTTTGAGCAGTCTGTAAAGTTCGGGAAAGAGGATATACTCACTATCGACCTTCACTGTCACGATTATAACAGCAGTGAACCTGATGAGGTTGTGGGGCGTATGATGAATATTCCTGAAACATGGCTCCCTTCCGAGGATCTGATAAATACTCTTAAAAATCATAATTGTGATACCTTTACTATTACAAATCATAATAATGCCCGTTCCTGTTATGAAATGCAGGATAAGGGGGAGGATATTTTAACAGCTGCTGAATTCAGCTGTAAAGTCCCGGACTTTGATGTGCGTATTCATGTGCTTGCCTATGGATTTTCACCGGAGCAGGAGGTTAAGCTGGATAAATACAGGCCCGATGTTTACAGGTTTCAGAAATACGCTCTGGAAAACAATATTGCAACCATCTGGGCACATCCGCTTTACCATTACAAAAAGAACGGCACAATCCCAATGGACTTTTTTGATAAGATGTCTCTTGTTTTTGACAGATTTGAAGTAATAAACGGCCAGCGTGACTCATGGCAGAATATGCTTGTTAAGTACTGGGTTGAGTCTATGACTGAGGAAAATATCAGGAAGTATGAAAAGAAGTTTCAGATACAGGAGAGCGATTTCTGCCGCAATAGATACAAAAAGTCAATGTTCGGCGGATCGGACAGTCACATGGGTATCTTTGCGGGGATGACCGGTACAAAACTTTATGTAAAAAATCTTGAGTCTGAACTTGTAAAGAGGAAAAGATCTGAACTCGCACTTGAAGCAATTTTGAACGGGTATAGCGCCCCATATGGCGGCTACAACAATACAGAAAAGATGACAATAACATTTCTCGATTATTTCTGTCAGATCGGAATCAACATGGAGGATCCCGGCCTGTTACGCCTTCTTCTGCATAAAGGTGACAGCAGGGATAAAATGTTATCTTTCGCTCTTGTTAATGCATTTTCCGAGCTGCAGAGGCATGGCCTTACTCTGAAATTTCTGACCCTCTTTCATGAGTGCCTCAGAGGGAAAACTCCCGGATTTGTACAGAAACTTATGGTCCCTGCTGCATATAAGACTGTATTTAATGAGGCTGTTTCAATGGCAGATGTAAAAAAGAACAAACCGGAGGAGATGGTTGAATCATTTGATAATTCCATATATAAAATATATTCATCATTATTTGAACTGATGATAAAACGCCTTAACAGTAAAATTGAAGGGTTTAAGGATAATCCCTCTTTTAATCCGGAAAATATTGATGCACTAATCGGGGGACTGGAAATACCGGGACAGATGCGGAGATTATTTGAGAAGGAAAATGGATCGAAGAAGAAGGGTGTTACAAACGTTAATATGTCTGAATTTCTCGATGGCCTCACTTTCCCCTTCCTCGCTTCATCTGTTATTCTCGGTGCTAACTTTGCTTCAACAAATGTAATGTATAAATCCCGTGATATGCTTACAATGTTTTCTAAAAGGCTAAACCGTCTTAAGTTTCCTGAAAGGATGCTCTGGCTCAGCGACACCTATGGAGACAGCAATGGTGTTTCCATGTTTCTCAGCCATACACTAAAGGAAATACAGAAAAGGGACCTGCCGATTGATATCCTTGTATGCAGCGATAAAATTGAACCGCAGAAAAATCTTATTGTGGTGAAACCTGTAGCTGAATACACACCACCCTTTTATGAGCACCAGCCAATAAGAATACCGAATATTCTGGATATTCATAAGGAATTCAGCAAAGGTGAATATGACAGAATTCTCTGTTCAACAGAAGGACCCATGGGCTTTGCTGCATTTTTTCTTAAAAATTCATATTCAGTGCCTGCCTATTTTTATGTGCATACTGACTGGATGACATTTGCTAAAACATCTTTTAATCTTTCTACAGCAGCAATGAACCGTATGCGAAGGATAATACGGGCATTTTATAATTCATTTGACGGAATTTTTGTACTTAACAGAGAACAGCGTAAGTGGCTCACCAGCCCGGAAATGGGATTTAAAAGAAACAGGGTAAAAATAACGTCGCATTGGGTGGATGAAGATTTCTACAAGAGGGATGTTTCAAAAAAAGATGTTTTTGGTATTGATAATAATACTCCTGTTCTGCTCTATGTGGGGAGAATAAGTGAAGAGAAAGGTGTACTGGAGCTCCCATATATTTATGGCAAGGCAAAGGAATCAGTACCCGATTTAAAACTGGTTATTGCGGGGAAGGGGCCCGATGAAGAGAAGCTGAAGAAGAGTATGCCTGACGCGCTTTTTCTTGGATGGGTTGACCATGCTAAACTTCCGGAAATATATTCAGCAGCAGATATGCTGATTCTCCCTTCAAAATTTGATACATTCGGCAATGTTATAATTGAAGCTTTCAGCTGCGCATGTCCGGTAGTATCCTATAATACTAAAGGCCCCAGGGATCTTATAGAAAATGAAAAAAACGGTTTTCTGGTTAATACAATGGAAAAGATGGCGGAAGTTATATCACGCTTCTTCAGCGATAAGAATCTGATGATGGAATTATCAGAGGGTGCAATTATACGGTCAGGCGATTTCAGTGCGGATACAATTATGAAACAGCTTCTTGCTGATACAGGCTTAAAGTGAAAAAAGATTTATGGTGGAAAACCGGAGTTATATATCAGATCTATCCCAGAAGTTTTTATGACACCAATAATGACGGTATTGGTGATTTACCCGGTATAATTGAAAAACTCGATTATCTCTCATGGCTTGGTATAGACGCCATCTGGCTGTCACCTGTAAATAATTCCCCAATGTACGACTTCGGATATGATATAAGTGATTACCGGGGTATAGATCCTGTTTACGGCACTCTGAAAGATTTTGAGAAACTTATAGAGAGGGCCGGTGAAAGAGATATTAAAATAATTATGGATCTGGTAATTAATCATTCATCTCACCTTCATCCCTGGTTTATAGAATCAAGGTCTTCAAAAAAGAATCCTAAAAGGGACTGGTATATCTGGCGGGACGGGAATGGTGATAATCCTCCAAATAACTGGAAATCCGCTTTCGGGGGGAGCGCCTGGGAATGGGATGAAAAAACCGGGCAGTATTACCTTCATTCATTTTTACGTGAGCAGCCCGATTTTAACTGGAGAAATCGTGAATTAAAAGAGGCTGTTTTTAATGATATCCGTTTCTGGCTCGATAAGGGTGTAAGCGGATTCAGACTTGATGTTGTAAACTGGTATATTAAAGATGAGAAGTTCCGCAATAATCCATTTACGATTAAACCATTTGATCCTGAGAAGCATAAATATGACAGAAACAGGCCTGAAACGCATGAGGTGATAAAAGAGCTGCGCAATCTTGCTGATTCTTATAAAGATATACTCCTTGTAGGGGAGGTTTTTTCACTGATTCCAGGGAATCCCGGACTTTCAGCTTCATTTCTCGGTAATGGCGAAGATGAGCTTCATCTTGCATTTGACTTTTCCATCATGTACAGGCTCTGGAGCGCCAGGCGGTTTTACAGGGCGGTTAAACGATGGTATAAAGCTTTGCCGGAGAATGGCTGGCCATGTAATGTTCTTTCCAATCATGACCAGCCAAGGGGAAGGAGCAGGTATATGGGGAAAGATTTCTGCGACGGGAGAGCCAGGGTTGCAGCAGTTTTCCTTCTTACCCTTAAAGGGACACCATTTCTTTATTATGGTGAAGAGATAGGGATGAGGAACACCAGAATTGAAAAGTGCGATATTGTTGATCCTCTGGGGAAAAGATACTGGCCTATTTACAAAGGGAGGGACATGGCCCGTACACCGATGCAGTGGAGTAAAGCAGATTATGCCGGTTTTTCCGGAACAAGACCCTGGCTCCCTGTTAACAGCGATTATGATAAAGTAAACGTTGAATCCCAGAAAAGCGACAGATACTCCATCCTGAATTTGTACAGAAAACTTCTTAATCTGAGAAGAAAGCATAAAGCCCTTGTGATAGGGGCGTGGGAGCCGGTAATCAAAGGGCGGGGGGATGTGCTTGCATATTTTCGAACTTATGAAAAGGAGATGATATTTGTTGCCCTGAATTTTTCCACAGGACGCAGAAGGGTGAGAGCCGGACAGAGGGGTCAGTGGAGAGTGATTCTTTCAACTCACAGAACAAAGTTTGAACATTTCACTGAACTTGATTTTGAGCTTCTGCCAAATGAAGCAACAATTATAAAGAAGATCGGGGATCTTTGATTGAGGATGCTATTTCAGATATTTAACAAGAAGCACCTGGTTCCCCCTGAGATTATATTTTACTTCGTCAAAAACTTGGGTTGTAATGGTAATCCCTCTACCGTGTGCGAGGAAGTTTTCATTCGCACTGTCAGAACCGGCTGCAAGAATTTTTTTATGATTAAAACCTTTCCCCTGATCTGTAATTTTATAGATAACTTTTGAGTCAGAGATCATATGTTCAATTTTTACATTTTTTGATCTGTTGGCAGGATCTTTCTGACGTTCATTTATAAGTTCAATGTAGCTGTCTGTAAGCATTGCCTTTGATTTTTCGTCATATGTAATATTAAGATTACCATGCTCTATGGAGTTAATCAGAATTTCTCTAAGGGCCATACGTATCATGTTTATTTCTTTTTTCCCGGTATATCGTATAAGTTTTTCCGTGATTTTATGTGATATATCATCAGCAGCAACCAGATGGCTGGAAATAGCATATTCACATTTTTCACTTATAAAAAACGGGATAGTTTTATCACCCGATCCTCTGGCAGCTTTCCCCATGATCTCATTGTGGCCTTCAGTTTCTATAATTTCCAGAATTACTGTAAGTTCAAGAGGCTCTATCATATTTGGTGTTTTAAATCCGGTTGTAAATTCTACCTGCTTTGCACCGTTTTTAAGCTGCTCCAGTTTCTCTTTAATAATCGTTTCTGATAAATCATTTCCAAATGGATTTTTGTAGATAATATCACGCAGGTTAAAATTCTGTACTGAATCAACATTAATTTTAAGTTCCTGTTTAATAGCTTTATTGGCGTTAATGAACTGGAAGTTATTATCCAGAGTAAAAATTATATCTCTTGTTCCTTCAACAATAACTCTGTATTTTTTTTCAGAAACAGTCAGCTGACGGTTTATTTTTTCAGTTTCATTTTTCGATTCAATAAGTCTGGCTTCAGTTTCCCTGTGCATGGAAATTTCTTTTTCAAGAGACATGTTTGCTTCCATATATTCAGCTGTACGCTCAAGGACCATTTCTTCAAGAATCGCATTAGTTTTTACTATCAGACGTCCTACTTTTCTTCCCGCAATAATCAGTATAGTAATAAATACAGAAAAGGAGAGAGTCACAATAAGTGTATGCAGGTCCAGGGTAAAATCCGCCTTCTTTTTTGAGGATGCTTCAATTTCAGTGACAATTTCATTGAGTACTGTAATTATTTCCTGTTCTCTCCCCCGGGTCTCTTCTTTTTTTATGACAGCATTGCTGAAGTTTTTCTGTTTCATATCAACAATGTGGCCGGTAAACTCAGAAGTTATTTCCCGGTGAAGGATTCGCAGATCTTCTATCTTATCTTTAATCACGGGCGCGTCAGAAAGCTGAAGCTTAAGGTTAAACAGGAGATTCTGTACATCCTGTGCATTATAGGAAAACATATGATAGTGATTTTTATACCTTTCAAAATTTTCCCCCTCCATTAAAAGGTTCTGCCATGTTAAAACCTGTTCCTGAAGTTTGAGCTCGGTTTTCCTTGCTGTATTGAGCGTTTCAGTGCTTTTTTTCAGGTTATCCGATATCTTGAATATTGAGTATATTCCCAGAGATGCATTAAGTGTAAATATTAGAATAAAACCGGTTATTGCGATCTTTACAAGAATTGAAGTATTTCGCATACCGGGAGATTTGAAAATACCGGATAATTTTAAATTCATATGGTTACCAGTTAATACATAGTTAAAGTTTAATCATTTATTTATTTCAATGGATATTCTTTAGTGTTATAATGTTGTTTCTAATATCCCCGCCGACTTTGGCGGCGGGGATATTAGAAACATTTATTATAAGCAACAGTTAAGAATTAAAGCTGAAGTAAATTATTGATATGAGGATTTATAGAGGGGATAATTCAGTTTATGATAAATTAAATGTTAAATTATTATAAAGAAGACAGAGTTGATTCCTGAACTTTTATTTGAATTAAAATGCTCCAGTATCTCCGCCGCCGAAGGCGTCGGGCATACTGTAAAATATCTTAAGGAATAATTATTATAAAGAAGAGGTTGTCTTTGCTTCAAGTGCTTTTACAAGGGAGAATACAGATTCATTATATGGGGCAGCAATTCCTGATTTTATAAGTATATCAATTATCCTGCCATTAATATAATCAATTTCAGTTTTCCGTTTATTTGCAATGTCCTGCAGCATGGAACATCTGTTGGAGGAGGTTTTTCTGCAGACATCAACAGTTCTCTGTATCATATCTTCAGTATCGAGGATTATCCCCGCTGCCTGAGCCGCAGCAGTCCCTTCCCTGATAATCATCTCCTGAAGCTTCATGGAGTAGGGATTGTCTAATATTTCACCGTTTGTAATTGATAATATTGCTGCAATCGGATTAACACCTGCATTGATAATCGCTTTCTGCCACACCGATGTGGCAGGGGTTTCTGTTACTGTAAAGTCAATCCCTGCAAGATGGAGCATGGAGCTTAATCTGACAATTGCTTCTTTAGACTGGCCGCCAAACTCGATTGCACCGGCGCCTCCGAAACGGACGGTTGATGCATTATCTTTAGAAGCACCTATAGTAGTGATGCCGTAGAGTATCCGTTCTTCATTAATATGTTCTGCTATAGTCTCAAAATTCCCGATGCCGTTCTGAAGGGATACGATTATGGCGTCACTTTTCAGATAGTCCTGCACCGCAGCTGCTGCTTCTCCGGTTGAGTAGCTTTTAACAAAAAAGAAGATAATGTCGCAGTTGCATAATATTTCAGGGCTGGTGTCTATTTCAGGGGAAAAAGTTTCAGATGAATCCCCTGATATGAGGGTGAGTCCGTTTTTTACAGCATCTGCTGTATTCCGGTCGATTTCATATATTGAGTAATCGACCCCTGATTTTGAAAAAAATGCCGCAAATAGAGAACCGAGCGCTCCTGCTCCGATAATTCCTGCTTTCATCTGAGTTTTAACCTTATAATGAGTTATGGTAATTACTATTGTATGATTGTTTAAGCTTTTTAATAATTGCAACTTATTTTAATTGCCAAGTATTCACTTTTTGAAATAATTACTTAATCAGGGGTTAGTTAACAAGTTGATCAGCACTCTGTCATACCGGCTGAAGCGACAGTGAAGGGAGAAAGCTATTTTTAGCTTCAATTCCGGAATCTGATAAAACGGGTATTATTAGATTCCCGCACCTGTACTGAGCTTGTCAAAAGTATACGCGGGAATGACAAAAAATGGATTAACCGGGCAATCGAATAAATTAAGTCACAGGGGATAATAATGCGTATACGGAAGTTGAGGAAAATATTGATGAAGAATGACTGTTTCCCCTACATGGTTAAGGATCTGGTGAATATTAAATATCTTACCGGTTTTTCCGGTTCAAATGCTCTTTTAATTATTGGAGAGAATAAAACATATTTTATTTCAGATTCAAGATACGAGGAGTATGTTAAATCATTGCTGGGGCCCGGTTTTGATTTTATTCTGCAGAAGGGGGGGCAGGCTGAATCTGTTAAAGAGTGCGCTAAAATTATGAAGGCGGAACGGATTTTTACTGAATCAGGCAATATAACCCTGGCACAGTATAATGATATAAAGAAAAAGCTGGGGCGTGTAAAGCTGATTCAGGCAGAAGATGATTATGTAAATACACTTCGTATGATTAAAGATGATGATGAAATCTCCCTGCTTAAGGAGGCTGCAGCAATAACTGACGAGTGCTTTTCACTCCTGCTGAAAAAGATTAAAACCGGCATGAGCGAATGGGATGTGGCTGTTGAAATCGACTATTATTATAAAACCCATGGATGCAGGTCATGCTCCTTTGATCCTATTGTAGCTTCAGGAGCAGGCTCTTCAATGCCCCACTATATCCCCTCTATGGATAAAAAAATATGCAAGGGTGATGTTTTACTTATTGACATGGGGTGTCTGTATAAAGGGTATAATTCCGACTTGACAAGAACAGTATTTTACGGGACCGTTGATACAAAGCTCAGGGAAATATATGAAATTGTTCTATCTGCACAGCTGAGGGCAGCTGAATCTTTAAAGCCTGGTGCAGATGCCGGGAAGGTTGATGCTGCAGCAAGGGATTATATTTCCGGGATGGGTTATGGTGATAATTTTGGCCACGGCCTTGGTCACGGACTGGGACTTGAAGTACATGAGCTCCCGGCTCTGAAAAGCAACAGTGAAATACGGCTTAAAAAAAACATGGTTCTTACAATTGAACCGGGGATATATCTCCCGGAGATCGGCGGCGTAAGGATTGAAGACATGGCACTTGTCACATCAAAGGGGTGCGAGCTTCTTACGAAATCTTCAAAGGAATTAATTGTAATATAAGAGGAAGAGGTTTATATGGTTTCGGTTAACGATTTTAAAAAAGGGATGGTCATCAAACTGGATGGTGAACTTTTTTCAGTTATTGATTATCAGCATGTAAAGCCAGCCAGGGGCGCGGCATTTGTAAGGTCTAAACTGAGGAATGTGAAAAGGGGCTCTGTGGTTGATAAGACCTTCCGCGGCGGAGAAAAAGTTGAAGATGTAAAGCTTATAAAACGGCCTATGCAGTATCTCTATGATGAAGGTGATACACTTGTATTTATGGATACAGAATCATTTGAGCAGGAATCAATACCTAAAAAAGCAATTGGTGAAGCTCTCCAGTTTATCAAGGTGGAGGACATTGTTGATATTGCAATGTATGAAGGGGAGCCTATTACCATTGAGCCTCCCGCTTCTGTTATTCTTCAGGTTATATACGCGGAACCGGGCCTTAAGGGTGATACGGCAACAAATGTATTAAAGCCTGTTAAAGTGGAAACCGATGCGGAAGTGCGTGTTCCGCTCTTTATAAATGAAGGTGACTATATTAAAATTAATACCCAGACGGGTGAATATATTGAGAGAGTAAAACAGTGATATGAGTATTTCACGTTATATTCTGGAGTGGGCTAATTATAATCCGGGTAAAGCTGCCGGCGCTCTTGCCGGCTTTGTCCTTGGATTATTAACACTCACATTCGGAATCGCTAAAACAATTCTTATTGTTCTTTTTGTTCTTCTCGGTTTTATTATTGGGAAGATGGTTGATGACAGAGTTTCTGTTTTTGATGAAATCCGGAACCTCTTCCGGAGAAAATAGTTAACAGGAACTGTGGAATTTGAAAAGGACTGCGCCAGCTAAGAGAAAGTATAATTTTAATTATATTAAGGAAGCCTACCGCTCCTTTAAAAAAGGGAATTATTCAAATTCCGCAATTATACTTGAAAAAGCCTCCGGTGCCGGAATTGATGAGCCATACCCGGTCTTCCTCCTGGCATTATCCTGCCTTTATTGCGGCGATTACGCTAAAGCGGAAAACGTTCTTTTAAAAATTGAAAGAGAAGACCCATTTTATCCGCCATATATTCAGCTTAAATCATTCCTTGCTCTGAAGTCAGCCCTGTCGCCTGAAGAGGCTATCTCTTCATATATCAGCTCTCTGGAGAAAATACCTTCAGACAAAATGCTTAAAAAAGCCCTTTTGAAAATTGAAAAAACTTCCGATTTTTACAAGCTTCAGAAATCAGCTAAAATAACATCTTTTGTGGAAATACCGGCACCGGGAAAGGGGGTCTTTCCATATTTCAAAAGTGCCGCCGGCGGTTTTTTCACCGGGAAGGGCACGGGGAGAGAGAGACCTTTAAATTCACGATTGCGTCCTATTCTGCTTCTCTTAATAGTTATTTTTATTTCTGCTGCTGCTCTGGTATATTTCTATTTTGATGAAATTGACGGGCTGGTTTTTAAAGATCAGGATAGTTCCAGAGTAATTGCAGGTACAGATAAGATTGATATTATAAATTTATCCGGTTCAGGTTACGGACTTATAAATAAGGTAAACAGGGATGTAACTCCCGAGTTCTATGTTTCAGGGGATCAGCTGCATAAAGATTTTGAAACAGCCAGGAATCTTATTAAAAAAGGTGAGTTGAACAGGGCAATTATAATTCTGAACAGAATAATAAACAGTAATTCCAGCTATATGGTAAAGGAGAAGGTGGAATTTTTAATCCGCTTTATTCTTGAATCGGATGAACGTATATATGAAAGCATAGAGTACAAAGAAATAATGGCTAAACCTTATCTCTACAGGGGGGTATCCTTAACATTTAAAGGGAGAAGCGCAAATGTAAAACAGACAGCAAAGGGTACCGGATTTTCTCTCCTCATAGGCTTTGACGGGAAAAAGTTTGAAGGGGCACTTGATGCTTTTTATAAAGAAAAAGTTAATATTAAAGATGGAGATGATCTTGAGGCTGCAGGGATTTTCTATCCACATATCGGTGAAAACAAAAGACACTTTGTCTCAATTGAAACACTGACTGTTAAATAAACTACCTGTTTTAAGGTAGTAGTTGAATTTCAGGAGGTGTTGTCATTCCCGCGTAGGCGGGAATCTCATAACTTCTGGTTTTTCCCTGAGATTCCGGCACTGCGTTACCACTTCGGCCGGAATGGCCAGCTTAACCCACGAAATTCTAATCCTGCTCTGTTTAAACTGTTGCAGAAATAACCCAGTGGGAAATAACCTTTGAAGTATCACCTAAAATTGTCCGCTCCATCCAGCCGTATGAACATTTCCTGAATATACTGAAATATTTTTTCACTTCATCTTCTGTAAAAAAAGAAACAGTAGTCCCTGAAAGGTCATCCAGTTCTGTTCTCCATGTCCCCTGACCAAGGTGGGTACCTGTTTTAAGATAGGAATCCCTTTCGTTTCTCAATGTGGCAAAGAGTGATCCCCCCTTTTTTAAAATCCGGTGAGTTTCATTAAGCATGAGTGCGAAATCGGTTTTATCCGCATAGTGAAGCGAACCCCATGCAATGGCAATATCGAATGAGCCGTCGCTGAATGGGAGATTTTTATTATTGCAGTTAATCAGGGCTGAAGGTTTGATATGGCGGCTTAACTCAAGGGCGTTTAAGCTGTAATCGGTACCGTATACATCATTTAATCCGTAATTATTTAAAAGCATAAGATGCCTTCCGCTTCCGCAGCCGATATCAATACCTTTTAAATTCTCTCTCTCTTCTGTCTGCGCAAGTTTTCCGGAAAGGAGCCGTACCAGGTTTTCATCCGGGAATGCTAAATCGGATCTGCTTTTATTATAATGGGCGTTCCAGTCCTTTTTATTCATCATCGCTCTTTATCCTTATGTTCATTTTTGTTTCAGCCTCTTCAGCTGCTGCAATTGCCAGTTCATGGGTTTTCCCTCCGGCAATGATCACCCCTATACGGTCATGATTCATCTCCGGCACTTTTATCTGCGCCCCTATATTCTTAAAGATACGTGTAAAAATAATATCGGGCATATTTTTTACAGAATCGGTACTGCAGGAAGCGAGAGTCCCATCTTCACCTGTAATATATTTAACTACAACAGGCCGGGGAAGTGTATTTTTAACCGGCTTTTTTACCGGATTCCCTGTTACTGACAGTATGGCGCCGGCTAAATGGTTATAACCGGTTGCAGCAGGGACCATAATATCGGGAATAAACTCTCCGCCGAATTCAGGAACAGCTTCAAGGAGGTGAAGATTCTCATCCTTATCTACAATAAATTCCATAATAAGGGGAGATGTCTGGATGTTAAAGGCATCAGCAATTATCTGTCCGGTTTCAATGGTTTTATCAGTAAGATGCATGTACCTGGAAGGGGCAGAATGCATAAGATCGACAAAGTAGGGGTGGGGTGTTGTTTTTTTATCGGACATTAGAATATGATAATACTTTTTATCTTCAATAATTCCGGCACAGATAATTTCATCCCCCGCAACGAATTTTTCAAATATAAAGCTGCTGCTTTCATGTTCTGCCGTAAATTCAGTGAATTCATCAATACTATGGATAAGCTTAACATCAGATTTCGCATGCCCTATCTGAGGTTTCGCAACAATGGGGAACTCACCGGCAATGTTTTTACCCTTAAGCCGGGCTGTCTCAGGTACTCTTATCCCCTTTTCCTTGAATATTTTCCTCATGGTTTTTTTATTAAGGAATTTTTTACTCTCTTCAAAGGGGAGAGAGGGCACCCCGAACTTTTCGCAGAGAAAAGATGATGTTATAATGGCGCTTCCATAGGATTTGGTCATAATTCCTGCTATATTTCCATCAAAAAGAAGCTCCCTCAGCTTAATGTAAATTTCTTCATAATCATCAACAGATTCCTGAATTTTAAGGTCGCAGTGATAAAATCCGGGTGCTGCGGAATTTTTGTCCACGCCAATAACCTGGAAACCGAGTTTGCGCGCCTCAATTATAAGCGGTATCTGGTTGAGTCCGGCACCTATTGAAACAAAAAAATCCCTGCTTTTAATCTTCTTTTTTTTCCAGAACATTTATTACCTGCGTATTATTTCCAAATTACGGGGCCTGTCTATAAGCCCGCTGGCCCCCTAACCCCCGGAGGGGGACTTTTAGACTCTTTTAACAAATGAAAAGTTTAATAACAGAGCCTTTAAGTCCCCCTCCGGGGGGTTTAGGGGGTACTGCAACAGGTACGTACATTTTATAAATAATTTTTCGCTAAAGATCATTTATAAAGTTTATTGAGCTGTAAATATTATGTCAGCAATTATTTTGAATGGAATACATTTTTTGAGAGGTTTTTAATATTAATCAAAATCGATGCTGTAGAGGTACTCCCCTGTAAAAAAGAAGAGTGTCTGCTCTTCAACAAGGAAGCGGCTGCAGTATCTTAGAATTATATAGGCGTTCTGCTGTTCAAACCGTGTATCTATTTCCACAGCATAGAGTGCACCATTGCTGAATCTTACAAGAATAGCGTCATCTCTACCGGGGTAGAAATCGAAGGAGCTTATGATACTTGCCGAGGTGAATGCCTGTTTTTTCTTCATGGTATTTATGAAAAAGGGGAGATGATCCTCCTTCCCCAGCCACTTGACGAAAATTCTGTTCCCCTCTTTAGACAGGAGGACATTACCTTTTAGTTTAAGGTTTTTTCCGGTTTTAATTTTTCCGGCTTCACCCTTGTACCATCTGGTCAATATCCCCGGTGAAGATTTTGCAGGTTTTTTGAAAAGAGCTGAAACTTCTTTATATTCATCATTAATCACATATTTAACTTTTTTGTTTTTTACCTTCTTCTTTTCAGAAGGAATATATTTTTTGATTTCCAGAGGTTCAAATTTTTCCGGTACCAGCAGAGGGTAGCATACCTCAACCTGTCTCTCCTGGATTTTAATCCTCTTTTCCCATGGCCTGAATTCATCCTTTGTCAGCCTTATACTGTAAATCCCCGGCGTAATATTCTGAAGCAGAATATTACGATCCATAAGACCTGCCTTTTTTTTCAGTTTACCATTTACATAGAGGGATGTATCCGCTTCACTGCTGGAGAGGTAGATTCCTCCGGTTTCGACTATCTTGAAATCTGCACTGATCCTGTACCCCATTGAATAGCAGATTATGAGTGGTATAACCGAGATAAAGATAAAGAAGAGGATTATGATTGTTATCAGCTGTTTTTTTGGTGTCATGAATTAGTATCCTTCCCGGTGTCTCTATGTTTTGGTGTTACCCAGAAGCCCATATATTTCCCGAACATGAGTCTTGTCTGGGCATCCAGGGCAGGGATGGCGCCGAAAATAGTTATGGTAAGCGGTACAAGGAGCCACTGAATTATATGGTAGAATCTTTTAGGTTTTCTTCCGTTTTCCGGGATTGCAGGCATAAGGCTTACAGCAACCATTGATGATAATATTAAATTACACATGGTTATCATCATAATATCTCTGGTAATGTATGGGAGTGTATAACTTAAGGTAGTGGTATTGAATTCCCGACCACCCAGAACAATGGGCATCCATCCAAGGAGAAATATAATTATAGGGTTAGTTGCCAGTGACCAATAGCCGTCCAGATTTATGAGAAAGATTTTAAACTTCTTAAAAAAAGGAATCTTTTTATTCTTTGAGAAATTGAACATTATATAGGCAAAGTTTTCAACACCGTAGGCCCATCTTCTCTGCTGCCTGTATATATTCTTCATGGTTTCCATAAATCCCGGTGCAAGGTTTGCGTCCATGGAAACAGGGTATGACATGGGTGTAACAATATAATCACCGTCGAATTTCATGTAGCAATTCCAGAAAATACGGGAATCCTCACTGACCATATTGCTTTGCCAGTAACCCGTTTGGTAGAGTGTACTGAAGGCAATTGAATGGGAGCTGAAGGTTGCCATACGTTTCTGTCTCTCCTGCTGCACCATCTGCCAGAATGTGCCTGAATATGCCACAACCCGTGATACTGCCGGAGCCTCGAATATGTTGTTGTTGAAAACAGGAACTGGCTGAAATGATGTATTAAAGGGCTTCTCATTTGTTAAAAACATCCATGTTAAGCAGAGGAAGTAGTCCCTGTAAACTATGGTATCAATATCAAAGGCTGAAACCAGTACATCTTCATAGGGGATTTTTTTTCTGTCAAGAATCTGTATCCGCGCCTCTTCAGCAGCATAGGTTATGTTTGAGCCTTTACCTGCCATTTCACCCTCAATCCCGTCAGGGTGAATGGTAATAATAAAATGATCGAATTGATTACCGTATTTTTTTTCCATCTCTGCAGCGGTTTTATGATGTTCAGCTCCGGCACGCTCTTCAGATGCAAGGACAACAATAAATTTCTTATGATTGTATCTGGAATCGAGTAGTGCCTGCAGTGTTTTTTCTATTATAGATGCATCCTCTTTGTAAAAGGGGAGCATTATCATATGATAGAGATGGTCGTATTTAAAATGGACAAGCCTCGATTCCCAGTCAGCATGAAAATGTTCCTTAATCCTTTTCCAGTTGGCCTTTAAATGCAATGAAAGATATGCGGTTTTCATGAGCCAGAAAACATCGAAGCATATAATAAATATTGCCGCATAAAATGGATAGAAGAAGGATGCAGCAACAGCACCGAGTAGCGTAGACCATGAAACTGCACCTGGGAGTATTTCCCAGAACCTGTAGAGCAGGTAGTCGGAACCGGAAAGCTCATCTGCTTTTCCGATTCTGAAATTTTCGTATTTATATTGACCGGGCAAATTTTTCCTTAATGGGGTGTGCCCATTCACTGTTATATAGAATTATAAAAATAGTATGAAGCAGTGATATTCTGCGGTTAGTATCTGTCAATACAATATGGGGGATTTTTTTATATATATTGGTATGGATTGAAGATTGTATGTAATTGTCAGATCATTGTTTAATAAAGAATTGAAAAATAAAAATGGAAAATCAAAAAAAAATCAAAAAAAGTACGATTTTAGTTGACACATCCTCGATTATGTCGTAATTTATATTTACGAATTTGATAGGGGAAGGGAATAAAAGAGGCTGAAAGAAGCAGATTTAAGAGCCTTTGGTGCGCAAAACACCGTACCCGTATAACCTGAGTGGCAAATTCGGAGATTAGAATTACGAGGTGTAGATGTTGGTCTCAGATTGGTCGTGCTGAAAGGGCTGTTATCCCCTCTTGGTAGCAGCCCTTTCACTATTAATAGGCTCCGGTTAAATTCTCCTCTATAAATTGTCTAAATACTGAATATATTATAATGTTTAGCTCATTCCGGATTTTCGGGATGCAAAGAGAGTATTTCTTTGCTTTCCCCCCTGTCCCCCAAAGGGGGCACGAGTTATCTATTATCATTCTGAAAATATAATTGTTACCTCTTCAATAACTATTCCCGTTATATTGTTACGCAAATCTTTTGCAAGCTCAACAGTAAAAAAGGATGTTATAATACTTTGATTCATCTACTTGCTCAAGTTTTAATTTTACGTGCCCCCTTCAGGGCGCCCTCTGCACAGCGAAGAAGTACCCTTGGGGTAGACGGGGGGCTGACTCCAGAATATGTGGAATCAAACAATATTATTACTTTGTATCCCAAAAATTCTGAATGAGCCTGATCTTTTTATTGATTCTATCATTTTATTCCTATAACATCTATTCAGGTGTAAGTAAAATCCCGGGAGGAGTAAAATGACAAAAAAGAAATATCTGTTCTCAGCAATTTTAATAATACTTGTCGTCACATCCGCAGCAGTTTTAATTTTTCTCAATACCATGCTTCCCCAGAGAAGCGGAGAAATAAATATTCCCGGTCTTAATGATAAGGTAAATGTAATATTTGATGAATGGGGTGTTCCCCATATTTATGCTTCAAATGAAGAGGATGCATACAGGGCACTTGGTTATCTCCATGCCCAGGACAGGCTGTTCCAGATGGAAATTACCAGGAGGCTTGCAAAAGGTGAGCTTGCTGAGATTCTGGGTAGCTCACTTCTCGATACAGACAGGTTTTTCCGCACACTGCGGATTAAGGGCTTTTCAAAGGAATACGGGGAGATTCAGGATAAAAAGAGGCCTGCAGTAAAACTGGGGGAGGCATATATTAAGGGGATAAACCACTTTATTGAAACCGGGCCCGCGCCTGTTGAGTTTCGTATCCTTGGAATACCAAAAAGACCATTCACACTTGAAGATTCAGTCGCTATCGGGGGATATATATCCTACAGCTTTGCCACTGCTTTTAAAACAGATCCTCTTTTGACATATATCAGGGACACCCTGGGTACAGATTATCTAAAAGATATGGCATATGAAAGGGAGGGTAAAAATCAGTTTGCGGCAAATAATAGAACTATTGATTCCATGGCTGCACTTGCCCTTCTGGTTATTGATATTGAAAAGAAGTTTGCACCTGCGGGGCTTTTTGAAGGGAGCAATGCATGGGTTGTTTCCGGCAGCAGAACAGAGAGCGGTAAGCCTATACTGGCCAGCGATCCCCATATAGCTTTTTCTGTACCTGCTGTCTGGTATGAGGCTCATATTATTACTCCGGGATTTGAGTTTTACGGCCATTATCTGGCTGGTGTGCCGATTGCAATGATGGGGCATAACAGCAGAATCGGATGGGGCATAACCATGTTCAAGAATGATGATGTGGATTTTTTTATAGAAAAGGTAAATCCAAAAAATCGGGATCAGGTCTGGAGCAGGGGGAGATGGGAGGATCTGGCAATAGAGGATGAAGTAATAAAAGTTAAAGGCGCTGATGATGTTCATATTAAGGTAAGAAGATCGAAGCATGGACCGCTGGTAAATGATGTGCTCAAGGAACTCGATTCAGATGAAGCCCCTGTTTCCATGTGGTGGGCCTATCATGAAAAAAATAACAGGATGTTCGAGGCGTTTCACAGTTTTGCCCATGCAGAAACCGTTTACGATATGGAACGGGCTGCAAAGAAGCTTTACGCTCCTGGTATAAATGTTATAGCTGCTGACAACAGCGGCAACATCGCATGGTGGGGGATTGGCAGAATACCGGAGAGGGCTCCCGGCGCCAATCCGAATTTTATAATGGAGAGCGGAAAGGATGATTACAGGGGATTCCGTGATTTCTCCAGGCATCCGCAGAGTATCAATCCTCCATCCGGATATATTGTGTCATCTAATCACAGGCCTGAATTTAAAAAAGGGGATATGGTTCCCGGATATTACAATATCCCCTACAGGGCAAAGCGGATAGAGGAACTCCTTGCTGCTGGTGATAAAAAATGGACTATGGAGAATACAAAGCAGATACAGCTCGATAATATTACTGAATTTCATGTGAAAATCAGGGATGCGGTTCTCCCTTTTCTTGAGGGATCTGAAGAACTGCAGGGTGATAAAAACGCACTTGAGGCGCTGGCACTCTTTAAGAACTGGAAAGGGGATCATACCCTTGAGTCAAAGGGGCCTGTAATCTTTTTTCAGTTTTATTATGATCTTATGGAGTCAGCTTTTAAGGATGATCTGGGGGAAAAGTATTTTGAAATATTTCTCGGTACAAAGATGTTTGAAAAAAATGTACCTTTGATTTTATCAAATCCGGAATCGCCCTGGTGGAACTTAAAGGACACAGAAAAAAAGGAAACCATGGGGGACATTATTGTTAAGTCATGGCTTCAGTGCGTAAGGAACCTGGAAAGTGATCTTGGCGCAAATATTGATAAGTGGAGCTGGGGGAGGGTCCATTCTATTGAACTGAAACATCCCCTGGGGAGGAAAAAACCGCTGAATAAAATATTCAACGAAGGCCCCTATACTGTACCGGGTGCGCGGGAGGTTGTAAACAATCTGGGATTTGATATTTCAGGGGGGCATCACCATGTTAATTACGGCCCATCTACCAGGAGGATAATCGATTTTGCCCACACTGAAAATTCTATGGGAATAAGCCCCATGGGGCAGAGCGGTTATTTTTTTGACACACACTATAATGATCAGACAGGGATGTTTATTAATGGAGAGTACAGAAAACAGCTGATGAATGAAGATGAAATAAAAGAGAGGCGGAAAAGTACGCTGGTTTTATTTCCCTGACTTTTCCGGCGGTATTGATGTTAAAAAGAGGCTGTCTATAAAGTATTGTTTTGTCATACCGGCTGTAGCGAAGCGAAATGCCGGTATGACATGCAACTGATTCTATCCGGTGATTCCGGTATTTGCATAAACAGAAGCTGCAAAACCGGAATGACAAATATTGATGGATACTACTTTATAAGACAGCCATATTTTATTGATCCTTTTAAGAAAAGACTCTACTTCTTGTTGCTCTTTCTCCAGATTTTCATCCTTTCAGCATCTTTAATAAGATCGTCACGGAAATCGGGATGGGCTATACTGATTATCTTCTCAGCTCTCATCCATGTGGGGCTTGCCTGAAGCTTAACCATCCCATGTTCAGTAACAATAATGTCTGTCATCTGCCTTGGAATTGTTACAGCTGTACCTGCGTCAAAATTCGGTACTATCCTTGATTTAATATTTCCCGCGCTGTCCTTATATGTTGATGGAAGGCATATTATGCTTTTCCCCCCTTCAGACCACTGTGAGCCGAGAACAAAATCCCACATCCCGCCATTACCGGAAATCTGTCCCCCGGCGTGGCTCTCAGCATTAACCTGTGATAGAATGTCAACCTGAATAGCGTTGCAGATACTTACCATATTATCGATTTTGCCGATAACCTTCGGGTCATTTGTATAGTCAACAGGGTATGATGCCAGCCCCGGGTTGTTGTGCATAAAATCGTACATTCTCTGTGAGCCGATGGCAAATGTGTATGTAGCCTTAAAACGGTCTATATTTTTAAGTGAACCGTTCATCCTCCCTGACTCGATCATGTCCACATAGGCATCAACAAACATCTCAGTATGGCATCCAAGGTTTTTAAGGTCGGATTGCGCGATAAGCTGTCCCACCATATTGGGCATACCGCCTATACCGAGCTGAACACAGCATCCGTCTTTGATCTCTTTAATAATATATTCAGCAACCTGCCTGTCTATATCACTTGGGGGCATCTGGGGCGCATTGAAAGGGCCATGATCCTCAGGTGCTTCCACAATATAGTCAACCCTGGATATATGAATAGCTTCTTCATTACCTCCAAGGCATACAGGCATGTTCTTTACTACTTCAAGTATTACAAAATCTGCTGCATCAATAGATGCGGATGTTTCGGAGTTATGGGGCCCGATATTGAAAAATCCCGCCTCATCCATTGGCGCAACCCGTACAATGGCGATCCATTTAACGTCTTTACCTTTTTCCTCATCCTTGTAATATACCGATCTGTAGCCTTTTGTAACATTATAGCTTTCAAGTAGAAACCTGTAGAAGTATGGAGCCCTATGGTACAGGATTGGTGAATAGTATGCTTTTTCAACAGATGAGTGCATAATTCGTGTCAGTTTGCTCCACTGCCAGTCCATGTAGCTGAAACTTGCAGGATATTTTATTACTTCCGGAACCGGCGGTACTGTTACAGCTGTAAAAATACTTACGTCCTTTAATTCTTCGTGCCTGTTTGCAAGGGCAATATCACATACAACAGGTTTTCCATTGAAGAATCCGTAATCTACAACATCACCGGAGTTTACACACGACACAGCTTTTTCAGCAGATACCAGTTTACTCTGGTATTGGGTTTTAAAATTTTCACTTTTGTAATTCATTGAGGCTCCCCCCTTCAGGTTATTCCTAATCTTAAATATATTACAAGGGCACAGATTTTTTTCCGGTTATTGGATCATATATCTATTTAACCGGCATTATGTGTTCTCCTTGATAAATTAATTTTAGTGAACTTATTAAATATATTTGCAAATGTCAAGAAAGAATAATTTTTTTATTATTTTTTCTCTCAAAAGCAAAGGTTTTTATACTAAAAAATTAGCTATTCTAATTAATTTAAATATTTAGTGTATATTATGTAAGGTTAATTGGTTCCGTTTTTGTTGACTCTAAGACTGGTTTAATCCGTAAAACTTGTGAATAACAAAACCGAAGATCTTTTAAGGGGGCAGGTTGCAAACTTTATTAGATAGAATGCACTTTCCGGTGTCAAATAGTATCCCTTTCTATCGTAGTTTATTGCTTGTGTGATTATAGTGAAAAAAACTGACATTTGAGCAGGAATTTGTTCAGTTAATTTACTTTGGCTAAATTTTATTTCAATAAAACTGCTTTTTACTTGCATTTAATTAAGGTTTATGCTTTTATTTCTTATTGTTTAAACGGCTAATTCAGCATTTACCGTCGGTTCCATGTCAGTTTTATCCGGTATAGTGCAGTGTTGAGTTGAATGCTGTTTATCTTCACCAGAGAATTGTCTTTCATGGCAATTATATACAAATTATATATTAATCCCGGAGGGTATGAGGTATGGCGTTAAATCCGATTATAGACACAAGGGACACGCTTTTTATTCTTTTTGAATTATTTCAGGTGGATAAGCTTAACAGTTACGAAAAATTTGCAGATTTTGACAGGGATACCATGGAAGATGTTGTTACCCTGGCGGAAAAAATCAGTGTTGCGCAGGTTTATCCCATAAATGCTGTTGCTGATAAGAAAGGAGCGCAGTATAATCCGAAAACTAAAGAGGTAATAATACCTGAAGAATATTCAGCAGGATTCAAGGCCTATTATGATGCCGGTTTCCATGGTCTTGCTGCGTCTCAGGAGTGGGGCGGGCTCGGTATGCCGGAAACTATCTATTACACAGTAACAGATTATTTTACAGCTGCAAGCTGTGCATTTACCATGTTTCCAATGCTTGCCATAGGAGCATGTAATATGTACATTAATTTCCTCCCTGAATCCCCCATGAAGCACGTGCTTGTTGAAAAAATGCTTTCAGGTGAATGGGGCGGCTCAATGTGTCTTACTGAACCTGATGCAGGATCGGATGTGGGTGCTTTAAAAACAAAAGCTGTAAAAAATTCTGATGGTACATACTCCATAAAGGGGCAGAAGATCTTTATATCATCGGGCGATAATAATTTTTATGAAAATAACGTTCACCCTGTACTTGCCAGGATTGAGGGTGATCCGGAAGGTACCAGGGGTATTTCAATATTTATGGTACCTAAATACTGGATAAATGATGACGGAACCACAGGTGAGTTCAATGATGTTAACTGTGCAGGTATAGAGCATAAAATGGGTATTCATGGCAATCCCACATGTACAATGGTTTTCGGGGATGATGATAAATGCCGCGGCATTCTTATGGGTGAAGAGCGTAAGGGAATGAAGATAATGTTCCAGATGATGAATGAAGCCCGTCTATATGTTGGCGGGCAGGGGGCTTCAGTAGCGAGTTCAGCCTATATGCATGCTGTTACTTACGCCCGCAACAGGATCCAGGGTAAAAAGGTTGAGGAGATGATGAATCCCGATGCCAAAGGTACCCCTATTATTAATCACCCTGATGTGAAGAGGATGCTTTTATCAATGAAGTCCCGTGTTGAAGCCATGAGAACACTTACGCTCTACTGCGGATATCTGGTGGATATGATGCATGTTGAGAGCGGTGAGGCAAAGGATGATGCTCAGGCCATGCTCGATTTTTTAATCCCTATAAACAAGGCTGGTAATACAGATATGGCATGGGATGTGGCTTCCGATGCTATACAGGTTTACGGCGGTTACGGCTATTGTGCAGATTATCCTGTGGAGCAGTATGCCAGGGACGCAAAAATTCTCTCTATCTATGAAGGAACAAACGGGATACAGTCCATGGATCTTACCATGCGCAAACTTCTTATGGATAAGGATTTTAAAAACTATAAGGTATTCTGTAAAATTATACGTGAAACTATCAGCACTGCCAGAGGGCTTGTTGATGATGTATATCCAGACCAGCTGGAAAAGGGTCTGGTGAAGATGGATGAGGTTGTAGCTTATCTGAAGGGTCTTGTTGACAAGGGGCAGTTTCTTCAGGTCTTTGCAAATGCAACGCCCTTACAACAGGCATTTGCCATGCTCTCCTACGCTTTTATGCATTTATGGGCACTGACTATTGCAGCGCCTAAGATGGAAGCCCTTACCGGGGGGAAAAAAGGTGCTGAGCTGGAAGCTCTAATTTCCGAGAATAGTGAAGCAGCTTACTACACAGGGCGGAGGCTCTCAGCTGAATTCTATATAGGTGCTGAATTCCGGAAATATTTTGGTAAGTGTGATTATGTGCTTTCCGGTGATACTTCTGTGATAAAGGCTTCATCAGCAGTATTCAGCGGTGCTCTGGAGGAGTAGTTGGAGCTGTCAGTTATTAAAGTTTATTAAAAAGATCGAAATATAAAAATGGGGCTGTCTTAAAAAGTCGGATTTTCAGGGATTTGTCATTCCGGTTTTGCAACTTCAATTATTGCAAATACCGGAATCTCCTGATTGAATCAGACCTGAGAGATACCGGCATTTCGCTTCGCTACAGCCGATATGACAAAAAAATACTTTTTGGACAGCCCCATTTTATTGCTTCACATTATTACTGAAGATTTTCTATTAGCACTGCGGCGCCCATTCCGCCGCCCACGCATAGTGAGGCGATCCCCAGTTTTTTATTTCTCTTTTTCATTTCATACATGAGAGATATTATAATCCTTGCGCCGGTTGAACCTACCGGGTGTCCCAGGGCAATCCCTGAACCGTTTACATTGACTATAGATCTGTCAAGGTCGAGCCCCCTTTCGCAGGCAATGTACTGGGCGGCAAAAGCTTCATTTATTTCAAATAGTTCAATTTCCTGAAGCTTGAGCCCGGTTTTTTTAAGGAGTTTATTTATGGCTGGAACCGGTCCATATCCCATCAGGTGCGGCTCGCATCCTGCGACAGCGCTTGCTGCAATCCTTGCAAGGGGTTTTGCACCGCTCTCCTCTGCTTTGCCCAGAGAGGTGAGTACAAGTGCTGAAGCGCCGTCATTGAGGCCTGAAGCTGACCCGGCTGTAACTGTGCCGTTTTTGTCAAAAGCGGGCTTCAGTTTGGCCAGAGATTCCAGTGTCATATCTCTCCTGGGGTGTTCATCAATGGCAAACATTACAGGGTCACCCTTTCTTTGCGGTATCGGCACAGGGATTATTTCATCGTTAAATCTCCCTGAGTCAATTGCGGCAATTGCCTTGCTGTGACTTTCAAATGCAAGCTGGTCCTGGTCTTTCCTTGAGATATTATATTTTTGTGCAAGATTTTCCGCTGTCTGTCCCATGATGTATCCCTCTCCAAGAAGGTGGCTTCCGGAATATAGAAGCTCCCACATGGCATCTGTCATTTCACCATGCTGAAGCCGCTGTCCCCACCTGGCATTTTTCAATACATAGGGGGCGTTGCTCATGGACTCTGTCCCTCCGGCAAGAACATATTCCGAGTCCCCTGCCAGTATCTGGAGTGCACCGAAAATTACCGACTGCATCCCTGATGCGCACTGCCTCTGGATTGTTACAGCCGGAACCTCAAATGGGATCCCTGCTTTAAGCATTGCTGTTCTTGCAGTATTAGCCTCTTCGCTGGCCTGCAGGCAGTCGCCGAATATTACATCATCAAGCTTTCCGCCATCCAGGTTTGCCCGCTTAAGCGCCTCCTTCATTACAACAGCTGCAAGTTCGTGTGCTTTAACAGACTTTAATGACTGGCCGAAGTCGCCAATCGCTGTTCTGCATCCTGAGATTATCACCACATCTTTTTTGGACATATTAATACCTCATGTATATTTTATTTGTTAAATAATAGTTCTTTTGAAAACTTATTCCATATTCTTATTCATAATAAGGAATAATCATCAATTTTATGGATAGACTGTAATTTATTATAATTTTCCGGTCAAATCATTAATTGAGTGTTGTAAAAGAATTAATAATAAAAGTGAGGTGATAAGCCGGCATGGGTGAGGAGCAATAATTAAACCTGAATCTTTACAGTCTCTCCCGGGTTTAAAAACCGGGTATTGCTGTATTTCCTGAAAGTTTCAGGTTTAACTGTTTCTGCATAATGAGAGAATGTTCCCCAGTGAACCGGGATCAGGTTTCCCGGTCTTAAATCTGAATTCAAATTTAAGATATCATTTGAATTATTTGTTACCCGTCCTATAATGCGTGAAAGAATGGAGTCACCGATCATGGCAGATCCGGCATTAGCAATAACAATGTCTATATGCTCAAGCCCTGTGTACTGTATTATTCTTTCATCGTAGACAGCGTCACCGGTTACATATATGCGGCAGTAGGATTTACTGTCTGATATAACAAGGATATATCCATTACCATTCCCTATCAATGGACTGAAAATTCTTCTTTTTGCATGTATGGCAGGAATTGATATTATTTTTATCTTGAATTGATTGATAATGAATTCTTTTTCCTCCCCCCAGGAAAGATGAGTTGCCAGAGGATATTCTTTTCTTTTGATGCGTTTCTTAAGGCTCTTATCCGTAACAATTACTGATGTTTTTTCTATGTGTTTCAGGCCTTCATTATCTAAATGATCTTCATGATTGTGGGTGAGGAGCCATAAATCTATATTCTCAAAATCAGAATTATCAAACTCAGGTGAGTTGAGCCGACTGGTTTTAAAATAGAAATAATCCTGAATAGTCCCCCTGGGGCAGAGTACCGGATCGCAGGCTATCGCGGTTCCATTAAAAGTGAGAAGCCATGTTGCACCGCCAATCCATTTGAAATCAAATTTCATAATCGAATACCCCCTGTCCCTCAAAGCTTGCTTCATACCCACTTCTCAAAATCACCATAAATCCCCCGGGGGTAGATTTATGGGGCCAATACACCGGGTAAAGGCTCTCACTAAATAATTCTTCGAGAAATCCATAGCTGTTTCAATATTGTTTTATTGTACTGAGTGAACATGGCGGGGTCAATTTTTTTTGAACTATATTGCTGTAAATTTCTGCTGCATGGTGTAGGGTGGAAGAGAAGATTTAGTATCAAAAGATAAAAAAATAACCCCTGAATGTCAGGGGTTATTTTTAATTGGGAACTACTGGACTTGAACCAGTGACCCTCTGCTTGTAAGGCAGATGCTCTCCCAGCTGAGCTAAGCTCCCGTATTTATAAGGTTTTTTCTGTTGATTTGCTTGCTTTAAAATTCATTTTAGATTTTGCCGGAACATCAATTGTTTTCCCGGCTATGGGTGATTTAATCTGCCTTTTCTCCTGTGTGCTCTGAAAGAAAGATCCGAATCCCCTTATTTCTACTGTGCTTCCGCTCTGAACTGATTCTTTTATTCTTTCGATAAAACTATTCAGAACTAATTCTACTTCTTTTTTTGAAATACCGGTTTTTATACTTATTTTTTCAATAAGGTCCGACTTATTCAAAAAATAATCCTATGCTGTTTCTTTTAAAGAAGCAACTGCCGCGTTAACTTTCTTTGCAAGTCTCGATTTTTTTCTGGCAGCTGTATTTTTTTTGATAATACCTTTGCCTGCTGCAGTATCGATATTTTTTATAAATGCAGCATGTAATTCCTGAATCTGAACAGGATCTTTAGTATCTTTTGATTCTAAAGTTTTTACTACTTTTTTGACAGCTGTTCTAATGCTTGATTTAACCTGAGAGTTTTTCACACGCCTTTTTTCATTCTGGCGGTTTCTCTTTTTCTGTTGTTTTATATTAGCCAAGTCAATACCTTCAATTTATTGTTTATTGTAATATTTCTCTTAAGTACGGGGGCAAATATGTTTCGAGACAGAAAAACTGTCAAGCAGAATGCAATTTTTTTTTTAAAAAATATGAGATGCAGCAAAGATTCTTTTTAATCACTGAAAAGTGAATTAAATATATCATTGGTGTAGCTGTATACTTTGCATCTCATGGTCATATTGTCAATGAGATGCTGGTAAAGTATAACTCTTGTGCGCCCTTTTTTAAATGTATAAATATATAGAGATGATTTTTTGTCTGTTTCAGGGTTTCCGAATTTCAGGGTAAGATCTTTCAGAATTTTTTCACCCTCTTTAATTTTAATTTCACCCCTGTTTTCCGTGATGCCGCAAAGTCTTCCTCCGTAGAAAAGATAGTCTGTTTCAGGTGTTATTTTCAATCTTACAATCTTTATCTCTTTTCCTGCTGAGCTGTTTAAGGAATTGATAAAGCCTGTAATCCGGTTTTTATAATCAGGTTTTTCTGATGGATCAAATTCTGTATATTCTATCTTCCTGTCCAGTGATTTAATAAATATATTATATTTAGTGCCCCAGATTTTTTCATAGGGAAAGGATATTTCTGGTAAAAGAATCAGGATAAGAAACAGGATTAAGCCGGTTATTGTTTTTAAAAATGAATTCATGCTGAACCTTTGTGACAGTTTAGAGTATTTGAATAGAGATGTTTTATAAATGATAATCTTTATATGCGTTTATTGCCAGGGATAGTTCAGCTCTATTCAGGACATATTCATTTGATACATGCACTGATTTATTCAGAAGGGTGCTGAGCATGTCAATATTAAAAACCGGGGGAATTAATTTTTTATTTTTTCTTCTTGCGTCTATATTCATGTTTGTATAAATAAAATGGTGTTGTATGTACTATGGTATTTTGAAAATTGTCTCATGTCCGGTATGCTCTATATCTCTCCCTCCGCTCTGCGCGGGGGGAAAGATATTACAATGAAATAAAAAAATTGAAAGTTAAAAGAATTTATGTATATTATTTTTAACTAATTCAATTCCAGATAACCTATAAAACTGTCACCATAGTTATTAATTATAGAAGTTAAACTTAAAAGATGGTAAAATAAATGAAACTAAATAAAAAGCTCTTAATTTTCATGTTCTCTTTAATAATTACAGCTTCATCTGCTGCTGATCTCTTTGCGCAGAACAGGTATGCGGTTGTCAAGCTGAGCGGATCGGTTAATCCGATTGTCGCTGAACATATTGTGGAATCGATTGAGCAGGCAGCACTGGACGGGAATCAGTTTATTGTTCTGCAGATGGATACTCCCGGCGGAATGATGGATTCAATGCGGGAGATAATCAAGTCAATACTAACATCTAAAATTCCTGTTGTTGTCTACACCTATCCAAAGGGTGCACAGGCAGCTTCTGCAGGGGGATTTATTATGCTTTCTGCTCATGTGGCTGTTATGTCTCCGGGAACCGAGATTGGTGCAATGCACCCTGTAAGCCCCATGCTCGACTTCATGAAAAAGGATGAAGAGGGGGGGCCTGAAGGTGTTATGGAGAAGAAGGTGCTTAATGACACAATAGCCTATGCACGGAGCCTTGCGCAGAAAAGGGGGCGTAATGTGGACTGGGCAGTTGATGCTGTTAAAGATGCCATATCGAGCAGCTATTTAGAAGCTAAAAAGCTTAATGTCATCGACTTTATAGCAGAGGATATGAATGACCTCCTGAAACAGCTTAATAAAAGAAAAATTGACCTTAATGGAACTCCCTTTGTTTTTAATACAGAAATGGCAATGGCTGTGAAGTATGACATGACCTGGAAGCAGTCTCTGGTTAACAGATTTGCCGATCCCCAGGTTATTCTTCTTCTTTTCCTTATAGCAATTGCCGGTATAGGTATGGAGTTTAAGAATCCGGGCATGATTGTACCTGGAGCAGTAGGCTCTCTATCACTTATACTCTTTCTTCTTGGTATAAGAATTATACCTATAAATGGTCTTGGTCTGCTTCTTATTATTCTGGCTTTTGTTTTATTTATTCTTGAATTACAGTTTGTCAGCTACGGTCTGCTTACATTAGGAGGTATTGTGTCCTTTGTTCTTGGTGCTACTATACTATTTGATTCACCTCTGCCCGGCGGGGGACTGCCATGGTCTACGATTGTTGTAATGGTTATTGTTGTTATGGGCTTTGTTTTTATTGTACTTAGGGCAGTTCTGGATGTTCATAAATCAAAAGTTACAACAGGCCGTGATGGTCTTATTGAAGCTGAAGGGATTGCTCTTGTCGATTTTAATGATCGTTACGAAGGGAAGATAAGGGTTCATGGCGAAATCTGGAATGCAGTTTCTAATGAAAATATTTTAAAAGATCAGAAAGTAGTAGTTATAGATAGTGCTCCTGGTCTGGTTTTGAAAGTCAAAAGCATTACATAAAATGATAAAAATAAATGGAGGTCTTAAATGTTTGGAGATTTAGGTTTTATTCCAACACTGATTTTTCTGATTCTGCTGATTCTAATACCGGCAATAAAGGTAATTAAAGAGTATGAAAGGGCAGTTATATTCAGACTGGGGCGCCTCATTGCGGTTCCTAAAGGTCCAAAGGGACCAGGTTTAATTATTGTAATCCCTTTTATTGATAAATTTGTAAGGGTTAATCTGCGTCTTGTTGCAATGGATGTTCCGCCGCAGGATGTTATTACAAAAGATAATGTCTCAATTAAGGTTAATGCTGTTGTATATTTCAGGGTAGTTGAGCCTAACAGGGCAATTACAGAAGTTGATGATTTCCTTTACGCTACTTCTCAGCTTGCACAGACAACACTTAGAAGTATATTGGGACAGTTTGAACTTGATGATCTCCTCAGCAATAGAGAACATATAAATTCCGAACTTCAGACTATTCTTGATCAGCAGACAGACGCATGGGGTATAAAAGTTTCCGCGGTTGAGGTTAAACATGTGGATCTTCCCCAGGAGATGCAGAGAGCCATGGCTAAACAGGCTGAAGCTGAAAGGGAAAGAAGAGCAAAAATTATCAGTGCTGAAGGTGAATTCCAGGCAGCGGCAAAGATGGTTGAAGCAGCTGCATTAATGGAAGTACACCCCATTTCTCTTCAGTTAAGATATCTTCAGACATTGAGGGAAGTGGCAAGTGAAAATAATTCCACAACACTTTTCCCTATTCCAATTGACTTTTTAGATGCCTTCACAAAAAAGAAGTAATTTGATTCAGATTGTTAAAAAAAATGTCCGCTCCGGCGGACATTTTTTTTAAGTTTTAAAGATAATTAGCATAATCAATCATAAGAAGCAGCCACTTCCTGATTAGAAAAGGTAGCGCATAATAATAAGGGTCACATATCAGATAAGAATTAAAAACCTTCCGCAGTATGTACAGATCTGAATTTTATCTCTCGCCTGCAGTTCCTGAATATTAATCGGGGGAATACCCATGTTGCACCCTGTACAGGTATTTTTTTCTACTATTGAAAATGGATTACTTTTTTTGCTCCGCATTTTTTCGTAGTATGCAAGGGAGCGGTATTCAATCAGTTTTTTCAGCTCTTCAATTTTTACTTTTAGCGCTTCAGGTTTGTTCATTTCATCGTAGAGATTGTATAACCGGTCGAGCCGGATTAGTATGTCCAGATCAGAAGAGGGGACACCGGTCAGGTCATGAACGTCTTTATCATTTTTCAGCATCTCTGCAGAAATTGAGGTGAAATAGATGTCAGATTCTTTATTGAGATATTCAAAAAGCATATCTGGATCAGGGGTGCTGTCAAGAAACGCGGCGTTTTCTTTGTTGTTGAAAATTCTCGCAATCATTCCAATAAGGTAAAGATATTTAGTACTCATTGCTGTGGGGAAAAGGCTTAGAATTATATATTTTACAGGCCTGCTGTCAAAGGACTGGTAGTCAATGGGTGTGTCGCAGACACCTATTATTGACTGAAAATTTTTTACCGAGTCTGTCCTTGCGTGGGGTATTGCCACTCCGTTTCCAATACCAGTATTTTCAAGTGATTCCCTGTGCATAATCTGGGCATAATATCGGTTTGTATTTTCTATAAGTCCAAGCGTTTCAAGTCCCCCTACAAGTTCTCTTAAAGCGGCCTGCTTTTCAGTAGCGGTGATTCTGATAACATTTTCTCTGGGTATAATAAAATCGAGTTTCATATATTAAGGGTACTCCGGAAGTTTATTTCAGTTATAAAACAATTGTTAATTCTCACTTTCTGTTGTCAAGGTATTTAGGTTAAAAATATTTCCGGCTTAATGCAGAGTGAATGATGGAAGTCAATTGGGGGCGGATATCTATTCCCTCCCGAATCGGCGGGAGGGAATAGTGAAAACCTGTGATTCGGGATTACTCCTGGTACATTTTATCAATCTCTTTTTTGTACTTTGTTTCTATCGCCTTTCTTTTAAGCTTCATGGTTGGTGTAAGTTCACCGCCATCCTGTGTCAGCTCCTGTGTAAGAAGTGTAATTTTTTTAATCTTCTCCACCTTGCCCAGGGATTCTGTCCGGCGTTCAACGATTTCCTCGTATAGTTTTATTATCGCCGGGTTCTGCACCAGTTCCTCTTTAGAGGAATATTGGATATTATTTTTCTGACAGTATTCATCAAGTATGATGAAGTTAGGCACTATCAGGGCGGATATGAATTTCCTCCCTTCACCTATTGTTACAAACTGTTCTACATAAAGTTCGTCTCCAAGGAGAACTTCAATCTGCTGAGGTGAAATATTTTTCCCACCTGCTGTAATAATCAGGTCTTTTATGCGGTCTGTAATTTTCACATAGGTAAGAGGATCACCATGTTTCTCTTCAACATGAAGTTCTCCCACATCCTGTGTTTTAAACCATCCATCCTTAGTAAAACATGCTTTTGTGGCCTCTTCATTTTTGTAATACCCTTTTAAACTCATCCCGCCTTTAAGCTGGATTTCCCCTTCATCCGATATCCTTACATTACACATGGGGATAACAGGGCCGCAGTATGCCGGTTTCCCTGTGTCGCGGTATCCTACGCATACAGGGAAAAATTCTGTAAGTCCGTATCCCTGTACAATGTTTATACCGAATGCCTGGAAAAATTCATTAATATCGGGAGCAAAGGCTGCTCCGCCAATATGGAAAACATTGCAGTTCTCTGTACCAAGTTTGGCCCGGACCTTGCTGAAAATTAACTTATCTGCAAGCTTGTATTTGAATCCGCTCTGACCTTTCCCTGTATGAACCTTCTTTCTGTATTCCTCAATACCTACCTTTGTTGCCCATGCAAATAGTTTCCTTTTGACCGTAGGTGCACTCTTTAATCCCTCATGAATTGTGCCATAGACTTTTTCCCATATCCTTGGTACGCTTGTCATGAAATCGGGTTTAATTGCGGCCATTACATCGAGAAACTGTTTCGGGTCAGGGCAGTATGCTATGCGTACACCAGCTGTCATACATCCGTATGACCACATTCTTTCAAAAATGTGTGATAGTGGTAAAATGGCAAGAGATACAGTATTGGTGTCAGCTTCAGGGAATCTCATATATGAAGGGTAAATTCCATTCAAAAAAGTGCGGTGAGTATGAATGGCCCCTTTAGGCTTCCCGGTTGTTCCTGATGTATATATAAGCGTAAGGATGTCATCGGGATTAACATTTTCCAGTCTTTCATTAAATTCCTTATCATTTGAAAGGGACATACCTTTTTCAATAAGGTCATCAAGGTAGAGGCTGTGAGATGGGTCGATCTTTGTTTCTTTGTCAAAAGCGATAATCTGTTTCAGGTGAGAATTACTCTTTATTATTTCAGCAGCTTTGTCATACTGCTCCTGATCACCGGTGAAGATGATTTTAACTTCAGCATCATTGACAATATATTCAGTTTCATCTTTTGAGTTTGTCGCGTAAACCGGAACAGATACAGCCCTTGTAGCCAGAATCCCCAGGTCGGAAATTGCCCATTCCGCCCTATTCTGTGAGAAAATCGCGCACATCTCACCCGGTTTAAGATCCATGGAAATAAGGACTTTTGCTATTGCCTTAATTTTTCGTCCAAATTCCTCCCAGGTGATCGATTCCCATTCATTATTTTTATTCTTTTGAGTTAATGCAAAATTACCTTTAAATTTTTCAGCCCTTTGAAGCATCATATATGCCAGGGTTTTATTTTCCTGCAGGTACTGTTCAAATTCTTTTTCCCAGTCCCTTTTTGATTCCAGTAATGGTTTCATGACTCCTCCAATTGTAAGTTTTTTTAGTGCCGGCGTTAAATTTTTGCAGAATAGTTCTAATCTGTCAAAATTCCTGCGGAATAATGCTTTGCTGAATTACAGTTATTTAATTATTCCGGATAGTAAAACTATACATTACGATGATAATTGTCAAACTATTTATGTGCTGTAATTATTGTAAAATTAATGCTGTATCTCTATGCGAAAAGATTTTTACTGCTCCGGCAGGGTGGTTTTTTTAATTGTTTTTTTGATTACCACTCTTCCTGTGATTATATTATTACTGCTGATATAAATTTTTCGCTTCATATATGAGTGACAGATAAGAAAGGTATATTACAGATGATGCAGTATAAATTTATTCCAGATCTTTTTATATCCGGTTCTAGTATAAATGAGGATGAACCGGTTGAGAAAAATTACATCACCAGTGAGGGAGAGCTCTTCAGGTGTTTTTTCGAGAATATTTCTGATGCGGCTTTTCTTATTGATTATGAAGAGATGAAAATTGAACTGGTAAACAGTGCGGCATTAAAGCTGTACGGTTATTCTAAAGATGAGCTGCTTGGCATTAATCCTCTTAAAATAAGTGCGGAATCGGAAAATACAAAGGCAGCCCTGCGTGATCACGTCTCCTATATTGCAGAAAGGCCCCATAAAAAAAAATCGGGCGAAATATTCTGGGTAGAGGCAAATGTTACGTATTTCAATTCCGGCGGAAGGGAGAAGATTATCCTTACTGTAAGGGATATTACCCAGAGAAAGTTGTGGGAAAATGAGATAAAAAGATACAGCGAAACCCTGGAAACAGCAATAGAATCCGCCAGACTCGGTTTATGGGACTGGGATATAAAAAAAGAACAGGTAAATTTTAATTATCTCTACTCTGAAATTATGGAGATTGATCCCGGTGATAATATCCGGTCAATATCGGAAGTGCTGGAGATGATTTATCCGGGAGACAGAAAAAATCTTCTCAGGAGAATCGAAGAACATTTCAGCGGGAGCACCCCTTTTTTTGTTTTTGAGTTTAAACTGAATTATGCGGATAAGACTAAAAGAAAATGGATAAACTCTTTCGGCAGAATTGTTGAGCGTGATGATTCGGGGAATCCTCTCCGCATGCTCGGTTTTAACAGGGATATAACAGAGAATAAGATTGCTGAAGAGGAGCTCCTCCGGGCCAAGCTGAAAGCTGAAGAGAGCGACAGACTTAAAACCGCCTTTCTTGCCAACATGTCCCATGAAATACGCACGCCTCTTAATGCTGTTGCCGGTTTTTCCAGGCTACTGAAGCGGGGAGATCTTGACAGGGAGACCATGGGGCGCTATTGTGAAATAATTCAGTCTAATTCCGATCAGCTCATACGGCTTGTTTCCGACATACTTGATCTTTCAAAAATTGAAAGCGGCACAATAGAATTTGAGAATGGCGAGATAAATCTTTATCAGTTTTTAAAGGAGATATACTCGCTTCTTGAAGATCTTGTTCATCAGAACGGGAAGAGCAATATTAAAACCGGTGTAAAATATCCGGAAAGAAACATTGTTTTTATTTCTGATGAGAACCGTCTTAAGCAGATCATGAATAATCTTTTATCAAATGCTGTTAAGTTTACCAGTCAGGGAAAAATAACCGCAGGTTGTGAAATTATAAATAATACTTTAAATTTTTACGTTTCTGATTCAGGGATAGGAATCCCTGAAGAGAACAGAGAAACTATTTTTGACAGATTCAGTCAGGTGGACAGCTCATATACCAGGAATTACAGTGGAACCGGTCTTGGCCTGGCTATTTCGAGAAAGCTGGCACGTATGATGGGGGGGGATCTCACTGTGGATTCCGGGAAAAACAGAGGTTCTGCTTTTAATTTCCGGATTTCACTGGTTGAGGCTGCCATTAAGAGTAATCTGATTGAGAAAGATTTCCCGGGGCGGGTGGAATATACATCGGGCAAAACAGTTTTAGTGGCTGATGATATATGGCATATTCATGACTTTATTAAAGCAGTGCTGGACATGAGGGGGTACAATATTATTTCTGTGTATAACGGGAAAGAGGCTCTTAAAGTGGTATGTGATAACGAGAATATTGACCTTGTGTTTATGGATATTCAGATGCCTGTTATGAACGGAATTACTGCAATGAGCATGCTGAAAGAGGTAAGGCCCAATCTCCCGATTGTTGCATTAACAGCCCATGCAATGTCAGGGGACAGAGGGAAGTATCTTAGCGAGGGTTTTGATGATTACCTTTCCAAGCCTGTGGATTTAAATCAATTATTTGCTTTGCTTGACAATATTCTGGAAAAAAAGCTGAATGCATAGAAATAGATGAATATTGAATTCAGAATAAAAAATCGGGAATGGTTAATTATGATTAAAAAAATATTAATGTTAAGTATGCTTTCTATTATCATTTCATCCTCTCTGTCTGCTCAGGAGAGAACATCGCTCCGTGAGGACAGGGATATTAAAACTATTAAACTTGATAATAAAAGGGGGGATGATAAGTTTAAAGCCGGAGTCTCTTTCGGATACCCCTTCGGGGTTACTGCAGGTTACAGCTTTTCCAACTTTTTTGAGCTGAATGGTCTTATCGGTTCAAATTATCATGATTTTACAGTTGGCGGGAGTGCTCTCTTTACTGTGGCTGATATTGATATTTCCGGTGAAAAATTTCCCCTCTCAATCGGCCCTGCCTTTTACAACCATTTCGGCAAAGACTATAAGTTCGATACCCTGGCAACTGTGCGGCTTGAGTATTCGTTTAAAGAGGTCCCTGTTAACCTCTTTGTTGAAGCCGGAGCCGGCATAAGGCTTGTTGAATTTGCAGGCCCTGCAGGTTCATTCGCATTAGGTGCGCGATATATTTTTTAATGAAGAGTCTCTATCTTCTTAAATACAAAGTCCCTCCTGAAAAGGAGGGTGAAATAACAGAGACCCTTCAGAACAGCGGCACTGTATCTTTTGCTGTTGAGATTGTTAACGGGAAGACTTTTTTTATGATCTACTCTCAGGAGGATAAACCTTCTGAATTTATAATGAGTGACTATCTTGAAAGTATAGATCTTATCAATCCTGATGATTTAAATAACAGGTGGGTGGAAAATTATAAAGGAGCGTTTTTAACAGATAATTTTTTTGTTAAGACACCCGATATGCTCCCCCCTGAAGATTTTCATGGTCATGTTATTACCCTGGATCCGGTTGGTTCCTTTGGTGACGGATGCCATGCAACTACAAAATTGTGCGGAGTAATGCTGGAGGATCTGCTGAATCGATACTCCCCGGATGAGAGAAAATCCCTGTCAATGCTTGATATTGGAACAGGCTCAGGTATTCTTGCAATTGAGGCTGCAATGCTCGGTATTGAGGATATCGATCTTTTTGACTGCTACAGGATTTCCGTTGTAAAGGCTGATGAGAACCTGAAGCTCAATGGTATTAACAATTTTACACCCTTCCAGGATGATCTTTACACCCACATTTTCAGGAGACAATACAATATTATTACAGCCAATCTTCTAACTTCTGTTATTGAGGATAATCTTTATAAAATGAGGGCCGGGCTTGCTCCTGGAGGTAATCTCATTATCAGCGGAATTGGTGAAATGTGGACTGCTGAAATAGAGGAATTTATAAAAAGATCGAGATTTAAAATCGAAAGGCATAAAGTGCTTGAAGGGTGGAACGGATTTATGCTATCATACCGTTAAATCTTTCACCGGAATTGCTTACATGATTATATTCGTCTCTGAAAAAATAATTTATTTTTCTGTTTTTATGTGTTTTCTTTCCGCTGCAGGTCAGCTAGTGATCAGGCACAGGAGAAGAGAAAACTATAACCTGGCGCTCCTCTTTTTTCTCATGGGGATTATGCTCCTTCAGATGTATCTTCTTGTTTCCGGTTCAGTTTTTAATTACAGTAATTTCTTTAATTTTCACGCTGCTGTATTATATACTTTCTGTCCCCTTCTCTATTTTGCCTATTATGTTGTTTCTTTCCCCGGTGAGGCTCCTGGTCGTGGTTTCTATCTATTCTTCATCCCGGCAGTCCCGGCTCTCATCTTTGATATCTATTTTCTAACTTTAAACAGTGAAGTCCGGTCAGGGTATATTATCGATTTTTATTACGGTATTAATTCAGCAGGGGTGATTATTTATAAGTTTATTTTAACCGGAGCTTTTTTACAGATACTGGTTTATCATTTATGGCTGCTTAAAGTAATAATACCGCTTCTGAAGGATAAGGAGAATAAGGATATAGTTGTTATAACTATGTTTTACTCATTTTTTTCCGCAGCTGCTGCATTAATTGCCATACCGGGGTATCTCTTCAGCAATATGGATATTCTCAGATTCAGCGCAGTAATTATTTCACTGAGCTTTACCTTTACATATTTTATCAGCATCAGATATCCCCGTTTTCTTCAGCTCCTTTCGATAACTGTGGACCGGCAGGGTTATGCAAAATCCCTGTTAAAGGGGCTCAATGTTGATGAGCTCATGGAGGAACTTGAGCAGCTCATGACCGATGAGAAAATTTATCTTGATGAAACTGTAACACTTAACAGTGTGGCGCGGCTTATGTCAATATCACATCACCAGCTTTCACAGCTGCTGAATGAAAAGTATAATATGAATTTCAATACATTTGTAAATACCTACAGGGTTGAAGAGGTTAAAAGGCTCCTTGTTGACTATCCGGAGAAGACAGTCCTGCAGATTGCCCATGAAGCAGGTTTTAACTCAAAATCCTCTTTCTACGATTCATTTACAAGATTTACCGGTTTAACACCGGTAGAATACCGCAAAAATAGCAGGTAGTCCGGAATTTGTCAGATTTTACTTATCTGACACTGGAATTACAGCAAATTTTTATGAAAAATTTAGATATCTGTTAAAAATTTTGTCCGGATAGATAATTTCGGTCGAGATTTTATTGTTAATCTGCTTTAATCATCCCTATATTATATTGCAGTTATAGACGGAGTTTTAATATATAAATGGATCGTATTGCAGTTACTCTTAAACTCTATTCAGGGATTCATAGGGAGATTAATCTTCATGATTATGATCCTGAAAAAGGGATTATCCTTAATGTTAAGCAGGGAACTGGTTTAAGAAAAATTCTTAAAATGGCCGGTATTAATAAAACAGGTAATTATATCTATTTCAGTGAAGGTGAAAGGATAAGCGTCTGGAGTCGTATCAGGTATTCAAGGGAGATTTCCTGTCTTAAACATGCAGGTGGGGGATGACTTGGCAATAGCTATAGCATTTAACTATTGCATTTCCTGTCATTCCCGCGAAGGCGGGAATCTCATAACAGCAGTTTTATTAGATCCCGGCATTTCGCTATCGCTACAGCCGGGATGACAGAATGCAAGACAATAATCGGGAATACAATTCAATCAGCTTTAGCTGAAAAGATAAATAAGATATTAAGGAGAGAGGAAATGCAGGATATAACCGGCACAAGCAACAGGATACTTGAGGTTGATCTGAGCAAAAAGAGCTTCACTATCTATGAAGTCGATAAAGAGGATTTAAGGCTTTACCTGGGGGGGAAGGGGCTTGCTTTAAAGCTTCTCTACGACAGGATGGAACCGGGTATTGATCCTCTGGGTGAGGATAATATGATAGCATTCCATACCGGGGTGCTCATGGGTACAGGCGCTCCATGTTCCGGGAGATTTGCGGCTGTTACCAAATCCCCCCTTACAGGAATAATGACATCATGTTCCTGCGGAGGTCCATTTGGAATGGCCCTCAAGACATCAGGGTGGGATGGATTGATCGTTAAGGGTAAATCAAATACCCCGGTTTATCTTTATATTGATTCAAAAGGCGTGGAGTTCAGGGACGCAAAAAAGTTATGGGGAATGGATACACGTCAGGTGCAGGAGATGATTTCAAAAGATTCCGGCGGTGCTGTTGCGATTGGTCCTGCAGGTGAGAATCTTGTGCGCTTTGCAAATGTTGCCTCCGGGCACAGGTTTTTAGGCCGGGGCGGTATGGGCGCGGTTATGGGATCGAAAAATCTCAAGGCAGTTTCAGCTAAAGGGAAAGAATTCAATATTGTTCCGGCAGATCAGAAAAAATTTGAAAAGACTAAAAAGAAGGCGACCAAATACATTAACAGCAATGACATATCTTCAGGGTCTTACAGAAATTTCGGCACCAATGCAAATGTTAATCTTAATAATGCGGGGGGGATTCTTCCTGTGCGGAATTTTACCGGAGGTTCCCATGGGGAGGCCCACAAAATTTCCGGTGAGGAGATGGCGGAAAAGTTTAAAACCTCCTACAGCACATGTAAGCCATGTACTATTTTATGCGGACATAAAGGGAATATCGGCGGGGAGGAGAGACAGATTCCGGAGTATGAAACTGTGGGTCTCATGGGCTCAAATCTTGAGATATTTGATCCTGTAAAAATTTCCGATTTTAATGAAATATGCACACTCATGGGTATGGATACAATAACAGCAGGGGGGACTCTGGCATGGGCCATGGAGGCTACAGAGCGGGGGCTCTTTAAATCAAACCTGAAATTCGGGTCAGCAGACGGCGTATGTGAAGTGCTCATGGATATAGCAAAAATGAAGGGGATAGGGAAGGATCTGGCTATGGGATCCCGCTTCTGTTCCCGGAAGTATGGAGGGGAGGATTTTGCAATTCAGGTTAAGGGGCTGGAAATGGCTGCCTACGATCCCCGCGGTTCATTCGGACAGGGGCTTTCATATGCTGTGGCAAACCGCGGGGCCTGTCACCTGGCATCAACATCATTCGCACTTGAGGTATACTTTGATCTGATTGAGGCATATTCATACAGGAGCAAAGCTTCCCTTATTAAGTTTCAGGAGGATGTTATTACAGCAATAAATTCTCTCCAGACATGTGTTTTTACTGCATTCCCTTATCAGCTGGAAACACCGTTAATGAAATACTCACCACGTGCTGTTCTTAAAATTATGATGAACATGATGGCTGGTGTGGCAATGCGTTTTGTTGATATAAGTCTCTGGCCCGAGTTCTGGTCTTCTGTAACAGGGAAGCGTGTCGGTATGACAGGCTTTCTCAGGGCAGGCGCCAGGATTCAGGTTCTTGAGCGGATGATGAATTGTGCTGAAGGTATTTCGAAAAAGGATGATGTTCTGCCTGGAAGAATCTTAAATGAATTCAGAAAGTGTGACTCAAAGGAGAGGCCTATCCCGCTGGAAAAAATGCTTAACAGATACTACTTTATAAGGGGATTTGATAAGAACGGGATTCCTAAAGAGGGTACGGTCAGAAGACTGAAAATAAAAAAAAGAATGGCGGTGTAATATATTATGCAGATACCCGATTACTTTAAATTTTTTAATAAGACAAGGATTATCTCCGGGAGAAAAGCTCTGGAGAATATCCCCTATGAACTGAAGAGCATGGACGCTGTAAAGCCTCTGGTTGTTACTGACAGCAGATCAGTTAAAGATGGGGTTGCGAAAGAACTGGTAAAGGCATACGCCGATTCAGGTCTTGTAATAGGTGCAATTTTTGATGGTGCAGCAGATTACTCTTCAACTAAAATAGCGGAGCAAGCCGCTGTTCTATTCAGATCACGGGGATGTGATTCAATTATTGCTATCGGCAGTGAATCTTCCGCTTCTGCGGCAAAGGGGGTAAACCTCCTTGTTTCAAATGTAGCTGATGATCTTCCTGAAATCGATTCATTACCCGATATAATGAATCTCCGCCCATTTATTTTTATACCTACATCTGATTCAACCGGACGGGAAACATCCTCTGAGTGTGTGATAGATGGACGAATATACCGGTCTCCTGAGCTCATGCCCGATATAGCTGTACTTGATTCCAGAATGCTGAAAAAGAGAGGTAGTAGTGAAGTTGTAATATCCGCTCTGAAAGCTATGGCTGAGGCAATTGAAGCGTGTACACAGGAGGAGGCTAATCCGATTAATGATTCCTTTGCATTTGCTTCTATCCAGCTCATTTCTGAAAATCTCTCCGGAGTTATAAAGGGGTTCTGCCCCGGTAAATCAAGGCTTGGTCTTGCAAATGGAATAGCTATTTCAGGGATTGTTTCTTCAAACGCGCCGGAGGGTCTTTGTTCTGCTCTTGCAGGTGAGCTTGCAAAATCAGCAGGAGGCGACAAAGGTTTGTACAGTTCCATACTTCTCCCTTATATTCTTGACTATAAACTTGAGAATACAAAATCGGGTGTGCGCGGCGAGCTTCTTCTCCCACTTGCAGGTATTGACCGTTATTGCTCTGTTCCTGAGGGTGAGCGGAGCAGAATTGGGGTCGATTATCTTATTGAGATGATTGCCGGCATGAATAAGTATATTCCGGCAAGTCTTAATGAGTTAAAGATTCCGCATTATATACTTAATAATGCCGCTCAAGCCCTTGATGCGCGATTTGCTAAACAGTACGGGAAAGGTGCGGTTTTAAAAATATTAGAGGCTGCTTATGAAGGAACTGGAGGTACTAAATAATGAATATTAATAAATACCCTGAAGTTAAAAGCGGGGGGAAGCTTATTAAAAAAATTTATGTGGCAGTAATGCTCTGGATAGTAGGACGGGCTATTCAGGCTGCCTCAAGGGTTGACAAAGATGTAAAAGAGGAGTTTGCCAGGCTCAGTGATGATTTTCTTATGCATCTTTATGTGCTCCCTTCAGGTCCGGGTATGATTGTCGGGAAGGACAAGGATAGGAAGGTTAAATATATGGGGTGGAATCCTAAAGGGAAAAAGATAACCCTGGAAATGAAGATAAAAAATATTGAGGCAGCAATACTTATGTTCACCTTCCAGGAATCGACCTGTACGGCATCTGCGAATAACCGACTTGCTGTCTCCGGCGCGGTACCTGAAACCATGGCTTTTATCAGGATACTCAATATTGTTGAAACATATCTGCTTCCGAAAATTATCACATCATTGGCAGTGAAGAGATATCCAAAGTGGTCACAGATGAATCCTGTCCGTAAACATCTGGGGCGTGTGCTGATCTATGTAAGGACATTTACATTCTGATTGGAAGCATCTATATAAAAGGTACAAATATAAGGAGTGAATAATGCAGATACCGGGATATTATGAATTTTGTAATAAGGTAAGAACAGTTTCAGGGCACAAGGCGCTTGATAAGCTGCCGGAAATGCTCGCCTCAATGAACTGTGCAAAGCCTATGATTATAACTGATAAAGGTGTTATGGGTGCAGGGCTTGTAGAGCCGGTTAAAAAAGCCCTGGGTTCGAAAATTAAGATCGGCGGAGTATATGATGATGTTCCTGCTGACTCAGATGTTAAAACTGTTAAAAATATAGCTTCAAGGTACAAAGCTGCAAAGTGTGATTCTATTATTGCAGTTGGCGGGGGTTCGGTGCTCGATACAGCAAAGGGTGTGAATATACTGGTTTCTGAGAATTCGGAAAATCTTATGGATTTTGCCGGATTCGGCGCTCTTAAAAGGAGGCTGAAGCCGTTAATCGCAATCCCTACCACCTCAGGTACAGGTTCGGAGATGACACTGGTTGCTGTAATTGCCGATCATGAGAAGGATGTGAAGATGCTATTCCCTTCACTTTTTCTTCTTCCTGATTTTGCAGTACTCGACTCCAGGATGACAAAAACTCTCCCCTCATTTCTTACAGCTGCCACAGGTATGGATGCCATGACGCATGCATGTGAGGCATATACATGTCTTTCAAAAAATCCGCTCAGTGATGCAACTGCCATGTCTGCTATTAAGCTTATTAGTGAAAATATTCTTAAAGCGATAAAGAAACCGGGGGATCTGGATGCCCGTCTTGCACTTGCTTCAGGCTCTGCTCTTGCAGGGATGAGTTTTTCAAATTCCATGGTGGGTATGGTTCATGCGCTGGGTCATTCAATCGGCGCAATATGTCATGTGCCTCACGGTATATGCATGAGTATTCTGCTCCCCTATGGACTTGAATATAATCTTCATAAGACAGCACATCTGACAGCTGAACTTTTGTTCCCTCTTAAAGGGGAAGATGCTTATAACAACGCAAGTCCGGTGGAGCGTCCTCTCCTTGCTATTGAAGCAATCCGGGAACTGAACCGTGAGCTTCAAAGAGTAACAGGGGGGAGTCATCCCACATCCCTTAAAGAGGTTGTTGACCGGGAAGGGAATATGATGATTCCGAAGGAGGCTTTCCCGCAGATAGCAAGGCTTGCATTAAATGACGGGGCTCTGGTGTATAATCCGGAAGATCTTGATTATGATGATATGTTAATGGTTCTGGAAAAATCATGGGAAGGGGAACCTCTTGACAGGAGTAAAATAAAGAAAGGAAAAAGAACTTCAAAAATTAAAGTTTAGATTTATTTTAGGCCCCCCGCGCAGAGGGTTAAAAAGATTAAATATATATACCGGCGCGACCCCCGGAGGGGGTAAAAAACTCTCCAGAACAAGGGGTTGCAACCCCTTGTTCGTAATAATTATATAACAGTAAAGGCCCCGTTCAGGGGTCTTTGCTGTTATGGGATTTTAGTACATTTGTGTAAAATCCCGTCAGAATAAAATTGTTTACATTATTATCATATTTTTTATATTGTATAATCAGTGTTAATTTATTAATTTTTATTGAGATAAAATTTTTCATTCCCCCTGCCGCCGAAGGCGGCAGGGGGAATGAAAAAGGGATTCATGCTTAATAATAATATTGAAAATTGCATTAATCAGCAGTAATATAAATTAAGAGAAAGAAGAAGTTAATAGATATGAAATGTGAAAGATGTAAACATAATGATGCAACAATTCACCTTTCGGAAATTGTTAAGGATGTTAAATCTGAAGTACACCTCTGTGAACGCTGCGCCAGAGATGTGGGTCTTAATACAAGAAGTTCAAATTTTTCGCTTTCACTCCCGGAAATGCTTACCTTTCTGAATGTTGATGATCTCTCCGATTATGGTGATAACCGGTTATGCTCTAAATGCGGCTGTACCTTTATTGAATATAAAAGGGAGGGTAAGCTGGGGTGTCCCGATTGCTATATACATCTTGAAGAGGAAATAGAAGCTGTTGTGGCTGATTATTATGCGGAAAAGATATATAGAGGGAAAAAACCTCAATATAATGATCTGACATCTCAAGTTATATCTCCCCCTGCGATGAAGGGGGAAAATAAAATTAATATTGATGAACTCCTTGCTCAGCTTGAACATGCTGTAATTGATGAAAAATATGAAGAGGCTGCTCTTCTCCGCGATAAAATCCGTGAAATTAATCAATTCCCGGAAGAGGAGTAATGGTGACTTAATGAGCTTTATACAGGAAATATTACATAAAAATGATGCTTTCTGGTCTAAACAGGGGCCCAGAAATGATATAGTAATTTCAAGCCGTGTAAGAATCGGCAGAAATGCGGATAATATTTTTTTTCCAGACAGGATGGACGAGGGGGATCTGGACCTGGTGGATTCCCTGGTGAACAGGTTCAGGCAGAGTTACAGCAGTGGTGAAGATACACTGCTGATGGAAATTGACTCCCTTGACCTACATGAAAAGAGGCTTCTGAGAGAAAGGAATATTATTACAAGTGAGATGGAGACATCTTCCAAAAGCCGTGTTCTTATTGAACTTGAGAACGACTTTGCTATCCTGATAAATGAGGATGACCACTTCAGAATACAGGTGTTGCGTCCCGGACTTCAGCTGAATGAGTGCTACAGGCTGGCTGATTCAATAGATGATTCTCTCAACAGCGTGGTCAGGTATGCCTTTTCAGAAAAGTATGGATATCTCACAGGGAGCCCCTCCGATTGCGGCACAGGCCTTAAGGTATCAGTAATAATGCATCTCCCGGCACTTGTTATGCAGAAGCAGCTTAACAGCTATATCAATGAGATAAGGAATAGCGGGTTTCTTATAACCGGGACTCTCGGTAACGGGGGGAGGGTGATAGGGGGGCTATATCATATCTGTAACAAGAGGAGTGCAGGTATTTCTGAAGATGAAATACTTGGTTCTGCAGATAATGTTATCAATAGATTGATTAATTATGAAGATCAGGCCAGGGATGAGTTTTTCAGTAATTCAAGGAAGGAGCTTGAAGATTCTGTCTGGAGGTCTTTCGGAATATTAAAATATGCAAGAAGGCTAAATTATGTAGAGGCTATAGAAAATCTTTCAAGAATCCGTCTTGGTGTTATAATGTCTGTTTTTAAAGGGATGGATGTTGAGGAAATAAATGACCTTATGGTGAAAATACAGTGGTCTCATCTCCAGGAATATTTCGGAATACGATTTAACAGTATTGTGAGCAGTGATGAGTTCAGGGCAATTTTTCTCAGAAGAGAATTAAAGGAGGGGCTGGAATCTCATGTTTGAGTTTACTAAAAAGTCCAGAAAAATACTTGAAGTATCCTCCCAGAATGAAGGGAGAAGGCTCAATTCTGAAGCTTTGGGGCCGGAGCATATTTTTATTTCTCTTTTAAAAGATGATGATTCTGTTGCAGCGAGGATTCTGCGCAACCTTAGTGTTAATTTTGAAAAAATTCTTTTTGTTATAGAGAAGAATCTCAGGGTGAGCAGCAATACAATCACCCTTGGTAAAATACCTATTACTGTTTCATTTAAAAAAATTATTGAGCTCTCACGTGATGAGGCAAAGGGGCTTAAAAATTCATATATCGGAACTGAACATCTTCTTCTTGCTATTTTTAAAGAGGGGAGCTGTGCCGGGCTCACTGATCTGGAGAAGGGGGGAATAAACTACGACATAGTGAGAGATGAAATTCTCAGGGTCCTTGGAGTGAGGCCCGGGGTAAAGACTCTGCCGATCAAGAGTGACCAGAAGCCCTCTGCTGTTGAAGAGTTTGCCATTGATCTCACAGCTCAGGCAGCTGCAGGGCTCCTTGACCCGGTTATAGGACGGGAGGATGAGATCGCCAGGTTAATTCGCATTCTTTCCAGAAAAAGGAAGAATAATCCTATACTCATCGGTGAAGCTGGTGTGGGAAAAACAGCAATTGTTGAGGGACTTGCACAGAAGATTTTAAAAGAGGAGGTTCCCGAGTCTCTCTTAAACAACAGGGTTTTGGCCCTTGATCTTTCCGCTATTGTAGCAGGGACTAAATACAGAGGGGAGTTTGAAGAGAGGCTTAAAAGACTTGTAAATGAAATTACAGGTAAAAAAGGGATAATAATATTTATTGATGAGATTCATACACTCACTGGTGCAGGAGCAGCAGAGGGGGCAATTGATGCAGCAAATATTCTTAAGCCGGCTCTTGCCCGCGGCGATTTACAGTGCATTGGTGCAACTACCCTTGGAGAGTATAAACTCTATATTGAAAAAGACAGCGCTCTGGTGAGGCGATTTCAGAATATACTTATTGAAGAACCTGATGAAGATGAAACTCTTGATATTCTCAGGGGTCTTAAGAGTACATATGAGGTCTTTCATAAGGTTAAATATCCGGAAGATTCATTGATGCAGGCGGTTCTTCTTGCAGGGAGATATATAACAGACAGATTCTTCCCTGACAAGGCAATAGATGTGATTGATGAGGCGGGCGCTATGGCCCGGTTTGAAAATATTGAAAAACCATCTGAGATACTTGACATTGAGGAGGAAATCAGCAGGTTAAACTCCGGTAAAATTGAACTTGTCCAGTCCCAGGAGTATGAGCAGGCAGCCAGGGTAAGGGATATGATTGCTGAAAAGAAGGGAAGGCTTGAGGTGCTGGAGAATGACTGGCTCAACAGGACTAATACCTACGAAGTTACTGTGGGAAAATCAGTTATTGCAAAAGTTGTAGCTGAGATAACCGGTATACCACTTGAGGAGATTGCTGAAGATGAATCTGAAAAACTCCTTAAGATGGAGGATTATCTCCATAGAAGGATTGTGGGGCAGAATGAGGCTGTTGCTGCTGTTTCAAGGGCAATAAGACGCTCCAGGGCTGGAATAGGGGGAGATGACAGGCCAAATGGTGTATTTATTTTTCTCGGGCCCACAGGAGTCGGCAAAACCGAGCTTGCAAGGGTTCTGGCAGATTTTCTTTTTGATGATGAAAAAAATATTATACGTCTGGATATGTCTGAATTTATGGAGAAGCATTCTGTTTCAAGGCTTATCGGTTCGCCGCCGGGGTATGTGGGATACGAAGAGGGGGGACAGCTTACGGAAAAGGTTAAAAGGAAGCCCTATTCAATTGTTCTTCTTGACGAAATAGAAAAGGCACACCCCGATATTTTTAATATTCTGCTTCAGGTTTTTGATGAAGGGGAGCTCACAGATGCTTCAGGCACTACTGTGAGCTTCAGGGATACAATAATTATTATGACTTCTAATGCAGGGAACAATGCCCTTGATAAAACAGGGAGCCTGGGATTCAGCAAAATTGAATCAGCTGATTTTGACAGGCTAAAGGCTCATGATAGTTTGAAAAAGATTTTTTCTGTTGAGTTTTTAAACCGCGTGGATGAAATTGTCTTTTTTAATAAACTGGAGATGAAGGATCTTCATGACATCGTTGAAATAATGCTTGATGATCTTGCAGAATCTCTCTCTTACAAAGAGATTGAGCTGAGCATATCCTCATCAGTAAAGAAGTATCTTGTTGAGAAGGGATTCAGCAATACTTCAGGTGCAAGAAATCTCAGGCGGATAATACAGAGAGAGATCGAAGATCTTCTCGCGGAGAAGATACTTGGTGTGAAATCCGCAGGGAGCAGAAGTTTTAACCTGAGCCTGAGAAACAGGAAAATTGTACTGCATGAAGCAGGTAAAGATGTAACCGGAAAAGAGAAAGTAGAAAAGACTGCTCCGCCGCTGAGCACTGTCTGCTGAAACTTATATTTTTAGTGCATCCTTCCGGATTTCTTATTAGACAATGTTACTTGTAACAGCTCAGAGAGAAAAATCTGATGCGAAGTGTGAAGTATTTAATAAACAGCGAATTATTTATAATTATGAGGGATAATATGGGCAGAACTTTAACAGAAAAAATATTTGATGCACATCGAGTTGATGAACTGGACGGCGGTATACATGTACTTAAGCTTGATGCTGTATTCTGTCACGAAATTACCACACCTATTGCTATAAATGATCTTGTAGCAAGGGGGAAAGACCGGGTTTTTGATCCTGAAAAAATTAAGGTTGTAATTGATCACGTAACTCCGTCAAAAGATACTAAAACTGCTATCCAGGCTAAAATACTCAGAGACTGGGCAAAGCGTAATAAAATAAAGGATTTCTTTGATGTTGGAAGAAATGGTGTATGCCATGCCATATTTCCTGAGAAGGGATTTTCCAGACCCGGCTATACAATCATTATGGGTGATTCCCATACATGTACTCATGGGGCATTTGGCGCCTTTGCAGCGGGTGTGGGTACCACAGATCTGGAAGTGGGGATTTTAAAAGGTGTATGTACTTTTAAATCCCCCAAAACTATAAAATTTATTCTTAATGGATCACTTGCACAAGGGGTTTATGCAAAGGATGTAATACTTTATATAATATCAAAAATCGGCGTAAATGGTGCTACAAATAAAATTATGGAATTTACAGGCCCTGTAGTGGAGAAAATGTCCATGGAGTCGAGGATGACTCTCTGTAATATGGCTATTGAGGCTGGCGGCACAAGCGGTGTATGCTACCCTGATGAAACTACACTTGAATATCTCTGGGAATTTATCAAGGATGATTATTCCTCGAAAGAGGAGGCGCTTATAGATTTTTCTAAATGGATTTCCGATGATGATGCTGTATTTGATGATGTCATTGAACTCGATTTAACAGATCTTGAGCCAATGGTAACTTACGGGTATAAGCCCGATGAAGTAAAGCCTGTCAGGGAACTTCAAGGGACAGATGTTAACCAGATATATATAGGCTCATGTACAAATGGAAGGATTGAAGATCTTCGAATAGCGGCTGAAGTACTGAAAGGGAAAAAGATAAGCGATACTGTGCGGGGAATAGTTTCTCCTGCCACTCCTGCGATTTTCAAAAAAGCACTTGAGGAAGGGATAATTGACATTTTCATGGATTCAGGATTCTGTGTTACCAATCCCACCTGCGGTGCCTGTCTTGGCATGAGTAATGGGGTACTTGCACCTGGTGAGGTATGCGCATCAACAACAAACAGAAACTTTACAGGAAGAATGGGTAAGGGTGGCATGGTTCATTTAATGAGTCCAGCCACTGCTGCTGCTACAGCCATTGAAGGAAGAATAACCAATTCAAGCCTTTATAAAAAGAGTTGAGGATATTATTATGAAGAATTTTAAAGGGAAAGTACTTTTTCTTGACCGGTCCGATATTAATACTGATGAAATTATTCCGGCAAAGTATCTTACTGAGAATACAAAGGAGGATCTGAAACCCTTTCTTCTTGAGGATCTGGAACTTGAAGGGTTTAATCAGAAAGAGGATCTTCGGGGGGCCGGTGTAATTATTACAAGGGAGAATTTCGGATGCGGTTCCTCCAGAGAACATGCACCATGGGCCCTGGAGGTGAATGGCATAAATCTTGTACTTGCGGTGAGTTTTGCCAGGATCTTCAGGCAGAATATGTATAATTGCGGCATGATGGCTGTAGAGCTTCCTCAGGAGACAATTGATTCACTCTTTGTCAGATTTTCAGGGAAGGAAACTTTTCTGGAGACAGATATGGAGAAAGGAATTTTTATTTTCAGGTCCGGGAGTGATGAAGTTTCTGTTCCATTTACTAATTCAGGCTTTGATAAGGAGCTGGTTGAAGCAAACGGGTGGGTCGAATTTGCAGACAGCCGGTATTAATTGACTTCAGCCAGGCTGATGTTTTTACTGTTCGTAATGTCACCCTTAATAACAAAAGGCATAACGTACCATCTTCCGCTCTGGTATTTGTTCAGCACTGCAACAGCAGGGCGGGGGATGTCTTTAATAAAATGATTGTTGAATTCCAGTTTCATCTTCATATCCCTTGCTTTCAGGTCGCTGTCAAGAAGGCCGTTTAGAGAAAGACGTATATCCTCTGAGTTGAAAATAAATGAATTTATAGTATACTCACCCATATTTAAATCAATATTGCCGTAGATTTTATTGAACTCCATGTCTCTTAATTTATAGCGCAGTTCAGCAAGAAAAAGAATCAAACCGTTCTGTACACCGGTGTTAACCAGTTTACCTTTTGTAATATTAAATACCACCTTCCCTTTTATACTTTCCGATAAAGTACTTCCAGGTCCTATTGTAAGAGAGGCGCTGCCGTCTGCAAAACCGAAAAACCTGTTTTTCAGCTCATTATTTTCAAAGGGGTAGTCCTGTACCTTAATATTTTTAAATTCAAGGGCTGTATTGATTAGCGGAGCATCCCCTGCAATCTCTATTCGTCCGTTTCCGGTAATTGATCCGCTTAGAGTTGAGGTGGAGATTTTATTAATCCGGATGTTACTCCCGGAAGCATTAAAATCAATATTAGTATTTTTTAACCTCAGATTATCATAGACTATGTCAGTTACTGCTATTTTCCCGTTAACATTTACCGGAATTTTAATTCCACCTTTTTTCCCGATACCTGTTCCTGAAATATCCGATTTGGCAAGTTCATTGAGATTTATGCTGCTGCTTTGAAGAAAAATATAAAAGGAGTTAAAATCCCTGTCAGTTGTGGCAATTGATACTGTACTATTATTCCCGAGAATTTTTACAGGTACATTCTCTTTTCTTATTTCATTGTTATTAATCTCTACACTGGTTGAGAGCCCGCCGAATATCTCCATCTCTCTTTTCATACCGCAGTCTGAGAGTTCGAGGCGGCCGTTATATTTTTTCCCGTCAAAGCTGAGCCCCCCTTTCACACTGCCGTAGAGTCCATCAGGAAGGAAGTCCAGAAGTATTTTTAAATCGCTTACCTGGGCTGCAGCATTGGATGCTTTAAAGCTTTTAAGGGCACCCTCTTTACCGGAGATTATAAGACTGTCCAGGTCAAATGTGGTACGGTCAATTCTGCCTTTTACATCATAAACTGAAACCATGAGAGTATTCAGGTCAACAGTACACCAGCCGTCAACGACCGCATTCTTGTTTGTTCTTTTTAATGTGGAAAATCCCCTTGCCCGTCCTTTCACATGATCCGGGGTTATTTCAAAATTATCAACCTCTGCAGTTACTGTATCAAAAGCAAGGTTTGGATCATTACTGGCGAATTTATAAACCCAGAGCAGAGAGCATTTTTCAAGGCTTACTTTTCCACGGATAAGGAACGTGTCTGATAATGTCAGGTCAAGTTCAGGTTTCATCACCCCTCTCCCTGAGGGTAGAACTATTGTTGAGTGATCAAAATGATAAACACCGTCATCCTTAAAATTAATAGTAGTATTAATTCCATATTCACCCTCGAGTGGCCTGTAGTTTCCTGGCGGGTTTACCAGATTTAATCTGCAGTCATCAAGCACTACTCTTGAGATTTTAAGAGATTTCCCTGACTTTTCCGGTTCAGTATCTTTATCATCCCCCTTTATATTATCTATAAGATTGCTGTAGTTATGTGTTCCCTCTTTATTAAAAACAAAGTTAACATGGAGCCCCTTAAGATTAATCGACCATATATGAATTTCATCTCCAAGAAGTGAAAAGAGTGATAAGAGGATCGATGCTTCATCTATTTTAAGCAGCTCGCTTTTATCATCTTTATCGCTGTCATAAACAGTTATATTGGAAAGTACAATCCCCTTGAGGCTGTAATTTAAAGATTCAATTGTAACAGGCGTTTTAAGGTATTCTTCAGTTCTATTTTGAATAAATTCCAGGGCCTTTTCTTCCGGGAAAAAATATATAAATACAGCTGTTCCTGTTGTAAGGATAAGCATAATTACAAAGATAAATCCTACCAGGACTTTAATGGCTTTTCTTATTTTTAGAATCATTTATTTTTGCTGGCTTCCCTTTTTCTTTCAAGTGATGACTGCTTCTTGTGGAAATTAACAGTTTTTTCAAGCTCAGCCATATCTTTACAGATAATTTTCCCACCTTCCAGCGACATGTTTTTGTCCTCCAGAAGCTGTACAATAACTGATTCACCCTCGTGAGGGGATAATCCAACCATGTTTATAAGCTCTTTCGATCCGAATTCGAAATTATGAGGCCTTTTCGATTCTATAGGTATTTTCTGCTTTTCAATCTGAATTAGAAGTGTGTCGAATATTCTTCCAAGGGGATGTCTTATCATCAGGTTTTCTATCTGTCTGTAGGCTGTCCAGATCCTTTCACTTAAAAGCTGTATAAGTCTTGTGGCAAGCTGCGGCTGAGCCTGGACCATCCCTTCAAAGTTTGATTTGTTGATTGCCAGTACAGTTACATCTCCGTAGGAAATGGCAGATGCGCTTCTCGGCTTATTATCCAGGAGTGCCATTTCTCCAAATATATCGCCCGGCTTCAGTACAGCCAGGAGTATCTCCTCATCCATTATCTTTGTGATTTTGACTTTCCCCTGCTGAATAATAAAAAGTTCATCCCCAGGCTCAGATTCACAAAAGAGCATTGTATTGTCTCTGTAAACCCTGTTCATCCCTTTAAGGTTAGGCATTTCCGGTGTCTTGTATGGCGCTTTCATCTGCTGGAGTCTTTCAAGGGCAAGGTCCCGATAATTTCCACCCGGATTATACTGTATATATTTCTGGTACGCATAAATAGCATGATTGAGTACTCTTTTTTTCAGATAATATTCCCCAATGTTGAACAGGTGAGCAGGATCCTCATCACCTGAGTTTTTCAGTGTAAGGCTGGTAATGGCATGATCAAACTGTCTTAATTTGCGGCTGAAAAAACGGATAATCTTCATTGCAACAGTTGGGTTTTTCTGAATAAGGAGTCCGAAAAGATCTTTTTCAACAGAAATAAGTGAAACCTGCTCCAGGGCAATTGCAGTATCAAGCCGGGAGTGGCCGCTCATACAGGATACAACACCGAAAAAATCCCCCGGTCCCAGAATAGTGAAGGGTTCTTCTGATATTACGGGATTTTCCTTTGTTATCTTTACCTTGCCGCTTCTAATAATATAGAAGTTACTGGCATTTTTTTTCCCTTCAACCATGATAAAAGAGTCAGGGAGGTAATTCTCAACCTTGAACTGGGCAGTTGTCATTATTCCTCTTTTCCCATTATTTTATAACGTAGTCTTAAAATTTCAACCTGATTTCACCATCCCGGTCCCAGAATCTGAAATTCAGGGGGGGGTGAGTTTTTTCCCGATTACGGTTTATCCTCAATAATCCGGATTACTCTTTATTAAAATCGGTATATTTTCAATAAATATATACTGTAATAATTATTTATTTTCACCTGTGTAATATTAATGATTATCCGTTTTATTTAATATATGTGTTAATTCCTTAACTTTTATATTAAATAAAACGCTCTAATCTGGGGCTGTCCAAAAAGTAATTTCCTTGTCATACCGGCTGTAGCGTAGCGTAATGCCGGTATCTCTTAGGCCTGTTTTAATCAGGAGATTCCGGTATTTGCAATAATTGAAGTTGCAAAACCGGAATGACAAATCCCCGAAAATCTGACTTTTGAGACAGCCCCAGATTGAAAACAGCATAATTACACTAAAAGAAATCTTTAAGAATATTTACTAAATTAATATATCATTTTTTTCAGCCTGTTCAACTCATTTATTGCTTCAATTGGAGTCATATTTTCCGGGTCCATTGTTTTCAGAGCCTGAATAATAAGGTGATTTGATGCATTAAATATTTCAAGCTGTTCGGTTTCGCTTTCACTTTCCGGGACTTTACCTTTTGAGGAATTCCCCTTTTCAAGTTTATCCAGAATTTTTGAAGACCTTGAAACAACTGTTCCAGGGAGCCCGGCGAGTTTAGCCACATGAATCCCATATGATTTATCAGCACTTCCAGGAACAACTTTATGGAGAAATTCCACATTGTTGATCGTTTCTTTAACCAGTACATTGAAATTTACAATCCCTTTTTTTGAACCAAGCTGTGTCAGCTCATGGTAGTGTGTTGCAAAAAGGGTTTTTGCTTTAATATATCTTAAAATATATTCAACAACAGCCCAGGCGATTGAAAGGCCGTCATATGTGCTGGTTCCTCTCCCTACCTCATCCATTATAATAAGACTTTTATGAGTTGCATTGTTTAGAATGCCCGCGGTTTCATTCATTTCAACAAGAAATGTGGATTCCCCTCTGGAGATATTATCAGAGGCTCCGATTCGGGTAAAAATTCTGTCAGCAATTGAAACATCGGCGCTTTCAGCAGGTACAAATGAACCGGTTTGAGCCATGAGCTGAATAATCGCACACATTCTGATATAAGTTGATTTACCCGACATGTTTGGTCCTGTTATAATGCTGATTATATTTTCTTCATCGTCCAGGATAATGTCATTGGGGATAAAGACCTCTTTTGTGTAATATTTTTCTACAACCGGGTGGCGTCCCCCTTTGATTGAAAGATAGTTCTTTTCATTGATTGATGGTTTAACATAGCGGTTCTGCATTGCAGCAGTAGATAAGGAAGTGATAACGTCCAGATATCCTACAGCAGAAGCTGTTTCCTGGATTCTTTTCTGTTCTTCCATAATTTCCATACGGAGCTGCTCAATTTCACGTTTTTCAATTTCAATAATCCTGTCTGATGCGCTGAGAATATCTGTTTCAAATTTCTGAAGCTTTTCGGTTGTATACCTCTCCGACCCCACCAGTGTCTGCTTCCGCATGTAGTAATCCGGGACTGATGATGACTGGTTTTTGCTCAGCTCAATATAGTAACCAAGAATTTTGTTGTATTTAACTTTCAGTGTATTGATCCCCAGGCGGACTTTTTCCTCCTCCTGATATTTAAGCATCCAGTTTTTTGCGCTCACCTTTAATTCATAGATTTCGTCAAGTTCAGGGAGAAAGCCTTCTTTGATAACCCTGCCATGTTCAGGGGTTAATGCAGGCTCTTCACTGATGGCATCATCAATCCTTTTTGCAAGTTTCTCCAGATCTTCTATCCCTTCAGTAATTCTGTTGAGTCTGGGGAAATTTACCTCTTCATCTGCAAGAATTTTTTTAAGCTCCAGTGAGGAGTATAGAGATTGTTTCAGGGAGATGAAATTACGTGTCTGCATTCTTCCAAGTGTAAACCTTGAAAGAATCCTTTCCATGTCATAAATCTCTTTAAGAACAGAGGTGACAGAATCGGTCAGTTCCGGTCTCTGGTAAAAAAATTCAACCAGGTTCAGCCTCTCTTCGATTGCGTTACGGATAACGAGGGGCTGAAGCAGGTTCCGCTCCAGGGTCCGTCTCCCCATGGGGGTATTTGTGTAATTAAGTACTGAAAACAAGGTGCGGTTTTTTGAACTGTCATTCTGGTTCTCGATTATTTCCAGATTTGTGATTGTTGCTTCATCAAGAATCATGGAATCATCAGACATTATCTTTCTGGGGTTTCTCAGGTGAGCCGGTATCTTCTTCTGGGTCTCATTGAGGTATTGAAGGATAGAGCCTGCGGCAATAATTTCTGTATCTGTCTGTATTCCCAGACCTTTAAGGCTGTGTACCTGCATTGTTGAGCATATCACTTCAGTGAGGTAATCCTTTTCGTATACCCATTCATTCAGGGTCTGTACAGGGATATTTCTGTTTTTTATAAATTCAGTATATCTGCTGTCTGTTTCAAATGACCGGGCGTAAACAATAGCTTCACCGGGGTTGAACTTGGCAATCTCCCCCTTGAAGATGTCATAATTTTTTTCTGATGATGAATAGAAAAAATCCCCTGTTGAAAGATCAACAAAAGCCAGGCCCATTTCTGTTTTAGAAATATAAACTGAGCATAAATAGTTGTTATCATCGCTGCTCAGCAGGTTCGAATCTATTACAGTACCGGGTGTAACAATGCGGACCACATCCCGTTTAACTATTGTGCCTGATGATGGCACAGTTTCAAGCTGCTCACATATTGCAACCCGCTTACCTGCTTTAATCAGCCTGGCAATATAATTCTCTGCAGCATGATATGGGATACCGCACATGGGAATATCATTCTGCCGTGCTGTAAGTGCAATATCGAGTATTTTAGAAGCGATTTTTGCGTCATCAAAAAACATTTCATAAAAATCACCCATGCGGAAGAAAAGTATCTCCTCCTGGTGTTTCTTTTTTATGTCAATATACTGCCTTATCATGGGTGTAAGTTTTTCTTCCATTTTACCTGTTCCCTGCTTAATCGCTGTAGATATAACTTCGTGACTGGTGATCTGAAAACCGGACAATGTTTCCGTTTATTCCATATTCCTCAGCAAGGCGTATCCTTGTTTCCAGAGCTCTTTCCGTGTCGGGATGCCTGCCGATATAGACTATGTGGCCTAGTGTGGTATTTTCAATCCGCACATGATCGTAGTTTTTTAAAAGGTTAACTATTGAATTTGCGTCTTTTATTTTGCTGAAGGGGCCTATTGTTATTGAATAGTAAATTTCATTATCATAATTTCCTGCTGCATAGTCGGGGGATATATCAATGGTTGAAGTGCGGTTAACCATTTCCATGTCAGGGATATACTGCACAATTTTCGGGTTTGCCGGTTTAAGACTTTCTATACGGGTAAGAGACATTTCCGCCTCAGGTGATTCAGGGAAATTTCTTACAATATCAGTATATGCGGAAAATGATCTGTCCTTTTCATCCCTGCTTTCATAAAAATTACCAAGTTTAAAAAGAATGGAGGGGTAAATTTCGGATGATTTAAATCCAACCGCAAGTTCCCGCAGGTTGTAGATATAGGCTCTGGAATTCCCTGTTATCTTTCTGTCAATTTCCGCAAGGAGGAATATGGTTCTTGATAGTATAGTATAGTCATGTGTTTTTTCAGTTATTTTAATGCATTCATTCTTTGCCCTGTCATACTCCTCCAGCATGATACATGAAGTAATGTAGAGAAATTTAAATTCAAAGAGATAAGGGCTATCAGGAAAGAGCTTTATTCCGGAGAGAGCTTCAGCCTGTAGCTCTTTCCAGTCCGATTTCAGGTCCAGAATCTGACATATGCGATAGAGTGCGTAATCACGATGGGGGTAATATCTGTAAAATTTTACCACTGCACGGAATTTCTCCAGTGCAAGCTCGGCATCACCTTCATTTTCCGCCAGCATTAGCCTTACATCAGGTACATATCTGCTTTTAGGAAATTTTTTAAGGAAATCATTTGCTGATCTGTCAAAAGCTTTACCCGGTCTGCTGTTAAAATAGATCCTGAGATCATTAAAATTTTTATCAGCAGGGTCCGGGTTTGGAGAAACCGGCATTACTAATAAAAGGAGAAAAAGAACAGGGATAAGTCTTTTAGCCTGTTTTTTCACCAATAAGAGTTGAACCTTTAACATCCCTGATTTCAATCCGAATCTCCCTGCCGATATCGCTCAGCTCCCCTTTAAATACAACCGGATGCATAAATCTGGTTTTACCCATAATTTCCTGATCCGATCTTTTGCTGACCTTTTCTCCGATTACTATCTCCTTTTTATTTATCCTTGACCTGAGTTTTTCAAGAGAAATTTTTCTCTGGAGAGTAATTAATTGATTCAGCCGGTTAATTTTTTCATCCCTGTTCAGGAGCTCTTTCATTTCAGATGCAGGGGTTCCGCTTCTGGGGGAGTATGAGTACATAAATGCTTCATCAAAGCGGATCTTTTCTACTGCCTTGAGTGTTTCCTCAAACTCCTTTTCACTTTCACCCGGAAATCCCGTTATGAGATCTGTAGATAAAGCAAATTCGGAAAGTTCTGTTTTTATAGCATCTACAATCCGGTAATAATGTGCAAGGGTATATTTCCTGTTCATTGCCTTAAGTATTCTGTCCGAACCGCTCTGAAGGGGGAGGTGTATCCCTCTGGAAATATGCTCGTGATCTCTTATTACACCGATGATTTCAGGAGAAAAATCCATGGGATGGGATGTGAGAAAATTAATTCTTTTTATCCCTTTTATTGAAGCGGTTTTATCCAGAAGCTGATAAAAGGGTATATCCCCTGAATCGTGACCGTACTGATTTACATTCTGCCCTAAAAGAGAGATTTCGGTGATACCCTCTTTTGCAAGGTCATTTATATATTTAATAATCCGGTCAGATGGGAAGGATATAAGTTTACCCCTCACATATGGGACAATACAGTAGGAGCAGAAATTTTCGCAGCCGTGTGTAATTGTAACCCATTTATGCCAGGGGTGGACATCCTTATTTTTCAGCAGGCCATCATCGATCCGCGCTGTAAAATCTTCAGCTTCCTGGGATGAGTATAATTTTTTTCCGCTCCCTGATAAATATTCCTTAACTATTTCCCCGCATCCCGGGGCCTGGTATGGGCCAATGGCAAGGTCTGCCATACCTCTGGAAATAACATCATCCCCGATCCGCTGAGCCATACATCCGGTTAAGACAATAACCCTATTTTTATGAAGACTGGAGTTCCGTTCCTCTTTAATTCTTGCCAGGGCCCTGTCCTCTGCATTCTGTCGTACTGAGCAGGTGTTGAATATGCATATATCCGCACTTTTAATATCAGGAGCAGGGGTAAATCCGTTTCTTTCCAGAGATACCTTCATCAGTTCCGAATCGCCTTTGTTCATCTGGCATCCGAATGTTTCTATGTAAAAGCTTTTATTCATGCTTGAATTAATCCTGTCCTATACCTGCTTTGCGGTAGATTGCCTCAATATTTTTGTAGTATCTCTTAATATCGAATATTGCATCAATCTCTTCTTTCCCGGCTTTTGAAGAAATTACCCGATCTTTTAAAACCAGCTCTTTAAGACTCCCTTCACGCTTCCATACCCTCATTGCCAGATCCTGTACAACAGAGTATGAATCCTCCCTGGACATCCCCTTTTCAATAAGGAGGAGGAGAAGAGATTGTGAGTAGAAAAGCCCACCGGTTTTTTCTATATTCTCCAGCATGTTTTCCGGATATATGTGCAGGTTCCCCATTATGAAATTCATTTTACTAAGAAGGTAGTCCAGTGCTATTGTGGAGTCGGGGAATATTACCCTCTCAGCAGATGAATGGGAAATATCCCTTTCGTGCCATAGTGTAATATTATCAAGTGCCACATTAACATTGGCTTTAATTACACGGGCAAGCCCGGTGATCCGCTCAGAGAGTATGGGGTTCCGCTTGTGGGGCATTGCAGATGACCCCTTCTGCCCCTTCTGGAAAGGCTCCTCAATTTCACGAACCTCAGTACGCTGAAGATGCCTCACCTCTGTTGCAAGCTGATCTAGTGTTCCTGCTGTAATAGCAAGGGCACACATGTACTCCGCGTGTCTGTCCCTCTGGATTACCTGTGTTGATACAGGGTCAGGCTTAAGCCGAAGCATTATGCATACCTGCTCTTCGATTTCAGGATCTATGTTGCTGAATGTACCTACAGCCCCTGAGAGTTTCCCGAAGGAGATGTTCTCCACAGCTGCTTTCAGACGGTCCCTGTTTCTTTTAAATGACTCATGGTAAAGGGCCATTTTTACACCAAATGTTGTGGGTTCGGCGTGAACTCCGTGTGAACGCCCCATGCATGGTACATCTTTGTATTTAATTGCGTTTATTCTGATTGTTTCAATCAGCTCATCAAGTCCCTTTATTAGTATCTCTCCTGCCTGTTTAAGCTGAATTGAAAGGGCAGTGTCTCCGATATCGCTTGATGTAAGTCCGTAGTGAATATGTCTGCTTTCTGGTCCCACCTTCTCAGCAACAGCTGTTAAAAAAGCTATAACATCGTGGTGGACCTGGCTTTCAATCTCCAGAATTCTCTCCAGGTCAAAATCAGCCTTCTCCTTAATTACTATAAGATCCTCTGCAGGGATTATCCCCCGTTCAGCGTATATTTCGCATACTGCTATCTCTATATCGAGCCATATGCGGAATTTATTTTCCAGTTCCCATATATGAGAAATCTCTTTTCTCGAATATCTTGGTATCATAAGAATCCTCTTTTTTTAGAATTATATTTTATTTTGTTATCTCTTCAAGGTGTGATAAATTTGCAAATGCTTCATCAAAAGCAGAGCCGCAAAGACCTGCTGTAGGTGTAAAATTTTTGCAGACTTCAGGCCGGGAATTGTAAATTCCGCACTTCATCTCCGGAGTAAGATGTATACATTCTACTCCTGCCGGCTTGCCGCCATTCATACCCGGAATCTCTGATGATATGGATGGCGCTATACAGCATGCACCGCATCTGTTGCATTCAATTTTCATTTATATAGAATATATATCCTTTAAATTTATCTGTGGAATATATCATTGGTATTCACGGATTTTACTCCAGTATACCCCCTGTCCCCCAAAGGGGGCACGTGTAAATATATTAGCACGCTGATTATTTAATATTTATCATCCCTATATTTTAATTACTGAAGCGAGGATTATATCTGTCAAGCATTTAGACTTTTTTTATTCTTCCACAATTGTGGTAGTAGTTTTTGTGTGAGAAGACTGTCATTCCGGCCGAAGTGACAACGTAGTGCCGGAATCTCTTCGTAAAACCAGGAATTATGAGATTCCCGCCTGCGCGGGAATGACACCACCCCGCAAAATTAAACTTTACCCCTTAATCATAGGGTGAATGGTACTGTAAAAAAACAGCATCTTCATCTGTAAAGTATTGACACTTATTTTAATTATTATTTTCTGTATTTTAAGTAAATGAGGTGTGGAATGTATATTTCTAAAATAATTTTTGACGTATCAAAGCCGGCTGTAAGGAGGCATCTTATCAGCCTCGATCTTCTTCGTAAAACCCTTAAGAGCCTTACAGCAGGTAAGGGGTTTATATACCGAATTGAGGATGTTCCGCTAAAAGAGAATAACTTTCTTCAGCCCCTGGTTATGGTGTCTAAGGAAAAACCGGACCCGGGAGCATCAGGAATGCCTGATGGTTTTATTGCATCTATAGAGAGCCTGAATTATAATATCCCCGTTAGACCGGGAATGAACTACTCATTTTATCTGAAGGCAAATCCCTCAACCCGCATATTTTTTAAGCGGGTTGAGATTGATGGTGCAGAATCGCAGAAAACATGGCTTCAATCGGAATCTCATAAAAACGGATTTGAGCTGATACAGTGTGAGGTTATGCATTACGGCTATATAACCTGTGAAGCTGATAAGAAAAAATTTCTCTCATCTGTTTTCAAGGGGGCTCTCAAGATTACTGATCAGGAAAAATTCAGCAGGGCGCTATTTGAAGGGATTGGTGCGGGTCGGGAATACGGGCTTGGCCTTCTTTCTATAGAAAGTTTCGGATGCAGAAACAGAAATATTGCAGAAGAGATGAAGCATTCAGTTAAAAACTAATCGGGGTAGACTCATGAGTAATAAATTGCCAATCCCCTCAGAAGCGGGGAAAAGAGCAGGTGAGTATCATCAGATGGGATACAACTGCTCAGAATCTATTTTTCTTACATTCAGGGAATATCTTGCACCTGCAGTTGGAGAGGATTTTGTGAGGATTGCCACCCCTTTTGGAGGGGGACTGGGGAGAGCAGGATGTATCTGCGGAGCTTTAAGCGGAGCTGTTCTTATGCTCGGTTTTGCAAAGGGGAGGACTACATATAAGGTGCCGAGAAAGGAGTCATATCTGCTCTCTAATGATCTGGAGAAAAGATTTAAAGAGAGGTTCGGGTCAACATGCTGCAGATCTTTGAACAGGCATCCATTCGGCAGTCCCGAACAGGGTGAAACCTGTATGCGCATCATTTGTGAAACCGCGGAACTCTTTATGGAATTTATAAAAGAGAAGGGGATTGCAGGGGATGATGAAGACGGGATGGCGCTTTAATAGGCCTGATATTTGATAATAGTTTTTATATATTATTCACTGAAGTAATCATGATTCTGCTGTTTACCATGTTAATCCATAATTCCCCGGAGCCTATCATTATCCCTTTAGAATTTGCCTGAATATCAGCCAAAGGCTGCAGCAGGAGAGAATCTTTTACCTTTTTGTTAAAAATATGGTGATAATTTTTAATAAAATCATCTTTGTCGGATATTTTTATTTTCCTTTTGTTAATAGTTACTGTAAGAGGGTAGCTGATTAATGCAGAGATATATTCCTTCTCATCATTTCTTGCCATATCTTTAATAAGCATAATAAAATTTTCTGCTTCCTGGTCCTTTTCAAAACCTGCGGCTTTGAACCGGTCTGTTTCAGATCTTTTCAGATTTATCAGCTTACCATAGGTTTCACTATCTTCCCCATTATCAGGTGCTTCAGAAACTATATCACTAATATAGCTTATGTCAAACTTGATATTAATATAATCAATGTTTGTTTTCGGAACATTATCATGGAGAAGAAGAAAGTCGTAGGGGAAAGAGAATAGCTGGAGATTGTCTACAGGGAAAAGAATATATCTGCAGTTGTCTATTCTGCGGAAAATGAGAAGCCAGTTCTCATTATCCAGCTTCTTAATCTTTTTAAATGCAGCAGTTGTTTCCTGAGCGGGATGTGTACCGGATTCTGTATCATGAACTTTTTCTGCTGTAGTACATGCACAGCATAGAAGAAGGGCTGTTAAAAGAAGAGCAGATACGCCTTTCATGAATTTTTTCTCCAGTTTTTTGATTTCACAGGTGCAACCGTGCTGATTCAGTTTTTTCTCTTTTTAAGGGGCCGAATTCGAAAATACATGATTATGGGGAAAGCAGTCAATAATTATTTTATTATTAGTGACATGTTGTTAATCTTTTTTTATACATATTAAAATAATATCTTCACTGATAGCAGCATAATTTGAAAAATCATAAACGCTTTCAATAAGGTTGTGAATAATATCCATGGCTGGTTCATCTTTCAGCTTCATAATGTTTTCCCCTATACGTGTTTCACCATAGGTTTTGCTTCCATCTTCTGTTGCAGCATTAATAAAGCCGTTTGAGTAATATATAAGAATATCACCCGGATCCATTGTAAGGGAGATGTCCTTGTAAAAGTTCCGTTTTGCCAGGAGTTTCCCTGCTTCGGTATTTTTCAGGTTTACATGCCCGTTCTTCTTTTTGTTATAAAGAAATGTAGTAAGGGGGCCGTATGATGATACTACAGTTTTGCCGGTTTTCAGCTTAAACTGGTAGGTGGTAAAGTAGATGTGTTCATTTGAGAGTGATCCCATCCCTTTAATCCGGTTATTAATAGTTTCAATAAGAAGGGATGGTGTGACCTTTTTTGTTGCCTCATATTTAAGAATTGTCCGTATCATTGCCCCGGTAAATGTTGATGTTGCCCCATATTTTGATACATCACATACAGTTACCTGATAGGTATCATCATCCAGGTAAAGACCGTCAATAAAGTTCCCCGACATGAGGTCTGCCGGCAGGTATGCTGAAGCAATATCGAGCCCCTTGACATCTGAAAATCTGGGGAAAAGCTTGGCCTGGAAGTCGCGCATATTCACAAGCTCTTTTTTATATTTATCTGCAGGCACCTTCTCCTCGGTAAATTCTGTGGAGAGCTGGTTTATTATTTCAAAAACCTTTGTAAAAAAGAGCATTATTTTCTCTGAATAATCCGGGATTTCATCGTAGGATTGAAAAATAATGTACCCTGAAATCTCTGGTGTTATTACTGCTGATGAAATGAGAATTTTTATTTTCTTTTCATTTATTGACGGGACAGTTAATTTTATGGTCTCTTCTTTACTTTCTGTTTGGAAAGTGTGCCGGGTTCCAAGTTTTTTAAGAGGGATTACTTCAAAACCGCTTATGAAGGTTTTATAATATAATGATGTGAGCTGATCACCTGATCCGGTTGCAATTTCAATATAGCCGATCTTAAGGCTTTCACCTGTTTCAGCAAAGGAGGTTATAAGTTTTTCAAGATTTTTATGTTCAATCATAATTTCCTGTAATTATACTTAAGGTAATTTCTTTGTTAAAAAACAAAATATTATAATCTTCCTGTCGGATGCTGCTTTATATATAAAGACATATCATAATAATCCCGTCCACTCAAATTTAGCTTAAACATATGCGGAAAATTTTTTATTTATTGATTTTCTGTTCTTATTAAGGGATGTGTGGTTGATCCTTCTTGTAAATCATTCCAGTTCACTGTTATCTCTCTCTTGATCCTCAATGGAAAGGATGTCCTTCGCTTTGACTGGAGAAACCACTTCTTTACCAGTTTTTTGTTCCAGTTCAATACGGGCGTTTTTAGCAATTGTACCGCCTTGTTTTGCTACATCTACATGATCAGAGAAAGTCTCAGGACTGCTTACCTCAGAAATTTCTTTTGTGGAAAGCTCGGCAAGCATATTCAAAACAAGCTCCTTGTTTGTCATATTGTCTCTCAAGTTTTCTTTTTTTAGCCCCTTGAACTGCTTGTATTCCCTGGCTGTTTTATCCGCCCAGGTTTTATAAATAACATCAGTCAGTGTCGCAAACTGAACCCCTTCCTGCAGCCCGTGCTTTTTCCATTCATCAGTAAGCTCTTTACGGATTTCTATGCTCTTGAGACGTTGATTTATCCAGTTATCGGAATACCCAAGCCTTTTATATTCATAGAGAGCCCGGTCTATGGTCAGTTCCGGATCCTGCATTTCATCAATCCGGTCTTTTGCAATTTCTGCCAGCCATAATTTAAACGGTTCTGCTTTGGGTGAAGGAATGGATTGAATGAGGCGAAATAACTGTTCGGTATCAAGTACATCGGTTAACCGCATTTTCCCATCAGGTGCTTCCATCTTCAAACCGTGACAATTTGTCACGGTTTCATTCCCTTCTGTTTTTAACCGTTGTTTCAACTTACGCCAATATCCGGTCGGGTCAACGCTGTCCGTCAGTACAGCGACAACATCAACAACAGAAAAATACCACTTATCCTGTTCTGTATCCCAGACAGTGCGAACAAGTTTTTCATTAAATACCTTTATTCCATTCTTCATAACAGCTCCCGAATGCTTGCCTTTTGCGTTGATTTCCTCTTCCATTTATTCTATCGTCTTTTCGCCCGGCGATGACGCCGGGCGTCCTAGAGGTGGGTTTAAGAGATTATTTTATCCAACAAGTTATTTTTCTATAAGAAAGGCTGTTACCATGTATCATATAACTTAACCAATATTTCAAAAAAAATAATCTTAAAGCCTCAATTCAGGCTCATGGTATAAAAAAAGAATAACATGTAACACTAATCCCGTCCACTCAATTTTAAGTTAACTTAAAGGCGTGAATAATTATTTATTGATTTTATGTCCCGATTAAGGGATCTGTGAACATGAGTTTTCAGGAGGGTTGTTCTTTCCTCCGATTTAAGATAAGATCGAAAATGATTTATCAGCTGACCGCATAGAACATAAAGAAGATCCGCATGATCATCATAGGATATATCTTCAAAATCGATAAGTCCTCGAATAAGAAAATTTTCAAGACGGTCTTCATTACTGTCGGCAGTAGAGAAACTTAATGTTTCCTGTGAATTGGTACGAAGATGCTGTATCAGAAGGTCACGTTCTACCGGCTGAAAATGAATAGAAGAACAATCGAGCTTGAAGGTTTTAAAGCCAATAGTATTTTCATCTTTAGGAACTACAAGAATCCGGGGGATATCAATGGTATCCTGAATCACAGCTTTAGTAACTTTCTCAACTATAGCCTGCATATTAATTTTTTCAGATACACCGGGTAAAATTTCAGGATCAGGCTGATAGGCAACAAGAAATGATTTATCCCTTTAGCAAGGTGGAGATAACTGATGCAGGCACCCATAAGCCTTGTTTTCCCAACACCTGTCGCCAGAGCAAAACATAGGGAGGGGAAATCCCGTTCAAAATCATCAACTGAGGGATATTCACTTTTTATCACATCAAGTATATTTGATATATTACCGGTTTTTGATAATGAAGAAATTTCAGTAATACGGGAAAGTATTTCAAGGCTTATTCGCTGAGGCTCCCGAAGGCTTAACCTTCCGGCAATGGAGTTTACTATTTTATCAGTCATGTTTTTTACCTTTTTTATGAACTGAATCTTTACTTGCTTTTTTTCTGGAGAGAAAGGCGGATGCGGCTTCTTCTAAATATTTTATACTCTCAGCTTCCCCAATTGTTTCTTTCTTCTCACGCCTTATAACGGCAAAGCTTTCATATTCTTTTTTTGCATGATTTTCTGCGGTTTCTTTACTGATTCTGCCGGCATTGTGCAGAACATCCCGGTCATTAAAAGCAAGAAACTCATCAAGTTTCAATTCCCAGTCTTTCATGAAAATCTGTTTGCGGCGTTTAGCCTGATCCTCGGCAAAATCGAGCCACATTGAAACTATACGGTTAAGCTCTTCTATTTCATTTTCATTGAGGTAGTTCTTGGCAATAGTTACATCTGTTTTAGTTACCTCGTGACCTTTCCAGCTTGTAAGCCCCATGTTGGGGAGGGCGTTGTTTGAACGGTTATGAATAAGTTCAGCAGTTGTCATACCGGTTGCCGCAAAATGCAATTTATTCTGAATGATACTGAAAAATTTTGTAGTTTCACTCCATGTAGGATCGTAATCGCCTGCCATTGCGAATATCTCTTTAACACGGAGATACATTCGCCTTTCGCTGGAACGTATATCCCGGATACGGGAGAGCATTTCGTCAAAATAGTCGGGAATTGCTGAATTGCCGACCGGAGGATTTTTGAGGCGTTCGTCATCCATGACGAAACCCTTTATCATATATTCCTTCAGCTGGTCGGTAGCCCAACGTCTGAACTGCACCCCCCTTTGAGAGCGGACACGATACCCAATAGCAAGGATCATATCAAGATTGTAAAAATCGACCTGCCGGGAGACTGTCCGTTCACCTTCAGATTGAACTATTAGGAATTTCCGAATGGTTGACTCAGGAATGTGTTATTTTAAACATTTCTAAGCACCTATTTTGAGGGTATTTTACAATATTATTTTTCCTTTATAATCAATTTTAGAAATCAATATGTATATATTTCCCTT